>Ga0210051_1007163_pt1 | contig 10435 bp, 11 predicted proteins | sample CryGey092014_all_FD_185464 | JGI IMG/M metagenome (GOLD analysis project Ga0210051, IMG submission 185464) | Groundwater microbial communities from aquifer - Crystal Geyser CG23_combo_of_CG06-09_8/20/14_all (SPAdes) (version 2) | ecosystem: Environmental > Aquatic > Deep subsurface > Groundwater...
CTCACAACTATTTTTTCGAAAAACTGTCGTTGCTCGGCAAAGCCATTACACTTTTCTTCGCGAAGAAGCAATCGCGCACGGCACACAAACAACTCAAGGCATGGTGTAATATATGTTAACATTCAAGGTTGGTTATATTTAGTTATGAAGGCAATAGAATAATGTTTATTTCAAAATATTTTTGGGACATAAGTGAAAATGCCCTGAAAGAAACAGCCAAGATACTTAAAAATCCAAAACACCCGCAATTTCCGGTTAAAATGGTAATTTTTCTGCCGCGCTGTAATAAGCCAAAGGAGCTATTTTCCTTGATAGCATAGGAAATTATATCGGTCTTTTTGTGCTCAATTTGACCCTTCGACGCGGCCTTCGGCCTTGCTCAGGGTCTGCGCAAAATCTGCTAAAGTCTCTGCCCGACGCGTTCTTTGGCGGGCAGATTTTGCTTGATCGCCAAGGATGCGTTTATGGATGCATGGCCAAAGATCAGGGCTCAATGGATAAAACGCGCGCGGCAGTCAGATTTCAGGGATTGGCGGGAAACAATCTATGAACAGCTCGTAGATGCGCATGGACGAGGCCGCAGAAAACCCGCAAGCGCCGCGCCGGTTTTTTTCCGGAAGTTTGGGGAGCTTATTAAAGAAGCGAGGATTCGGAAAGGGTTAAGCCAGAAACAATTGGCGTATCGCATAGGCATGAAACAGCCGGATGTCTCCAGGATAGAAGAAGGCAGGAAAAATATCACGCTATCTACCGCCATGCGTTTTTGCAATGTTTTAGGCATTAAAAAAATCACAGTAGGCCAGGTTTAGAGGAGAGGAGGATAATGAGCGGGAAAAGAAGTTATGGCTGGGTGCCGGATAGGCCGGATCAGAGGGATTATTTATATAAGACGATAAGGCCTGTGGTGAGACTGCCGAAAAAAGTGGATTTGAGGGAGTTTTGTTCTATTGTGGAAAATCAGGAGGCGCTTGGGAGCTGCACTGCGAATGCATTGGCAGGAAATCTGGAGTATCTGGATAAGAAAGGGGTTCTCGACTTTGCTTACATGAAGAGGCGTAATGTCCGCTCGAACACTATTAATACGAACGCAATAAATAACTTGTCATTGCGAGGGAGCGATAGCGGCCGAAGCAATCTCAAAAACGGGATTGCTTCGCCCCAGAAACAATGGCGGGCTCGCAATGACATTAATTGCGTTTGTATTAGACGAGCGCCTATCCAATATTCTTCGAGCGATCGCGAAAGCTTACTACGGAAGCGGAGTCGAGAAGTCTCTGATTTGGGATATGAGGATGTGTCGAGACTTTTTATTTATTACAACGAAAGAGTTTTGGAAGGGTCAGTTGATTATGATTCAGGCGCGTCTTTAAGAGATGGCATTAAGACACTGAGGAAACAGGGCGCGTGCTGGGAAAAGACTTGGCCGTATTTGATAGAGCATTTTGATAGAAAGCCTCCTAAGAACTGTTATATAGAAGCTAAAAAACACTGTATTGAATCTTATCACCGCATAAATAGCCTGCCTGAGATGCTTACCTGCCTTGCTGAGGGATATCCGTTTGTATTTGGTTTTACTGTCTATGAGAGTTTTCAATCCCAAAGAGCCGCTAAAACAGGCGCGGCTAATATGCCGAAGAAAAAGGAAAAGGCCATTGGCGGACACGCTGTCCTGGCAGTAGGCTATAACCAGAAGCAAAAGAGATTCCTTGTGCGAAATTCTTGGGGGCCTAAATGGGGCCAAGATGGCTACTTCACCATGCCTTATGAATACCTGGAAACCCTTTCAGCAGACTTCTGGACAATAAGAAAATGATATATGGTGCAACAGTTCAGTTGTAGAAGAACTCTGACGAGACGCGTTGTTTGGAGCAGCGAAGCGGGCTTCGCGTAGATAAGCTTTGGCGCGGAGCTTCCTTCGGCTTGGTTCGACTGCGCTCACCACAAGCCGCTCAGGACAGGCCGCTCCGCTGCTCCAGTATTGCTTATAGAGCTGAACTATTACATATTTCCAGGCTGTTCATGACCTGTTACATATACAGGGAGATTGATATTGACAAACTGTAACGTATGATATATACTATTATTGTCTGATGTGTCGGATGATAATGTGAGGTAATGATTATATGGAAAAAGGCCAAATAATAAAAACCCTTCTTTTGTGGAATTTTTGGGAGAAAGATATAGATACAGGAATTCCCAGAAGAGCGTATCTTGATAAATTAGAAAGATATCTTCATACTGATGAAATAGTTACAATAACAGGCGTAAGGCGCTGCGGTAAAAGCACTATTTTATTGCAGGTCCTGCAGGAACTTATCATGGATAAAATACCAAAGGTTAATACGCTTTATGTTAATTTCGAAGACCCTAATTTTTATAATTCTCTTAATATCAGCCTATTAGATAATATATGGCAGGCGTATATTGATTATTTTAATCCAATAGGCAGGGTATATATAGTTTTGGATGAAGCGCAGAAGATAAAAGGCTGGGAGCATTGGGCGAGGTCATTGTATGATCGCAAGGAAAAAGTAAAGATATTTGTCACAGGCTCAAATACTGAGCTTCTATCTCCGGAATTTGCCAGCGCATTAACAGGCAGGCACCTGGAGTTGTCAGCCGCACCTTTAAGCTTCAAGGAGTTTCTTGAATTTAATGGCGTAGAGCCGGCTGCTGATAAATTATGGAGCATCAAAAATGAAAATAATTTAAAAAACCTTGCATCAGGCTACTTAATGATAGGCGGTTTTCCTAAGATTGTCCTGACAAAAGATGAATTAATGCGAAGGGAATTATTGTCTCAGTATTTCAATGATATTTTATCCAAGGATATTGTTGAGAGATATAAAATAAAAGATATAAATAAGCTTAAAAATCTCGCTTTATTTTACAGCACAAACTTTACGCGCAGTTATAGTTTTAATAAGGTAAAAAAAGTGGCAGATTTTGCTTTATCATTGGATTCCATACACCGTTTTTCCCATTATATGGAGAATTCATTTCTTGTAAGTTTTTTACCGCGTTTTTCATATTCTCTTAAAAATCAGATGCAGGCGCATCGTAAAGTATACCTGGTGGATAACGGCATGCATAATGCCATAGCGTTTAAATTTTCAGAGGATAAGGGTAAATTACTGGAAAACGCAGTCTTTCAGACATTAAGGAATATGTATAAAGAAGTTTATTTTTTTGCTGAGAAAAAAGAAGTAGATTTTGTATGTAAGGACGGTTTAAAAATAAAAGAGCTGATAAATGTATGTTATGATATTGATAATAAAGAAACGCTTCTCAGGGAATGCTCTGCTCTGATAGAGGGCATGAAATATTTCAAATTAAAGGAAGCCATGATAATAACAGGAGAAGGTGATTCTAAAGAAATAACCGACAATGGTTTTAAAATAGCCGTAACTCCTTTTTATAAATGGGCGTTAAATCTTAGGTAGCCTTTTCCGCTTTTATTATTTCCAATCAAAAGTTTTGCAGTCCCCGTTAGATAAGCTTTGGCGCGGAGCTTCCTTCGGCTTGGTTCGGCTGCGCTCACCGCAAGCCGCTCGGGACAGGCCGCTCCGCTGCTCCAGTATTGCTTATAGAGCTGAACTATTACGATCAAATTAGATTTTCAAGTAATAATAGCGAAAGAGCAGGAAACCGCCTTTGAGATGTGTCTTATATATTAGGAATGAAAAATTTGGAGGGGTAATTGGATGAAGGCTCAAATGAAATCGTTACAAAATTTCTTTCTTCACATATCCATATTTTTATGCTATATTGTATACATATGGCAGACGATAAGATATATAATATAGAGGAAAAGATAAAAAATCTTGAAGAGTGGAATAGTGAACACGCGAGAATCAAGCCTGTTCTGCAAATAGCCGTTGATTATCACAATAAAGCCAGGCGCGAGAAATATTGGAAGAACTTTGAAAAGGCATCAGAGTTTTACATACAGGCCATTGAAAACTACAGAAGCGCTTTAAAGCTGAATCCAAGGTATTATCTTCAGGATATAGTTGAAAGAGTGGATTCTGTCATAGAGGAGCATGTAAATAATATGTTTAACCTTAAAATATGCGGCGACAGATTAAAGACAAAACAGGGCGTGAAGGATTTTATAGAATTTATGGAAGGCCTTAATCCCGAAGAAAAAAAATACGTAGATCAATATGAGATAGCGCTAAGTTATTTCAAGATAGCTGATATATATTTTGGGGACGGCGATTTTGACAAGGCATATGAATTTTTTAACAAGGCGGCGGATATGGGCTGTAACCGGCCTTTTTTAAACAGAGATACGTATCTCAAGATAGGTGAGATACTTTTTAATAAGAAAAGATACAAAGAGGCCCTTATAAGTTTTGTTTCCGCGCTTTCTTTTGACAGGGGCAGCGCGGATGCGGCCTGTTATCTTGACAAATGTTTAAAGGAATTGAAAATATTCGAACACAGGTTCAAATTTTTATCCGCGACGCCTAATGAGGCAAAAAAACTGATAATGGAGGTCTTATGACTGATAATTTTTTAAAGGAAAGAAGGAAATATCCCAGGATTGAGTTAAACCTGGATGCCAAATATAAGGTGCTTGATTATGAGCAGGCATTCCAATTTACGAAGACGCAGAACATATCTGCGGAAGGCGTGTGTTTTAAGTCTTGTGATTTTTTGAAGCCCGGGATTTTCGTCCAGTTGGACGTAGACCTTAAAGATAATAACCCTCCGGTATCCATGGTCGCTGAAATAAGATGGGCAGAGGATATTAAACCAGATGGGGACAAAAAATACATCAACGGCGTTAAGATTATAAGCATGCCCGCAAAAGACGAAGTCAGATTTTTGAAATATTACTGCGCTAAAATGGTTGAAAAGTTATCGGCTTATCTTAAATGAGGACATGACCCTTCGACGCAGGCCACGGCTTAAGGGTTAGTAATTCGCAAACGAAAGGGAGGTTAGCATGGTAATGCGTTTTGTTATTGTTTTCATATTAATGACAGCTTTAACGGGCTGTCTTAAGAAAAATTCGGATGAAAGTTTATCCATGGAGCCGGCTGTTACCGAGGAAGCTCCCGGCGCAATTATGGAAAATATCAGTCAGGATGAAGAAATGCAGGCTGAGCCTGGCCAGAAGAAGATAGTTTCCGTAGAACCTGCGGCTGGTCAAGAGTCAGAGGTGGAAAAACCAAGCATGCAGGACATACAGCAGGCTTTAAAAAACGCCAATCTTTATGAAGGCAGGATAGATGGCATCTCAGGGCCTAAGACCAGAAAGGCCATAGAAGATTTTCAATCTCGAAAAGGTTTAAAAGCAGACGGTAAGGTTGGGCCTAAAACCTGGCAAAAATTAAAAGAGTATCTGAATAAAAAGGCAAAGCAATAGATCTTTTGGTTTCTTTCCTGGCCGCAAAATGAATCCAATTAATAAGAGATATGATATAATTTATGAAGATACTTATATTATCATAGTCAATAAAGCTTCCGGGCTGCTTGTCGTCCCCACTCCCAAAAAAGAGACAAATACCCTGACAGGGCTTTTAAATAAGGAACTGGACAGCCGCGGCGTGGAGGTAAATGCCTATCCATGCCACAGGATTGACAGAGAAACCTCAGGCCTTATTATCTACGCCAAGGGTAAGAGTATCAGGGAGATCATGATGAGCCGGTTTAAAAGGCATCTCGTGAAAAAGACATACATCGCGTTTGTGCATGGAGTTGTGCGAAAAAATTCAGACATCCTGAAAGGCAATGTATATAATCAAAAGAAAAGAAAAACAGAGTTAATGATTACGAAATACAAAGTCCTTGAGAGAAGAAAGGGCTTCACGATAGTAGAAGTGGAACCTGTTACGGGCAGGACCAATCAAATCAGGCTGCATTTCAAAGAACTTGGCCATCCTCTCGTAGGAGAAAGTGTGTATGCCTTCAGGAAAGATTTTGAATTAAGATTTAAAAGAACGGCTCTTCACGCGAAGGCAATAGAATTTAAACATCCCATTACAGGGGAGAGAATGAATTTTAGTTTGCCGATAGCCGATGATATGGTAAACTTTCTTGAGAGGAAGTAGGGGGCGGTTTCAAACCGTCCCCTGCATTACAAAATGGAAATCATATTTGAATTGATATTGCTTGTAATTTTATTATTAATAGGCGCTTTGACTGCCGCGTCTGAGACGTCTATTGTTGCCGCAAGTATTATAAAATTAAGGCGGCTTGCGGCTGACGGGTCCAAGACAGCCAGGATGATACTTAAAATACTTGAGGCCCCGGAAAAGTTTTTTGGGACAATAGTTGTAGCCAATAATATAGTAAACTCATTTATAGCCGCTCTTGTTACAGCCGTAATAATTTCTTTAATCGGGGAAAATTCCAAAAGTATACTTATCGCGGCTTTAATATCGGCGTTTTTTATAATAGTTTTTGAAGTGGCGGCGAAGACGCTTTCAGCCGGAAACCCCGTAAGGATATCGCTGGCTCTTGTGAGGATGGTAAGGGTTTTAATATTCATATTTTCTCCGGCTGTCAGGGCCCTTTCCGTAATAACTAATTTCATAGTAAATCTCATGGGCGGCAGGACAAAAGGCAAGCCGTCTCTTATGGTAGAGGATGAGATAAAAGCGCTTATAAGGATAGGCGAGGAGGAAAGTCCCCGTTATAAAGATAAATACAGGATGCTTTCAAAGGTTTTTGAATTCGGCGATACCATTGTGAAAACAGTAATGGTCCCGAAAGATAAGATGATGCGCATTGACATAAATGCGGGTATCGAAGACATACTTGATAATGTCTTGGAGTCAGGCTATTCCAGGCTTCCCGTATATAAAGACAGGCCGGACAATATAATAGGTGTCATAAACATGAAGGATTTATTGAACTTGTCTATAAACAGAGATCTCGTAATATTGCAGGATATAATATATCCGCCGGTTTTTATTCCTGAATCCAAAAATGTGGCAGAACTATTGAAAGAGTTCCAGAAAGGCCATACGCATCTCGCTATTGTGGTTGATTCGCGCGGTAAGGTTCAGGGGCTTGTTACCCTGGAAGATTTGCTTGAGGAGATAGTAGGCGAGATACAGGACGAGTACGATATCCGCAATGCATAAATTTAATACTATAGTTATAGGCGGAGGGGCCAGCGGAATAATAGCGGCTATAAATGCTAAACGCATAGGTAAGGATGTTGTTATTTGCGAAAAAATGCCCCTGCTTGGGAAGAAAATACTTATTTCAGGTGCAGGGAGATGCAATATTTCTAACCGGGATTTAAGCGCTTCTCATTACAATCCTGAAGCAAGAGAACTTGTAAAAAGCGTATTTTCCAGATTTGGCGGAGACGATATAAAAAAGTTTTTTAGTAAGCTTGGTTTAAAGTTATGTTCGGAGGCCGGCAGGCTTTTCCCTGTCACGAACCAGGCGTCCAGCGTTTTAAAAGTTTTAGAAGAAGAACTCAGGAATTTAAAGATACCCATAGAATTTGATTTTGAGGTAAATAATATCGCGGGCCTGGCCAGGGGGTTTAAAGTAGAATCCAAAAACGGCAAATCTGTATCAGGCGATTACGTTATAATAACCGGGGGCGGGAAGACTTATCCGAGCCTTGGCTCTGACGGGAGCTGTTATGTTTTAGCCGGCTCGTTCGGCCATAAAATCATAGAACCTGTTCCAAGCGCTGTCCCGCTTTTAGTAAAGGACAGATTCTGCCACCTGCTTCAGGGCCAAAAAATACAATGTATCGCTAAAAGCGTAATAGACGGCAGAATAAAAAAAGAAATAAAGGGAGAATTGCTTTTCACGAAATATGGATTATCAGGCACTGCCGTATTGGATATAAGCGAAGACATTTCAATAGCGATTAATAGGCTTGGGAAGAAAGACGTGGCTGTTTCGATAGATATGGTGCCTTTTATTGACGGCCCTGAGCTTGAAGAAGAAATTAAAAATAGGCTCCAAAAAAAAGGTTTCGCGAGAGAAGATTTGATGATAGGCATATTACCTAATAAGTTCAGCCTTGTTTTCAGGGATTTATTTAAAGGCGCGAGTGTTAAAAAAATAGCGGAGATTTTAAGAGACAAGAGATTTAGTATAATAGGGACAAGAGGCTGGAACGAAGCAGAGTTTACCACAGGCGGGATAGATACCGGGGAGGTCAAGGAAAATACTCTCGAATCAAAATTAAAAAAAGGAGTTTATTTCGCGGGCGAGATTATGAATGTCAATGGCGAACGAGGCGGCTACAATCTTGCCTGGGCATGGGCATCAGGCTTTGTAGCCGGATTAACAGAGTAGGGGACGGCCGCAACCGTCCCCTACAAGATACGTGGAGGAAATATGCCGTACGATACAAGTCTTGATAAAGAAGTATTTGCCAAGTCCAGTGAAAATGATGACGGGAAAATCACAGTGAGCGTCCATTCCTACAATAACGGCCCCAAGAAATTGCAGATAGTGAGGGAAAATAAGGATCAGGAAGGCGGCCTTAGATTTGTCAAACTCGGGAGAATGACCAAAGACGAAATCCAGGCAATCCTGCCTCTGATCCAGGAAGCCCTGTCAAATATGTAACGCGGGCCCCCATATAATTTATGCACGCATTTCTCATTCCTTTTATAATACTTATGGGTTTAGCTGTTGGCTGGTCTATAGGCGCCAATGACGCCGCTAATTCCCTCGGCACGGCAGTCGGATCCAAAGTAGTGACCTTAAAGCAAGCTGTTATATTAATAACCATATTCGGGTTTTTAGGAGCGCTTCTTCAAGGAACTCATGTTGCGAAGACTATCGGTAAAGGCATCGTGCCTATGGGTTTACTTCCCCATGATACAGCGTTATACATAGCGCTGGTTGCCTGTTTCGCGGCCTGCAGCTGGGTAGTTTTAGCCACGTATTGGAAAATGCCTATCTCTACCAGCCATTCTATCGTAGGCGCAATTGCCGGAGCGGGGCTTGCGGTGGGAGCTCCTGTAAATTGGAAAGTGCTTTTAGACATATTCATTTGCTGGATATTTACTCCTGTAGGAGCGGCTATATTGGGGTATATTTTTTATAGGATTTTTAAAAATGCATTTTATAGGATTGTGCCGCGCAGATATATAAAGCCGGTAATGGCGTTTCTTATCATAACAAGCGGCTGCTACGTGGCGTATACATGGGGAGCTAATGACGTGGCAAATGCCACGGGCGTAATCTCGGGCGCGGGCGTATTGACTCCTAATATGAGCGTATTTTTAGGCGGCCTTGCCATAGTCGCAGGCATTACAACGTGGGGCTATAAGGTTATTGAAACCATAGGCTCTGAGATAACGTATCTTTTACCTATCATGGCGTTTTCAGTTCAGCTGGCAAGCGCCATCAATGTGCATGTCTATACGCTATTAGGCGTCCCTGTTTCCACGAGCCACTCCATTGTCGGAGCTATTTTTGGCGTGGGCCTTGTGCGCGGAACGCGCGTGATAAATTTTCGCATAATGAAAGAGATTGTCATGTGCTGGCTCGCGACCCCGTTTATTTCCGGTATTATTAGTTTCGTTTCGTTGAAATATATAGGCATGTTTGTAAAAATTTAAAAGGAGGCATGATGAGAGAAATAAAAAATATTTTAGGCTGGTTAGGTATGGCGGAGGAACAATCGATATTGCAGGATGCGCAGAAGCACGTGGAAGAGACGTATAAGACAGTCGCTTATTTCACTGACGCGATAAAGGCATTCGGTCAGAACGACCTGGCCGCGAAAACTGCGGCTATAGAAGAGGTGCGTAAAAGCGAGCACCAGGCTGATATATTGAGGTCAAAGATGATAAAGGAACTTTCCGAAGGTGTGTTTCTGCCGCCTGACAGGGAAGACCTGATGCATTTTGTAAAGACGCTGGACAAGATTGCCGACTGGACCAACGGTGCCGCGAGAATCCTGGGCTTTATTGAACAAAAGGAGCCTGATAATATTATGATAAACATATCTATTGGCGCTGATATCATCTTTAATTCAATCGGCAAGCTCAGAGAGGCTATCAAGGCACTTATTAAGAATGACCTTAAAAAGGCGCTTAGCGATTGCGAAGAGGTTGACCGCTTGGAACACGCGGCGGACGACCAGAAAAAGACGCTCATAGGAGCTATCATACACACAAAACTAGAACCTACCGGTCTTTTATTGTGTTACCAGCTGGCAGAATACCTGGAAGGCGTTACTGACAAAATAGAAGACGCCGCTGATTTTATAAAGGTCATAGCCATTAAGGCGAAATAAAAAGTTTTGGCCCTGGAATTTATCTCCGAGTTATGAAAAATTAGGTAAAAAGTTACTTTTAGCTTGATAACATAGGAAATTATATCAATCTTTTTAATCTCAAAATGCCCTAAGTTGACACTCTGACATTGTCAGAGTGTCAACTTAGCGATAAGACATAAGAAGATCTCTCCCCGCCACAGAAACAATGGCGGG
>Ga0210051_1007164_pt1 | contig 10434 bp, 12 predicted proteins | sample CryGey092014_all_FD_185464 | JGI IMG/M metagenome (GOLD analysis project Ga0210051, IMG submission 185464) | Groundwater microbial communities from aquifer - Crystal Geyser CG23_combo_of_CG06-09_8/20/14_all (SPAdes) (version 2) | ecosystem: Environmental > Aquatic > Deep subsurface > Groundwater...
ACCCGGCGTGTCCACTTTGCTTTCCAAAACAAGTTGTCCCCGGCGCAATTTATGCTGCAATGGCAAGCAAAGCAACCAATTATTCTTAACATGCCGCAAGAGTCCAGAATTGGGTGGGGTCATACAACTGCTCGCTTTTCTTTTTTGGGCTTGGTATAATCTATAAGAACGAACTCATATCGTGCTTAATTCGCTGGATTCCCGCCGGAGTTTACCCCGTATTTATTGCGGGGCGGGAATGACAGCCAGACTTTTATGTCCGGACACTCTAAGTGGTCACAAATCAAGCATAAAAAGGGCATTACTGATGTCAAAAAAGGCAAGGTTTTTTCCAAACTTGCCAAAATGATTTCTGTTGCCGCCAGAGAAGGCGGCGGCGACCCGAACGCCAACTACAAGCTTCGGATGATAATTGACAAGGCCAAAATGGTTAACATGCCGAGCGACAATGTTGACCGGGCCATCAAAAAAGGAACCGGCGCGCTGGAAGGCGTTAAAATGGAAGAGGTTACCTACGAAGCCTACGGGCCGGGCGGCATTGCTTTGATTGTTGAGGGCATAACCGACAACAAAAACCGCACTGTTTCCGAAATAAAACACCTTCTTTCTTCTCAAGGAGGGAAATTCGCCAAAACCGGCAGTGTCAGCTTTTTGTTTCAGAAAAAGGGTATTATAATCGTCAATAAAGAAGAGAATAAATTTAATAAAGAAAATCTGGAATTAGCGGCAATTGACGCTGGAGCCGAAGACTTGAGATGGCAAGATGAAAACATTTTGGAGATTAACACCAAGCCGGAATATCTGGAAAAAATTAAAACGCTTCTAAAACAAGCCAACATTACTATCGAATCAAGCTCTTTGGACTGGGTGCCGATGACCGAAATAATTGTTGAAGAGGAAAAAACCAGAGGTAAGATTGAAAGACTGATGGAAGCACTGGACGAACATGACGACGTCAACGAAATCTACTCGAATCTCAAAGATTAAGGCGTATAATATCTTTCAACTTTTAAGTTTTTAAACAGTATGAGTTTAAGCTTCGAAAACTACAAGGAGCAGTCTGAACGAAAAGGCTCCCCAAAACGATTAGTACTTGCGCTCGAAATGCTTGAAAAATTTGTGGCAAGTAAGATTGAAACCAAGGGGAGAGAAAACTTAGATAAGATTAGCAAGGGGAAAAGGGTTATAATCGCATGCAGCCATATTTCAGATATGGATATGGGAATGGCTACCTATGCTCTTCGGAATGATTTTGATCTATTAATTACACACCAGTCCGTGCAAACTTTATTTGCCGAACCGGGTATTGCGCTTGCTATGAAAATGGCTGGCAAGGATAATTTTCTGCCAATTGATTGGCGGCGCTCTAATGACGGCAAGCAGGGAAAAGTTAATCCAAATAATTTTATTGAAATAGCTAAATCTGTGGAGAGAAGCGGAAAGACTCCTCTTGTTGCAGCTCATAATCCTTCAAAAAGTGGCAGCTTGAAAAGGGCGGTTACGGCGCGGTAATGCTGGCACAATACGAAGAAGACGCTATAATTTTACCGGTCGGAGTGAATGTAATGTCAGAAAACCCTGTTGGTATGGCAGAGAGCAGAATTAAAACCCTTAAGCAGAAACCCGAAGTTGAAGTCGTCATAGGTGAACCATTTGAGCTTCCAAAAATCGAGGGAATAGACGAGCTAAGATTATTTATTGATAAACGAAGGCAGAAAATTCCTCTTTCGCCCACAGAAAGAAAAAGATTTACTGAACTGCATCGTTCCCTTGAAGAAAAATCGTCTTTAATTATGGAGCGATTAGCTCAATGCGTACCAGAAGAGAAAAGGGGCATTTATAGAAAGGAGTCAGCAGGAGAAGCCAAAAAAATAATAAATAACCCAAGTAGTGTTAAATCATGATAATCTTAGGCATCGATCCCGGCACGGCCACTACCGGCTATGGGGTAATCAGAGAGATACAACATAGCGAGAAGAAAAACCAAAAGAATGGCTTTGATTTTGAATGCCTTGACTACAATGTCATCAAAACCGACCCCTTGATGACGGCGGCTGAACGCCTGAACAGAATCCACATTGAGCTAAGCAAGGTTTTTAAAAAACACCAGCCCACTGTTTTGGCGATCGAAAGCCTTTTTTTCTTCAGAAATCTTAAGACCGTCATGCCGGTTAGCCAGGCCCGAGGAGTCATCTTAATGACTGCCGCTAAGAAGAAAGTTCCGGTTTACGAATTTACGCCCCTCCAAATGAAAATGACAGTCACCGGCTATGGCCGCGCTGAAAAAGACGAGGTGCAGGAAATGATAAAGAGAATCCTTGACCTAAAAGAGATACCAAAGCCCGACGACGCGGCAGACGCCCTGGGAATCGCGATTTGCTACGCCATGCGGCTTAATACAGAGACAACTCGCTAGACTACTCGCTGCGAATAGAACAAGCCCACCCGCTAAAACTCCAAAAGAGGCCAAAAACTCTTGATAAAGAACAATAAATCAATATAATGAAACACAATGCTCTGCGCCAAGCTCGTTGTTGCTTTTAGCAGCTAAACAAACACCAATTGATACCGCTTTGGCCCAGGGAAAGGTCGAGAAAAAGACAATAGAATACAAGTAAGGAAAAAGGAAATCAAAATGATTACTGAAGAAATCATCACCCCTACGACCCCGGAAGAAGATGGAGACGTCGTAGAGGAGCCAACTGAGGAAAAAGAAGAGACTCCCACCGAAGATCAGGAAGGCGCCGGTGACGAAGAATAAAGTCTTAAAACAAAATCCCCCTGTATTGATACAGGGGGATTTTGTTTTTTTAAAATTATTTTTTGCTATTCCCTCTCAAGCTTGATAAATTTCCGTTTGCCGGCCTGAATCACCGTGCCGGAAACTACCTTAATCATTTTTTGCCAGTCTTTTTCTACTATCCCATTAATCCTAACTCCACCCTGGATAATTAATCTCTTGGCCTCTGCTTTCGACGAGGCCATTTTCGCCTGAACCAGAATATCTAAGAGAGCGCTCTGCTCCTCCTCTATCTTTAAAATAGGAATATCTATCGGTATTTCTTTTTTTTGAAAAACAAGATTGAATTTTTCTTCCGCCTCTTGCGCAACTTCCGCGCCGTGGTAAAGTCCGACAACCTCACTGGCCAATCTGGCTTTTATGTCCCGCGGATTAACTTTGAGGCCAGAGAGGTCGGCTTTAATTTTCTCCATCTCCTCCTCGCCAACTTGCGTGCACAGCTCAAAATAATCAAGGAGACACTCGTCGCGCATCGACATTATCTTTCCGTACATCTCTTCTGGTTCATCCATAACAGTTATCACATTTCCCCAGCTAGTAGACATTTTTCTGCCGTCGGTGCCTAAAAGCATCTTGGTTGTCATTATATCTTGAGGCTCTTGTCCAAACGCTTTTTGCAGATCGCGCCCGGCCAGCAAATTAAACAGCTGGTCCGAACCGCCAAGCTCCAAATCAGCCTTAATCGCAACCGAATCATAGCCCTGCAGAAGGGGATACAACATTTCGTGCAAACCGATTTCTTTACCCTGTTCCCATCTTTCCTTGAAATTCCGCCGCTGGATCATCTGCTGAGCGGTAAATTTCATCGCCAGCTTTATCAGATCCTTAGCGGTTAATCTATCAAGCCATTCACTATTATAATGCAACTCGGCTTTATCTATATCAAGAATTTTGCCGATCTGACGCGTATAATCTTTCATATTCTCCTTGATCTGGCCTTCTTCTAGAACGGGACGCAAAGAATCTTTGTCAGAGGCATCTCCAATTAAACCGGTGAAATCCCCGATAACCAAAACTATCTGGTGCCCCAAATCTTGAAAAGCCCTGAGCTTCCAAAGCTGTGAAGCCCGACCAAGATGAATCCTTGGGCCAGTGGGATCAATTCCGTGTTTTATTCTCAACCGCTCGCCACTGGAGAGACGCTTATTAAGGCGGTCTTTATCAATTATCTCCTCCACCCCTCTCATCAATAATTCTTTAATTTTCTCCGGATCAACATTCGTTTTCATTGATTACAATTCTTTTTTAAAAATTTTATTGTGAGCGGGACGCTCACGCAAGCTACGCTTAATTGTGAGCGGGACGCTCACGCAAGCTACGCTTAATTGTGAGCGGGACGCTCACGCAAGCTACGCTTAATTGTGAGCGGGACGCTCACGCAAGCTACGCTTAATTGTGAGCGGGACGCTCACGCAAGCTACGCTTAATTGTGAGCGGGACGCTCACGCAAGCTACGCTTAATTGTGAGCGGGACGCTCACGCAAGCTACGCTTAATTGTGAGCGGGACGCTCACGCAAGCTACGCTTAATATGAATGAATTCGACCAGTTCGTGAAACATAGACTGAAAGCAAAACATTATATACGCTATGCCGACGATTTCGTGATTATTTCGGAAAATAAGGAATGGCTGAAAAATCAAACTTCCTTGATTCGGGAGTTTCTGTATGGCCAATTAAAACTGGAATTGCATCCCGATAAAGTTTTTATAAAAACCGTTTCGTCCGGCGTTGATTTTCTTGGCATGGTTAATTTTCATGGCCATAGAGTATTAAGAACGAAGACAAAAAGGAGGATGTTTAAAAAATTATCGACAAAATATGAATGTTTGCGAAAGGGCTTAATTTCCGAAGAGTCTATTAACCAAAGCATTCAATCATATCTTGGCATGTTGAAGCACTGCGGGGGATATGGTATCGTGAAAGAAATGAGCCGCATAATGTCTGCGGAAAAGTAATTAGAATCAAAGGGTTTAAAAAGTAGCTACATATTTTGTCATTCTGATCCGCCGTCTGGCGGAGAAGAATCTTGCGCAACATCCATGATATTCTTCACGGAGTTTATCCTGAGATTTTGCGAAGGGTTCGGGATGACGCAAAAGACTATGGCCATTATAAAAATAAGAGAGCTCATCGGTTCTTCAGAAAAGAGTTTTGAGGATGCCTTGAAAAATATCGTTGAGCACGAAGTCAAAAAAGGAAAAAATATCACTGGGGCGAAAATTATCGCCCAAAGCGTGTCGGTGGAAGATGGAAAAATCAAAGAATATAAGGTCAACGTGAATGTGGCCTATAGGTGGGAAGAAGATAAATAGACAAATGTTTAAAAAAACAACTTTAGACAACGGTTTAAGAGTTATTACTGTTCCGGTGGCCGGCACCAAGACCGTGACAGTTTTGGTTTTGGTTGGCACTGGCTCTCGATGCGAGACGAAAGACATCAATGGGATTTCGCATTTTCTGGAGCACATGTTTTTTAAGGGGACTAAAAAAAGACCCACGCCTGCCGACATTACGGAGGAACTGGATGGCGTCGGCGGAGAATACAACGCTTTTACTTCCAAGGAATATACTGGTTATTTCGCCAAGGTTAATTACAAGCAATTTGATCTGGCTCTCGACTGGATATCGGATATTTTTTTGAATTCTCGGCTGGAGGAAAAAGAGATAGAGAAAGAAAAAGGAGTTATCTTGGAAGAAATAAATATGTATCTGGACACCCCGATTTATTATATCGGCCATCTTTGGGAGAGCTTGCTTTATGGCGATCATCCGGCCGGTTGGCCAGTTCTGGGCAGTAAAGAAAATATTCTGAATATCGGGCGCGAACAGATAGCGAACTATCTGAAATCCCAATACGCCGGAAGCAATAGCCTTATTTGCGTCGCTGGTAATTTTAATGAAAACGAGGCGCTGGAAAAAATTAAAAAACATTTCGGTACGTTGAGGGGCGGGAATCCCCGGCCCAGCGCCGGGGTGTCTGAAAACCAGAGTCGGCCCGAGGCCCTGCCGCATTTTAAAAAAACGGATCAGACACATTTTTGTCTCGGAGTCAGGGGGTATGGCGCTTTCCATCCCGATCGGTATGTTTTTAGCATTTTGGGAATAATTTTGGGCGGATTCATGAGCTCGCGGCTATTTCAGGAGGTGAGAGAAAAGAGGGGGTTGGCTTACTATATTAAGACCTCAACCGAAGCCAGCACCGATGTTGGTTATTTGGTAACTCAGGCCGGGGTGGCTAATTCTAAAATCGAAGAAGCAATTGCGACAATTCTGGCCGAATATCGTCTTATCAGAGAGAAGGGTGTCAGTGAAAAGGAGCTATTGAGAGCGAAGGACCATATTAAAGGGAGTATGCTTCTAAATCTGGAAACATCCGATGAGCAGGCCTCTTTTTTCTCTATTCAGGAGATTTTGAGGAAAGAAATTTTGACACCGGAGCAAGTTTTTGCGAAAATAGATATGGTGAGCGCTAATGACATCCGGAGAGTGGCCGATGATATCTTCAGGCCGGAGAAGTTGAATCTGGCCTTGATCGGGCCGTTTAAAAACAAAAAGAAGTTTGAGGAATTATTGCGGATATAGCTACGAAATACGCTGTTTCGTTTGCGGAACTCCGCGAAGCGTTGATTTTTATGAATATACGAAAGTACAAATTATTCGCATTCGTATATTCGTACGTTTTCGTAATTCGTAGCCAATTATGGATCAGCGGATGGTAATCGATATTTCAATAAATGCTGTCATTAAATTGATTCTCGCCATTTTGGCGTTGGTTTTATTGTATCTCCTCCGCGATATAATTCTGATGGTTTTGGTGGCGCTAATTTTAGCCATTGCCCTGGACAGACCCATTGACGCCTTCTGCGAGCGAAAAGTACCGCGTTTTCTGGCAACAACATTTATCTACCTTCTTTTATTCTCCGTCATCGGGATATTGTTTTATTTGGTTTTCCCCATCTTGGCCGAACAGATAAAAAACATCGTGACCAACTACTCTTTTTATCTTGAAAGTATCGGTCGGCTGAAATTCGGCGCCGACCTGATAGATTTTAAGAGTATTTTTGATCAGTTGTCGAATAGTCTGACCGAAAGCGCTGGCGCTATTGTGGGGACCCTTATCACCTTCTTCGGCGGCCTCGTTTCATTTTTCACCATTATCGCGGCGTCAATTTTTTTCAACATTCAGGAAAACGGCGTGAAAAAATTTATTTTTTACCTGACACCGATTGAACATCAACCCTACGTTCTGAACATTTTTGACAAAATTCAGCGGAAAGTGGGAAACTGGCTTTGGGGGAAATTGGGCGCGGCGGTTAGTGTCGGTATCCTAACTTCTTTGGGGCTTTATCTTTTGGGAATAAAATACGCTTTGCTTTTGGGTTTTTTGACCATGATTTTAAATTTTATTCCTCTTATCGGGGCGATTGTCGCTGCCGTTCCCGCTGTCTTGCTGGCCCTAAATCAATCTTCAACCCTGGCCTTGTTGGTTGTTTTTCTCTTCGTGTTTATCAATGGTTTTTTGGAGCAATTCTTTTTAGTTCCTCTTTTTATGAAAAAGGCCGTAGATTTGAATCCGGCCTTGATTCTTTTGGTGGTTTTGGTCGGCGGGAAGCTAGCGGGAATTTTAGGGGTTATTCTGGCTATCCCAGTGGCCGCTATTGCGGCAGTTTTAATCGAAGATTATATTCAGCGAAAGACGAAGTTGAGCGGAGCTGACATTGATTGATTGATTTTTAGGCTAGCGATAATAAAGGATTAATAAAATCACGATTAGGCTGACGATAAGCTGGGTGGTTATACCCCAAAGAAGCGGGGTATTTTTGTTATTTTTCGGATGGACGAAGTGATGGAAGCGCGCCAGCTTCTCTAAAAGCGGCGTTTTGGTCATCCAGTAAAGAGCTAGCAGTCCGTCTGGCAGGACGGCCGACAATGCCACGACTAAGACGTATTGCCTGGCAGGCGAGAACCAGACCAGCGCGATAGCGATCAGCATCCCGAGCAAAAAATCGGTAGCTATTTTACCGAGGACAAAAAATGCTTGTTTATCTCTGAATATATTCAAGACGCCCATCCTTTCTTCCGAGCGCTCTTTAAGGAGTTGAATTTTGTATTCATAATGCGGAATGGCGTCTAATAGAAAATGCGAGGCGAAGGCAAAAATAAAAACTATCCAATATTGATGGGGAGCGATTAGCCCGATCAGGGCGCCGAGCAAAATATGGGGAATGAGAATCATACGATACCAAATTTAAAATAAAGTTGTATAATGGGTTTATGGGAATATTATACATTGTCGCGACACCGATTGGCAATCTCAAAGATATTACGCTACGGGCGCTCGAAGTTTTGCGAGAGGCTGATTTGATTGTTTGTGAAGACACAAGGGTAACCTCGAAATTATTGAATCATTACGGAATTTCCAAGCCGTTAGTCAGTTATTTTCAGCACAGTAAATTTTCTAAACTCGAATATATTGTTGACCAATTGCGAGAGAGTAAGAAAATCGCTTTGGTCACGGACGCGGGTACGCCCGGGATTTCTGATCCGGGAAATCTACTCATAAAACATGTAACATGTAACATGAAACATGGTGGGGGCGAAATAAAAATAGTGCCGATTCCTGGAGCAAGCGCAGCGACAATAGCTTTAAGCATCTCCGGCTTTCCGACCGACAAATTTATTTTTCTGGGTTTTCCGCCGCAGAAAAAGGGCCGGGAGAAATTTTTCAAAGAAATAGCAGGGGCGAAACATACAGCGGTTTTTTATGAGTCGGTGCATCGGATTATTAAAGCCCTGGAACAGCTAAAAGAAGTTCTGTCGGCTGACAGAAAAATTGTCGTTTGTCGCGAATTAACCAAGCAGTTTGAAACAATTTATCGCGGCGCGGCCAGCGAGGTGCTGGAAGCGGTTAAAAATGATAAAATAAAAGGAGAATTTGTCGTCATAATCAATCATGAGTAAATTCTATATAACCACCCCGATCTATTACGTCAACGACAAGCCGCATATCGGGCACGCCTATACGACCGTTTTGGCTGATGTTTTGGCGCGTTATCATCGCTTGATGGGCGAAGAGGTTTTTTTCCTGGTTGGAACGGATGAGCATGGGGCGAAGATCGAAGCGGCAGCGGAGCAGGCTGGCAAAAGCCCGCGGGAGTTTTGCGACGAAAACGTTGAGGCTTTTAGGGAAGCCTGGAAAAGCCTGGATATTTCCTACAGCAATTTTATTAGGACTACTGACTCGAGCCACGAAAAAGCCGTCTCGAACGCGCTGGATTATTTATACAAAAAAGATTTTATCTACAAAGGGGTTTATAAAGGACTTTATTGCCGCGGATGCGAGCAGTATAAGACGGATGATGATTTAGTTGATGGCAAATGTCCCGATCATCAGACAGAGCCGGAGGTAATGGAAGAGGAAAGCTATTTTTTCCGGCTTTCGCAATTCGGGGGAGAGTTAGAGAGGAGTATTTCTGGCGGCAAACTTAAAATCGAGCCAGCAGAAAGAAAAAACGAAGTTTTGAGCTTCATTAGAAATGGTTTGCAGGATATTTCTATCTCGCGCAAAAAAATTAAGTGGGGAGTGCCCCTGCCTTTCGATAAAAAATTCACGACGTATGTTTGGGTTGATGCATTCTTAAATTACCTGACCGGATTGGGGTGGGATGGAAAAATCTCCCCCCGCCCCCCTTTGAAAAAGGGGGGAGAAAGAAGGGGTTTAAAATTTTGGCCTCCCGATGTTCAACTAATGAGCAAAGATATTTTGAGGGTTCACGCGACAATCTGGCCAGCTTTGTTGCTGGCTTTGAAAATTCCTTTACCGAAGAAATTATACATTCATGGATTTTTTACTATTAATGGCCAAAAAATGAGCAAGTCGCTGGGCAATGTTATCTGGCCGAAACAATTAACTGAAAAATTTGGCGCTGACGGAACGAGGTACCTTTTGATGTCGTCTTTGGCAGATGGCCACGACGGCGATATTTCTTGGGAGAAATTGACAGCGAAATACAATACGGATTTGGCAAACGGGTTGGGTAATTTGGTCAGCCGGGTGATGAATTTGGCAAAAGGATTTGAAATAGCGGTTCGAGACGGGAGTTTAAAGATAAAGAGCGAGAAGGTGAGAAAACTCCTTGACGAAATTAAGCCGAAAGAGGCATTGGATGAAATCTGGAAAGAGGTTGATTGGGCTAATAAATATGTCGAAGAAACAAGGCTTTGGGAATTGGTCAAGACAAACAAAAAACAAGCAAAAAGAGTCTTGGAGGAGTTGCTGGCGGGCCTGATCAACATAGCGGAAAATCTAAAACCATTTATGCCGGAAACGGCCGAAAGGGTTATCAAAATTTTGGAATCCGGAGAAATTAAAAAAGGCGAGATTTTGTTTCCGAGGATTTAAAAAATAGGTAGCAGGCTGTCATCCCCGCGGAAGCGGGGATCCAGAAAGCCGATGCATTTAGTTTTTTACGACTATAGATTCCCGCTTTCGCGGGAATGACAACGAGCCTATGCTAATTGATACCCATGCTCACGTAAATTTTAACGACTATCGGGAAGATGCCGAGGCGGTGATTAAAAGGGCGCTCAAGAACGGCGTCTGGCTGATTAATGTTGGTTCGCAATATTCTAC
>Ga0210051_1007166_pt1 | contig 10433 bp, 11 predicted proteins | sample CryGey092014_all_FD_185464 | JGI IMG/M metagenome (GOLD analysis project Ga0210051, IMG submission 185464) | Groundwater microbial communities from aquifer - Crystal Geyser CG23_combo_of_CG06-09_8/20/14_all (SPAdes) (version 2) | ecosystem: Environmental > Aquatic > Deep subsurface > Groundwater...
AGGAAAATCAACAAGAATTTTGACGCAACGCATTGAAATGACGTAAGTTATGTATTTTCAAAAGTTACATAAAAACAGTTTTTAAAAATAATCGGGAAGAAAAATACTTTTTAACAAAGTAATGTAAGTACCAGCTACTTTCTTATCTAAGAGTGTCTAATTTACATGTAGGTTTATTAGTTAACTTCGGTAACAAGAGCTGTCAGATTAAACGCTTTATGTTTTAATCTGTGTAATCTAAAATTAATCTGTGTAATCAGGTATAATCCATAATTATACCTGAAGATTATACCAGGAGAGGAAATGGTTGAACGCAGTGAATTTAAAGGTAAGCCGGTTTTGGTAATCAAAAGGGATGAAAATGACCCATATCCATTTTCTTTCGGGCTTAGCAAGGCCAAGCTTATCTTGGAGAATATTGATGAGATTAAAAAGTTTGTCGCGGAAGGCGAAGTTAAACAATAAACCCTTTGCTTCCGCTTCGTAATCACGGGAGAATTCTCTGCGATAATTTTCCCGCATTCAGCAGGGTTTCGCACAGCAAGTGCGGACACCTCGCCTTGACCGAAAGGCGAGTGTGCTGTTTTCTGCAGCACTTGTCAATCGCCTTACAAGAGGCGCATCTTTGCCTTCCGATAGGCAAAGGTGCCTTATATGGCAAGGTGCGTTAGATAAAGACTTAAGGTGTTCAGCCCCGCCGTTGGCGGGGTTTCACCAGACAAAACCTTAAGGTGTTCAAGGAGGTGCAAGATGGGGCCAGGATATGGAATTAGTTTTCTGGGTGGGTTCATATCGTTAGTTTTAACCATATGGTTTATAACTTTCACCGTGCTTGTGTTAAGCAAATTAGATAAGATTATAGAAGCGCTCAGCAAGAAATAGATATTGAATTGTTGACTTGGGTGTTAAATTAAAGTATAATATAAAAATGACACCCGGCTTTAAGGCTGTATACACTATCTGTGTAGTCCCGCCTGCGGCGGGGTTTCGCTAGATCAAAACATAAGGTACTCAAGGAGGTGAACAAAGTTGGTTTTGGTAAAAGAAACGAAGGCGAAAATTATTGACGAATTTAAGATTCACGCCAGGGATACCGGCTCAGCCGAGGTTCAAATCGCAATTTTAACTGAGAGGATTAATTTATTAGCGGATCATTTTAAGCTTCACAGGAAAGATTTCCATTCTCGCCGCGGTTTACTTGCACTTGTAGGCACGCGCCGCAAGCTTCTCAATTATCTCAAGAAGAAGGACGTTAAAAAATACACAGAGATTTTGGAGAAACTTCACTTGAGAAAATAAATCCCGTTAGAAAACCTTTCTAATGAGATAAATCGAGGAGTTAAACCTAAATAAATATGAATCCCGTTAGAAATTAAGCGTTAACGGGAGTAAGAAAGGGATTTCTAACGGGATGAATGATAATACCTTAAAATTGAAATTTGGTAGGGACGATTTAATTTTAGAAACAGGCAAGGTTGCTAAGCAGGCTAATGGTTCCGTAACTATTGTTTATGGGGGGACTGTTGTTTTAGTTACTGCCTGTATGTCACGCGAAGCAAGGGAAGGCCGGGATTTTTTTCCTTTAACCGTAGAATATCAGGAAAAAACTTATGCTGCCGGAAGGATACCGGGAGGCTTCTTTAAGAGAGAAGGCCGGCCATCGGAGAGTGAAATTCTTGCTGCCCGGCTGGTTGACCGGTCAATAAGGCCGTTGTTTCCAAAAGGCTTATTTAATGATGTCCAGGTGATGGCCATTGTTTTATCCAGCGATGGGAAAAATGACCCAGATGTATTGGCGGTAAACGGCGCATCCGCGGCATTAGGTATATCTGATATACCCTTTAGCGGCCCATTGGCCGCATGCCGCGTAGCCAGAGTCAATAATGAACTACTGATCAACCCTACTTATGCTGAATTAGATAGCGCGGATTTAGAAGTAATCCTAGCCGCTAATAACAAAGGGATTATGATGCTTGAATCAAGGGCCAAGAAGGTTTCCGAAGGAGAATATCTTGAGGCGGTTAAGTTTGGGTATGGCCATTTAAAAGATTTAATTCATATGCAGGAGGAGTTTGTCAAAAAGTGCGGCAAACCTAAAACAACAGTTGAACTTGAAAAGATAGATCCGGCATTAGAGGCCAAGGTTAATGAATTGTCGCGTGAGAGGTTAGAAGAAGTTTATAAACTTGGGAAAAAAGAAGAGCGTGAAGAAGCAGTGTATCTGTTGGCTAAAGAATTGGAAGAGAAGCTTACTGTAGAAGGTTATTCTAGCGGCCAGATTAAGATGGCGCTTGATGATGTAGAGCAGGAACAGGTTAGAAATAAGATTATTACTGAAAATATCCGTATTGACGGAAGAGGGTTTAAGGATATCCGTCCGATTAGTTGCGAAGTTTCTGTTTTGCCGCGCACGCATGGCTCAAGTTTATTTACTCGCGGCCAGACACAGAGCCTTGCGGTAACTACCCTTGGCACAGGCGAAGATGAGCAGATGGTTGAGGCCTTAGAGGGTGAAAAATTTAAAACCTTTATGCTGCATTATAGTTTTCCGCCTTTTAGCGTGGGTGAGACCGGCCCGGTGCGCGGCCCGGGCAGGAGAGAGATAGGCCATGGGGCATTGGCTGAAAAAGCGCTTCTTGCGGTAATGCCTTCTAAGGAGGAGTTTCCTTATACGGTAAGAGTGGTATCTGAAATTTTAGAGTCAAATGGTTCATCAAGCATGGCCACAGTCTGCGCTGCGGCGTTATCGCTTATGGACGCGGGTGTCCCCATAAAAGATACAGTAGCCGGTATTGCCTTGGGGTTGATTAAAGAGGGGGATAAGGCGCTGATTTTGACTGATATCGCAGGCCTTGAAGACCATTTCGGAGATATGGATTTTAAGGTTGCCGGGACTAGGCAGGGTATTACTGCGGTGCAAATGGATTTAAAGATAGACGGGATAGGTATAGATTTATTAGATAAGTGTTTATCCGAAGCCTTGGATGCGAGAATGATTATTTTGGATAAGATGAACGCAGCCTTATCCAAGCCTCGCGAGGAATTATCTGACTATGCTCCGCGCATAGATGTTATAAAGATAAATACCGAGAAGATTGGGGAGCTTATCGGCCCGGGTGGCAAGAATGTCAAGGCTATTATTGCCGCAACCGGAGCGAGTGTGGACATTAAAGATGATGGGACAGTCTTGGTTGGTTCAACTGACGCCTTAAAGTCCGAAATGGCGATTAAAATGATTAAGGCGATAACCGATGATGTGGAAGTTGGCCGTATCTATATAGGTAAGGTAAAACGCATCATGCCTTTTGGCGCTTTCTGCGAGATTGCCCCGCGCAAAGAAGGTTTGGTGCATGTCTCCGAGCTTTCGGGAAAATTCGTCAAGAATGTGGACGAAGTAGTTAAGATTGGCGATAATATCAAGGTTAAGGTTATCGGCATAGATGAATTAGGCCGAATAAATTTAAGCAAGAAACAAGCCGAAGAGCCGGTTAAGTAAGTAGTGAGAGAGAAAAGGTTAAATGAAATAAAAGGCGTAATTTTGGTTGCGGTAGGCCTTATAGTTTTGGCCAGCCTCATTAGATTTGAACGCCTTGATTTACCGTTTTATACTTCCTTTCCTAATACTCCCCCTAAAAATCTCTTAGGAATATTCGGCGCTTATCTAGGCGAGTTAATTGTATTTTTATTTGGCAGGCCTACCAGTTTTGTCTTACCGGTATTAATCACGCTATTGGGTGTTAAATTCTTCCGGCAGGAGAAGCCGTATTTAAGCATATCAAGAGTATTAGGTATGCTGCTATTACTTATCTCTATAAGTTCGTTCATCGGGATGTTTAATTTGACGAGCGAACACTTAAGATTTTATTATTCCGGCCTTTTTGGGGCCCTATTAGCCAGGTTCATTACTGCTTATTTTAGCCGCTTAGGCAGCTTCATCATATTTACTACCTTTATTATTTTGTCGTTGGCGTTAGCAACCGAAACCTTACTCTCGGCATTATTTGTTAATTCTATGCGAAGGTCTAGGGATTTCTTAGCCGCAATATTTAAGCGCCGCAAGAAAGAAAATGCAACTCCGGTTAAGATTAAATCTATCCTGCCCGAGAATCCTAAAATAGCCAAAGAAGAATCACTGGCCCCTAAGCCAAGAATTCAGATTAAGGCTAAATCCGTTGTTTCAGAGGTTAAGGTAAGGCCGCAGGAACTAAAAATCGGAGAATATCATCTTCCTTCGCTGGAGCTATTAGACGTGCCTCCGCCGCCTGAAGCCAGGAAGATTAAAGAGGACTTGGAGGCCAATGCCCGAATCTTAGAAGATACATTAGAGGATTTTAATATTACAGCCAAAGTTACGGATATTGAGCGCGGCCCGGTTATTACCCGCTATGAACTTGAACCTGCGCCGGGAGTAAAATTAAGCCGCATTGTTACCTTAAGCGATGATATTGCCCTGAGTATGAAGGCGCAATCAGTAAGGATACTTGCCCCTATACCCGGCAAGGACAGGGTAGGCATAGAAGTGCCAAATAGTCAAGGGAGTTTTGTGTATATAAGAGAGGTTTTCGCTTCTAATGAATTTCAGAAAACTAAAATTTCCTTGATGCTTGCGTTAGGCAAAGATATCACAGGCCAGCCTATAATCGCTGACCTTGCTGATATGCCCCATCTTTTGATCGCCGGGACTACTGGTTCGGGAAAGACAGTCTGCGTGAACTCGTTGGTTTTGTCTTTAATTTTCAAGAATTCTCCGGCAGATTTAAAGTTTGTGATGATTGACCCTAAGATGGTTGAGCTCATGCCTTTTAACGGACTGCCGCATCTTTTATGCCCCGTGGTTACGGATTCTAAAAAAGCCTATACCGCGCTTAATTGGGTGGTAGGAGAAATGGAAGAGCGTTACCGGCTTTTAGCCAAGGCAGGCGCAAGAAATATTGGAGTCTATAACGAGAAGCAGGAGAAACTGCCTTTTATTGTTGTTATTGTTGACGAGTTCGCCGATCTTATGAGCGTGGCGCGCGATCAGACGGAGGCCGCGGTGCAGCGCCTAGCGCAGTTATCCAGGGCAGTAGGGATACATCTAATTCTCGCAACCCAAAGGCCGTCGGTGAATGTTGTTACCGGAGTCATTAAGGCAAATTTACCTGCGCGCGTTTCTTTTAAGGTCGCATCTAAAGTAGATTCACGCACTGTTTTGGATATGAACGGGGCAGATAAACTATTAGGCAAGGGCGATATGCTTTTTCTGCGGCCCGGAGAATCAAAATTAATCCGCATCCAGGGGACTTTGGTGAGTGATAAGGAGATTAGGAGGGTGGTAGATTTTATTAAATCTCAGGCTGAGCCTGTCTATAATGAAGAGATATTGAAAGGACAACAGAAGAGCGGAATAAGCAGTGATGAAAAAGATGAATTTTATGATGAGGCAGTCAAGATTATAATGGAAAGCAATCAAGCCTCGGTATCTATATTACAGAGAAGGATGCGTTTAGGCTATACCCGCGCTGCCCGGATTATTGATATGATGGAGGCTGAGGGTTTAGTCGGCCCTTATGAAGGGAGTAAGCCGCGCAGGATTTTAATTGACCGTGAGGCTTGGCTAAAAGATACCATAGATAGAATTGAGGATAAACCCCGTTAGAAACACCACGCAAATAAGTGCTAACACAATAGTTTCTAACGGGGTAAACCCCGTTAGAGACTAGTGAGTTAGCAATTGAATTAGCGATGTCTCTAACAGGGTAAATAACTATGAATATAGAATTAATAGGCGAGAGGTTAAAAAAAATACGTCAGGAGAAAGGGTTGACCTTAGAGGATCTCCATAAAAAAACCCGCGTCCACCTTAATATTCTTAAGGCCATAGAGGGAGAAACGCTTACTAATTTAAGCCCGGTATATTTGAAAGGATTTATCAAGATTTATTGCAAGGCTTTAGGTTTGGACCCTAAGGAGTACATCCCTGATTACAAAGAAGCGTCTTCGGGGATTATTTTAACTCCGCATCAAGATTCCCATTCATTTTTAAAGAGCGCAAGCATTAAAATAAGCTCTTTAAGGCCGAATAAGAAGATAAGGGGCATAATTATAATAGCGTTAATTATTTTAGCGTTTTTAGCGGTCTTACTTAAGGTAGCCGGTTGTTTGTCCTTAGGGCGTCATCCTGCCGTTTCTTTAGAAATGAATCAGGGAGGCAAACTTAAGACTTCTCTAAAGGCGAAGACTCAAACCTTAGCCTCAAGGCCCCGACAGGCCAGCGCAGCAAAATTCCCCCAAGAGGTATCGGGTGGTATGCGGCTTGTGGTGAGCGCGAAAGAAAAGTGCCTTATTTTTGTCAAGATTGACGGAAGAGTAGTCTTCCATAGGGTTTTAGAAAAAGGCAGGTCAGATAGTTGGAAGGCCAAAGAAAGAATAGACCTTTCTTTGGGCGATGCTTCAGCCGTAGAAATAGTTGTAAATGGGCAGCGTTTTACTAATTTAGGCAAGAAGGGGCAGTCGTTAAAGAATATAGTAATTACCGAGAAGGATGGCTTAAGAATCCTTAGATGAAACCAACTATTGGGATATTAAGCTTGGGCTGCCCGAGGAATTTGGTAGATTCAGAGAGTATCTTAGGAAGATTAATTCAAAAGGGATACAAAATAGTTGAAATAGATAAGGCCCAAGTAGCGATAGTAAATACCTGCGCTTTTATTGAAGACGCAAAGCGCGAATCAGTTGACGCGATTTTGGATTTAGTAGAGTTAAAAAAAGAAGGCAGGCTTAAAAAGATAATCGTATTCGGCTGTCTGCCCCAGCGTTATAAAGCTATATTAAACAAAGAGCTCCCTGAAGTAGATGCATTTGTAGGCAGGGTTTCGCTTGAGGCAGGGCTTAGCCGGTTCGCCATTACTCCTCGGCATTATGCATATCTAAAGATTTGCGAAGGTTGCGTAAATCTATGTAGTTTCTGCATAATTCCCAAAATTAAAGGAAGGTTCTTAAGTCTTCCCGTAAATTCAATCCTAAACAAGGTAGAGGATTTTGATAGAAGTAAAATTTCGGAATTGAATATTATCGGTCAGGATATTACCTGCTTCGGGATAGACTTGGACGCAAGTATAAACCTTGCGAAGCTCCTTAGGAAAATAGTTAAGAAGGCCAAGAATATAGGTTGGCTCAGGCTTTTGTATCTTAATCCGAGGAGGATTAGCGACGATCTTTTGAAGATAATTCGCGATGAGCAAAAGATATGCAAGTATATTGACTTGCCTATTCAGCATATCAATGACCGTATCTTAAAGCTTATGAATAGGGGGACCTCTAGGGATAAAATAATCCATGTTATTGATAAGATACGCAAAACTATCCCCAATGTTGCTTTGCGCACTAGCGTAATTACGGGTTTTCCGGGAGAAACAGATAAGGAATTTGAAGAGCTGCTTAAGTTTATTAAAGATACGAAATTTGAAAGGTTAGGCGCATTTAGTTACTCTCGGGAAGAAGGGACTAAGGCCTACGGTTTTAAAAACCAAGTTTCTGAGGCAGTTAAATTGAGGCGCTACAATCAGGTGATGTCTCTTCAGCAGGAGGTCTCGCGCGAAGTCAATCGTAAGTTCATAGGTAAAACTTTGGAAGTTTTGGTTGATGAATGTAAGGATGGAAGTTATCTTGGGCGCAGCGAATTTGACGCGCCGGAAGTGGATGGCCTAGTCTATATAAATTCTAAACGAACTTTAAACCTTGGTGATTTTGTAAGGTTAAAGATTACGGATACCTTAGAGTATGATTTAATCGGGGAGGAGGAAGGATGAATTTAGCTAATAGATTAACTATGCTTAGGATTATTCTTACTTTTATATTTATGTTTGTCTTTTCTTGGCAGGGATTGTGGCCTAAAGTTTTAGCGTTAATTATATTTATCGCCGCGGCATTCTCAGATTTATTTGATGGCATGATTGCCAAGAAGAGAAATATGATTACTGATTTCGGCCGGCTTATGGACCCCATTGCCGATAAAATCTTAGTTTTAGCGGCATTCGCCGCATTTTTAGGGATGCAGTTAATTGACGCTTGGATGTTTGTGATTATTGTTTCTCGGGAGATTCTGATTACGTCTTTAAGGCTATTCGCCCTTACTAAGGGGAAAGTATTATCTGCTGTGAGCGCCGGAAAACATAAGACAGCTTTTCAGATGGTAGCAATATTTTATATCTTGGGTTTTATTGTAATAAAAGAGGCGGTCAAAAATTATTCTATCTGGAATCCGGTCTGGGAGGAGTTTTTCCGCAAGAGTATAAACATTTTTATGCTTTTTACCGTCGGACTTACTCTTTATTCAGGGCTGTCTTACTTATGGGAAAATCGTAAAGTAATTACTAAGCTATAATGATTAAGTTTCTGGTAAAGATTTTGAGTACTTTTTTTTATATTGGTTATCTGCCATTTATTCCCGGGACATTCGGCAGCCTTGCCGGTATTGTTTTATTTTATTTAGTTAAAGATAATCCGGTTAGTTATGTTTTCCTGGCTATCGTTATTATAATTGCCGGTTTCCTGGTTTGCGGAAGCGCAGAGAAAATAATGCAAAAGAAGGATCCGCGCTATGTGGTAATAGACGAGGTTTCCGGTATGCTCCTAAGCCTTTTGTTTTTACCTTACGATATAAAATTAGTAATCATTGCCTTTATTTTATTTCGTATCTTAGATACGTTTAAACCTTTTCCTGCCGGGCGCATTGAGAGAATTAAGGGGAGCTTAGGCATAATGGGAGATGATTTAACCGCGGGATTATATACGAATATTATTCTTCAGGTAGTAGTGAGGGTTATTTCTTTTAAGGCTTCATAGACAGGGCCAGAGGGCGCGAGGGTGCTTTTAAAAAGCGTAATTTTTCCTACCGTAAATTCCAAATTCTCACCAGCTAAATTTTCCACGTAATTTTTTAAAGAAGCAACTAATTTTTCTCTGTTTTTCGGGGAACGCGTCCTACCAATAGTGATATGAGACGAAAAAGGGCGGTCTTCCTTAGGGATACCAACTGTAGCGATTTTTTCCTCTAATTCCTGCGCGATCTTTTTGGTTTCTGCATCTCCTTGCTCAACCCCTACCCAGATGACCCGCGGGTAATCGATTTTCGGGAAAGCACCGACTGAAGTGATGTGGGCTAAAAAAGGGAGATGATTTTTCGCAGTTTCTGCGACAATTTCGCTGATTTTAGCGATTTTCTTATCGTCCCGCTCGCCTAAGAATTTGAGGGTCAGGTGGATATTCTCCGGCTCAACCCATTTCACGTCCGCGCCGCATTTTCTTAATTTATCCTGCAGCCGGCCCAACCTATCTTTAATATCTTCTGGCAATTCAATAGCAATAAATGTTCTCATCTGTTTGTGTTTTAGCGTCTGTCTTCGTTTGTTTCTCTCCGCACCGTTTGCTCGCCCCAGCGGGGCTCGCTGCACTTCGTGAAAATTCTTGCTCTCCCGCAGCCGAGCCGTGTATCAAACCGTTTTTTATAATTTGGATCCGGCTGCGGGAACCATGCCCGCTCGAATTTTCAAGATGCGTCGAGAAATCAAACGAAGCCATCCGCTAAAAGTAAGACTACCTTAAGAATGCCTCTGGTAAGCTTCGAGCGAATGTCGATTTTAGCCAATGGAGCTTGAGCATTGAGGGTATCCCCGTGGAGCGAAAGCGACAACACGGGGACGGCAAAACTGTTTGAGCGCCAAGGCAGGTGCCGAGGCGCGAGTTGTTTTGCCGCCGAAATGCGAAAGATCATTGGCGTGAAGAAATCGACCTGAGCGAGAAGCTTGGCAGAGGCATTCTTATTATACTATAAAACTAATTTTAATAATTGTAAGGCCTTTAGCGCTGATTGTTTTCTTATTGAGGCGCGATTACCTTGAAATATGAACCTCTTGCAGATAGTGTTATTCTTATCGGATATAGCAATAAATACTGTGCCCACGGGCTTATTGAGGATAGCGCCGGTTGGGCCGGCAATGCCGGTGATGCCGATACCTAAGTCGCTTTTGGCTAATTTTCTTGTTCCTTGCGCCATTTTTCGGGCTACTTCAGCTGAAACCGCGCCCTTTTTGGCGATGAGCTGGGCAGGGATGCTTAAAATATTCTGCTTAGACTTATTGCTGTAAGCCACTATGCCTAAGATAAAATATTTGGAGCTGCCGGAAAGTTGGGTTAGAAGGTTGGATACTAGGCCGGCGGTACAAGATTCGGCAGTGGCTATAGTTTTAGCGCTTTTTATCAGGGCTTTATGTATATATTTTGTAAGGTCTTGCATATTTTCTAAGCCTATTATAGCGTTTTTATCAGGGATCGGTCAATACATTCTTACCCCCCTGAGTCACAAAAGAAGTATAAGTATTGAGCAACACATCAAGATCAACGGCAGCTGTCATCAATAGCCGTTTATCCAAATCAGGTTTTTTCTCCTGAGC
>Ga0210051_1007175_pt1 | contig 10427 bp, 13 predicted proteins | sample CryGey092014_all_FD_185464 | JGI IMG/M metagenome (GOLD analysis project Ga0210051, IMG submission 185464) | Groundwater microbial communities from aquifer - Crystal Geyser CG23_combo_of_CG06-09_8/20/14_all (SPAdes) (version 2) | ecosystem: Environmental > Aquatic > Deep subsurface > Groundwater...
AATTTCTTTTATAGCTTCAACAAAAGAATCAATATCTGATATTTCTTTTTTTGTTTTAATCTGATCCATCGCTTATCTCCTCCCTTATTTAGATTTTTTATTAAGGAACTAAATATCAAAAAGCATTGTAGCTTGCCAACTACCATCTTTATTTTGTTTTACTTCGAGCTCGTGATAAGTGACCCCCTTAATATCTTCGTTTAATCTAATTATTTTTTGACCGATCAACTCTCCCTTTAATTCTTGATTAGTTAATCTCTTAAATATTATATCAAAATAAATTTCTTTTTGCACCTGACTTAAATAAAGAGCTTCGCTTAAAAAATCAACCAATAAAGAAGGCAAATCAGCCGATTTTATTTTTATTTCTCTTTTAAATTTTTTCTCTGGCTTTTTAACTTCAGCTTTCATGCTCTCTGACATCCCCCCAAGCGCATTAGAAAATAACTCTGGTTTATCCTTACCAAAAGCCCTAATTTTCAAATCAGCTTTATGTTCTAAGATTTCGTAGTTTTTCATATTCTTTTTTGACGACTTGTCGGTCGTCCCAAGGGATTTTTTTCCCTCCAGCAACACATAGCCAAGGTTCACAACCTTTTCCAGTAATCACTACTACGTCTCCTGGCTGAGAAATTTTTAGAGACTCTCTAATTGCTTCTCGTCTATCTAGAATTTTTCTTGCTTTACCCATAGTTCCCTTAGCTACCTGCTCAATAATTTCTATTGGGTCCTCGTCATAAGGATCTTCATTTGTCACAATCACTTCATCACAGTATTGAGCTGCGAGCTTACCTAAAACCGGCCTTTTCCATTTATCTCTTCCTCCGCCACAGGCGCCCAAAACACAGATTAGTTTATTAGTTGATGAGTTAATTAGTTGATGGGTTAGGGTTTGATAAACTTTTTCCAAAGCATTAGGCGTAAAAGCATAATCAACAAAAACTTTAAAGGGCTGAGAAATAATCTTTTCCATTCTGCCCGGAATGCCTTCAACTTTTTCTACGGCTTTTTTACAAGTTGCTAAATCGATATTTTGAGACAAACCAACACAAATTGCCGCTAACGCATTGTGGATATTAAAATCACCGATTAAACGAAGTTTCAGTTGGAGGTCTTGATTATTAATATCGCCCTGATTCAATCCATAAGTATATTTTTTCTTTACCGGAAACTGTAAGAAATATTTGGCATTTTCGTCATCTAAATTAATAACATGAACTTCTCGAGTTGCCTGGAAAAGCTTGCCTTTGGCTCTTTTATAATTCTCAAAACCTTGATGAGCTTCAATGTGTTCTGGAGATAAGTTGGTAAAAACTGCTATGGCAAAATTAATAAAGCGGTGGCGATGCTGCTTGATCCCCTCTGAGGTTACTTCTAAAACCACGTACTGACAGCCAGCTTTAACAGCTTGTCTTAGAAATTTCTGGATTTTAAAACGACCGGGCATGGTCATTTTTAAAGCGTTGGGCGTTTCTTTATCGATTATTTTAAATTTTATCGAAGACAAAGAAGCAACTTTGTGTCCAGCTTCTTCTAAAATCTTAGTTGTTAGATTAACAACCGTCGTTTTCCCATTAGTGCCGGTGACTCCAATGATTTTTAATTTTCTTGAAGGAAATCGATAGATAAGAGCACCCAAAAAAGCCAGGCAGAGATGATACCAGCCTAACAGAAACGGCGGAATAAATTTTTTAATCAATTTCTTCATCTTCTTGAAGAAAACACATTATTAAGTTATTATAGCATAGAAATGTTCAATGAATTAAAAATTCATTTACCAAGCTTCTATTTATAGAAGCGAAGGTGAAGAAGAGAACAAAGTGCTCTTCGCCTCAGTTTTCAATAAATTAAAATTTATCTCAATGTTCGCTGAATTTTCAATTCATCTCGATCTTCAATAAATTTTCCAATTTATTTCGATGTTCAAACTTGTTTCAAAATTTAAACCGACGGGGGATCAACCGCAAGCCATTGAAAAACTAGTTAAAAACCTCAAGGCCGGCGTCAAAGACCAGGTGCTTTTGGGAGTGACAGGTTCTGGCAAAACTTTTACCATGGCTAAGGTGATTGAGAAAATACAAAAACCAACCTTGGTTATCTCACACAATAAAACTTTGGCTGCCCAGCTCTATCAAGAATTCAAGGAGTTCTTTCCCAATAACGCTGTCCATTATTTTGTTTCATATTATGACTACTACCAGCCAGAAGCCTATATCCCCCAGACTGATACCTATATTGAAAAAGATGCCAAGATTAATGAAGAAATTGACAGGCTAAGGCATGCGGCTACCCAAGATTTGCTAACCAGACAAGATGTGATTATTGTTGCTTCAGTTTCCTGTATCTACAATATTGGCTCGCCAGAAGTCTACCAGGAAGTTTCTTTAGAATTAAAACCTGGCCAAAAGATTAAAAGAAAAGATTTAATTGCTCATTTAATTGCCTTACAGTACCAAAGGAATGATTTTGATTTTAAACCAGGGACATTTCGAGTAAGGGGAGATGTTATCGAGGTTTGCTTGGTTACTGGTAAAGAAATATTAAGAATTGAGTTGTTAGGTGATAAAATATTAAGTCCTAGCTGCAGAATATTTCCGGCCCACTTCTGGATAACGCCCCAAAACAAATTAAGCATTGCTCTTGAGAATATTAATCTTGAACTGCAGGAACAAATCAAGGAATTCAAAAAGCAAAAGAAATTAGTAGAGGCTCAAAAAATAGCACAAAGAACCAATTATGATTTGGAAATGCTGAAAGAGACTGGCTATTGCCACGGCATTGAAAATTATTCCAGGCATCTTGAATTTAGAAAACCAGGTCAGGCCCCCTTTGTTTTGCTTAATTATTTCCCTCAAGACTTCTTAACCATTATCGATGAGTCTCATATGACCGTGCCCCAGCTTCATGCTATGTACAACACCGACAAATCAAGAAAAGAGATTTTAATTGAATACGGTTTCCGCCTGCCATCTGCTTTAGATAACCGGCCTTTAAGCTTTAAAGAATTTGAAAAGAATATCTACCAAACTGTTTATGTTTCAGCCACGCCTGGCCCATATGAAAAATCAAAAATCGAGCTTCCAGCTGGTGGACAAAAATCAAAATTATTAGTGGAGCAGATGATTAGACCGACTGGCTTATTGGAACCATCTGTCGAAATCAGGCGTACTCGAAACCAGGTTAAAGATTTAATTAAAGAAATTAAAGTAAGGGTGGCGAAAAACCAAAGAACTTTGGTGATTGCTTTAACTAAAAGGTTGTCTGAAGCGCTGGCTGATTATCTTGCCGAAACAGGAATTAAAACTCATTATCTCCATTCAGAAATCAAAACTTTAGAAAGACCAAAGATTTTACAGGATCTGAGGAAGGGTAAATATGATGTCATTGTTGGCATTAATCTTTTACGAGAAGGTCTAGACTTGCCAGAGGTTGCCTTGATTATTATTTTAGATGCTGATAAAGAAGGTTTTTTAAGAAATGAAACCACTTTAATTCAAACTATGGGTAGAGCGGCGAGACACATTGAAGGTCACGTTATTATGTATGCTGATAAAAAAACTCTTTCTATAAAAAAAGCGATTAAAGAAGTTCTGCGCCGTAGAAAAATCCAGGGAGAATATAATAAAAAATATGGGATTACCCCAAAAGCCATTGTTAAAGAAATAAGGGAGTGGCCGTTTGTTTCAAAAGAAAAAGAAGTGACTGCTGAGTTTTGGATAATCCAGGATAAAAAACTTCTGGAAAAAGAAATGAAATGGGCGGCCAAGAATTTAGATTTTGCGAGAGCGGCAAAAATCCGCGACTTGATTAAAAAATTGAAGTAGTTTATATTATTATTATGCCAATCAAACAAGCGGCTAAAAAAGCTCTGAGGCAAAGCTTGAGGCGTCAAAAAAGAAATCTGATTTATTATCATAAAATAAAAGGCCTAATTAAAAAGGTTAGAGTTTTGACTTCTCAGAAGAAAACAAATGAAGCTAAATCACTTTTGCCTGAGATTTACCAAGTTTTAGATAAAGCAGCTAAAGTTGGCGTCATCAAGAAAAATACAGCCAGCCGCCAGAAATCAAGAGTAACCAGGTTAATCTCTAAATCCTAATTTCTAATTTAGATCTCCGCAATAAGTAAATCCAGGGCTGTCTGGGAATCTATTCTCCCGGTCTTGATGTTTAGGTCTACCTCAAAAATCTTGCGGTAGATTTTTTTTAACTCATCGAGGGTGAAACGTTGGGCCTGTTGGTAGCTTTTTTTAATCACAAAAGGATGAAGTTTGGAGCGGTTGAGGGGCTGACCCCTCTCAAGCAAATCTTTAATCTCGAGAATGTTTCTAAATTGATAGTTAATCATGGTTAAAAGATACGAGGGACTATCTCCCTTTTCTAGGTGTTGATGCAGTAAATTAAGGGCTTGACTTTTGCGCCTCAGGCCGAGAGCGTCAATTGTTTTAAAAATATCCGTATCAATTTTTGATTTAACCAATAATTTAACATCTTTTGCTTCAATTACCCGAGCGTTAGCGAAGGGTGGAGATGAAGCAATAGCTTCATTGACTCTTTTGTCGGACTTGTAATTAACCAGTTTTTTTATTTCATTTTCCATCTGCCAAAGATTATTGCCAACAAATTCAATGAGTTTATCTAAAGCTTTGGGTTCAATCTCTGTTTGGTGTTTGGCAAATTCTTTTTTGAGCCAGTTTCTTAATTGGTGAGCGTTGAATGCTGGGAATTCCTGGGTTTTGGCTTGTTTTCTAAGAAACTTAAAAAAAGAGTCGTCGCAATCTATTTCTTTGTCTTCGTAGAAAACAACGACCTCATCGGATTTAACTAATTTGTCAGAGTTTTTCAGAAATTCCTCTTTAAATTCCTGATTAGAAAAAATATTACTTAAAATCAGCAATTTTTTTTCTTTAAGCATGGGTATTGTCTGAAGTTCGTTTTTAAAGTCCTGGAAATCTAAATCCTGGCCATGGAAATGCCTTAAATTCAACCCTGTTTTATGGGTTTCTTTATAGTGATTAACAATCTCATTCAGCTTTTCTCTTGACCTGTATGAATCGTCACCGTAAAGGAAGATAATCATAATTCTATTTATATAGGATTTATTTTTGAGGAATTTTCTTCGTATCTAAATAAAATAAATATAAATCTAACTCGGCTAAATTCAGATTAAGCGATTTTGCAATATTTTTTAATTTTTCTTCTATTTCTAAATATCTTTTCTTTGTAAGCGTTTTAGGAATTTTATCTATAACTTCTCTTTCCTTTAAAATCTTTAAAACATGTCTATCTACAATAGCGAAATTCTCAAATCCTAGATTTCTTAAAAAATGTGAAGATTCTTTCAAGCCAATTCCTTTAATGTTTTCGACCAACCATCCCCTTATCCCAAAATCTTTTTTAGTTTTTACAATAGAATCAATTTCTCTAATAAATTTTCTGGCTGAAACGATATAATTTGCTCTTTTATTATAAAATCTATAGCCTAATTTTTTAAGTTCTTTTGCTAGTTGATTTTCTGAGAAATAGATAAAGTTTTTAAAAACTTCTCTCCAGATTGCCAAGGTTTTTTCAATAGAAGTATTGGCAACTAAAATACAAAAGCATAATTCAATAAATTTTTGTTCCGGTTTAATATTGAAATTTTTCTTAAATTCTTTAAGTTTTTTATTTACTTCCCTGCTAATTTTCAAACTTTTTACTTCTCTTATTAGATTTTTATCCATGGCAACAGAATTAACTTCTGTGAATTATAAAATCGATATCAAGAACAGTTATTTTTCCATCTCCATCTAAATTTTCTTCCTCTAATGTTTGAGCGCATTTATGACAGTTATAAATTGTTTTTAGATATTTCTTTTCTAAAAGTGGAGGCAGAAGGTCATAAAATTTTTTTTCATTTGGGTATTTTATCTTAAAAAATTCATATGGGCCTTTTGTTCCTTTGGCAGAATTACATTGTTTACATGCCAGCACCTGATTATGAATCCCTTGTATTGTTTTACACGTCCTGCACTCTGGTTTGATACATAAAGACTTTGGCACAATATGCTCCCAATTAAGATTGTGGTATTCTATCCCACAATACATACATTTTTTCTCACTTTTAATGAGTTGTTTATCCTCTCGTATTATATCAGACCAAGATTTTCTACCATTTTTAAGTTCTAGAAATGTATTCTTTATAAAGCCGAAGTGTTTTTTCTTTGCTTCTTTCCCATTTTGAACCCCAAAAGCACTTTTTGCAATAATTTTAGCATATTGATAAAAAATAATATCTTGAATTGTTTTAATTCCTATTGCTTTCCTATATTCACTAGCATCTTTATAATTAACCATAAAAAATAAAATTATTTTGTGAAATAATCAAAAGATGGACAGATATGTTTAAGTATACATTTTAGACAGAGTGGGTTTCTAGCTAAACAAATTTTCCTTCCATGTTCGATTAAAAGAAGACTAAACTCTCCCCAATTTCTCTTAGGGATTATTTCCATTAGATCGTCTTCAATTTTTGTTGGATCATTATTTCCCGATAGGCCTAGTCTTTGTGATAATCTCCTTACATGGGTATCGACGGCAATTCCTTCTGTTTTCCCGAAAGCAGAAGCGAGAACAATATTCGCCGTTTTCCTCCCAACCCCTGGCAGTGTTGTTATCTCTTCCATTGTTTGAGGCACCCTCCCTTTAAAGTTTTCTATTATTTTTTGACAAGCAACAATTATATTTTTTGCTTTATTTTTATAAAAACCGCAGGGTTTTATCTCTTTCTCAAAAATCCTTAAATTAGCTTTCGCATAATCTTTTATATTTTTATATTTCTTAAAGAGTCTTTTTGTTACTTTATTTGTTCTTTCATCTGTACATTGTGCAGATAGAATAGTTGCTACTATAAGTTCTAATGGATTACGCGATGTTAAAGCGAGTTTAACATCTGGATATTCCTTTTTTAATAATTTAATAATTTCTTCAGCTTTATTTTTATTCTGTCCACTCTGCATATTATTTATTCTTAGTGATAGAAAATTTTACTCCCGAGCTGTACAATATATTTTATTGATCCACCAATCATCGAAAGTCTTTTCCCTAATCGAAATGCCTAGTTGCTTCTTTAGTGTTCTCAGTGTGTTAATAAGCTCTTTGCTAGAACTAATCACACCTTCTTCAATATAATGACCTATTAAGTCATCTATGTCTCTATAACCATATTGCTCTTTCAGTTCTTCAAAATTCTTTATTTCGTTGATAATAAGATCTATATAATTTTTGCCCATCATAATTTTTTATTAGATTTAGATAAGTTTTCGACCTTTATATATTTTATCTTAACAAAAAACCGCCCTTTTGGCGACTCTTTTGGGAAAATAATAAGCCATTACACTGTGTCTGGGTATAATGGCTTATGTTTGGGAACTAAAAATCTTTTCCAGCTCTTGGCGGTATTTTCTTATGAATTGCCTCATCCCTTGACCACCATAATCAATAAGTTTAAACTGGTTACCTTCTTTATGGTAATTTGCCGGAGAAGCAAGGTTGTGGTGATCGGTATCCCAAACTTCCTGCTTAGCTAACTTAATTAAAGATACCCATATTTGGTCTATCTCATCCTCGGAAATCTCTTTTAAATGGCTGGTTTTTTGAATCTCAATAATGCCTATACAAAAGTATACCGGCATTAAAAAAGCTGCTTTATTTTCTCTCCAGCATAAAAATTCGTTTAAATTTTCTCTAAATCCTTCAAGAAATGTCCTAATCATAGTTCTAATCTCAATCCAGGCAACTTCTCGTCTTTTTGTGAAAAAGTATTTCAATCTTTTCCAAGGGCTTAAAAGTCTTGGAAATTTAATGGTTACATGATTACTAATAATAACTGTTCTGTGCATCCTGTTTTTAATTTTCAACGAACGACTCCTTTCTTTTTAGAATATAGAATACTAACATTTATAATCGAAAAATCAAGTTGTTTAGGGGAGACGGGGAATTAAACTGTAAAAATCGAGGTTTTTTAGGGCCTGGCTTGCTTTTTCTTTATCGTAATTTTCCCAGCGGCATTCCTGCAAATTAAAATCAAGAGGCACGTTTTTATAAATTTCGGCCAACTCCCTGCTGAAAAAGGCCTGTTCCTTGTGTTGGATTAGTTTTTCTCTAGTTTTGGTATTAATGAGAGATAAATTGTCGTAAATCTTTTCTAAAGTACCGAATTCTTTAATCAAGGCCGTGGCAGTTTTCTCGCCTATGCCAAGAACTCCGGGAATATTATCAGTTGGATCACCTCTTAAGGCCCGGTAATCAATTAACTGTTGGGGCGTCAGTCCTTCGTATTTTTGCGCCACCATCGCTTCGTCGTACAAAACCGTGTCTTTTACTCCCTTTCTCAAAGTATAGACTTTGGTTTGGGGATTAATTAATTGAAGGTTGTCCGAATCTCCGCTGATAATAATGGTTTCTATTTCTGGGAAGGCCTGCTTTTGAGGAGCAAGTTTAGCAATGGTGCCGATAATGTCATCGGCCTCAAACCCCTGCTTTTCATAAATTGGCACATTAAATGCCTCCAAAACTTCCTTTACTTTAGGAATTTGTTGATAAAGCTCGTCCGGAGCTTTTGGCCTTTTTGCTTTGTATTCTTGATACTTCTCGTGACGGAAAGTGGGACCTTTAACATCAAAACAAGCTATGACAAAATCTGGTTTAAATTCTTTGATGGCTTTTAAAAAAACCAATAAAAAACCGTAGACCGCACCGACTAATTCTCCTTTTTTGGTGGTTAAAGGAGGTAGAGCATGATAAGCTCGGTGGATGATGGAGTTACTGTCAATAACGATTAAGCGTTTTTTATCTGCCATATCTCTATCTTATCATAATTTTTCTCTTCTTTTCACCGATAAACTCAAATTCAATCCAAATAGTATTTAAGGGCATGATTTTACGGATGCGGTCAGCCCATTCAACGGCTACAATGTTTTTAGGATTAGCGATAATTCTTTTAAACCCCAAATCTAAAAGCTCTTGGGGTTTTTGGATGCGGTAGCAGTCAATATGGTAAAAGTTGTTAAATCTTCTCATAATGATAAAAGTCGGGCTCAAAACTCGCTGCTTTATCCCTAGGCCTTGAGCAAAACCTTGCAAAAAACAGGTTTTGCCGCCTCCCAAATCACCAACCAGACCGATGACAAAAGCTCTTTTGGCTGGTTTGCTCTTCAAAACCTCTTCAGCTAAAAGCTGACCTGCTTTTTTTGTTTGGGAGGGACTGCTTGTAAAAATTTTGAATTTCATGTTAAACTAAATAAGATATGGATGCCTTAAAGCAATCTCAAAAACTAATCGAAAGATCTCAAAATATCTTAATTATACCATCATCGCCATCAGCCCAACAAATCCAGGGAGATAGTTTAGCTAGCGCCTTAGCTCTTTTTTTTACTTTAAAAAAACTAGGGAAAAATACAAGTATCCTTATTAAAAAAATCCCAGAAAAATTTCAGTTCTTAATTAATTTACAACCTGCCTTTTCTTCTAAAGAGTTTGTTATTTCGATTGATGGCTCAGAAAAAGAAATCTCAGAGATGCATTACGAAAAAAATGAAAAAGGTTTAAAAATCTATCTGACCCTTAATAATGGCGAGATCAGCGAAAAAGATGTTTCTTGCTCAGCTTTTAGCCAAAATCCTGACCTTTTAATTACTTTGGGGATAGAGTCTGCCCAAGATTTTACTTCTTACGAAGCAGCAATTTTAAATATCGATAATCAGCCATCTAATGAAGATTTTGGGGAGATTAATTTAATAGAAATAACGAGCTCTCTGGCAGAAATCTCAACTAATTTAATCAAGTCAATGGGGTCTGGCCAGGACCTCATCGATGAAAATATTGCGACTTGCCTTTTAACTGGCATTATTTATGCTTCGCAAAACTTCCGCAGCCCCAAAACCAGGCCGCAGGCTTTTGAAGCTTCTGCCTATTTAATTGAAAAAGGAGCGGACCACCAGAAAATAATCCAGCATCTCTATAAGCAAAAGAATGTTCCTCAAATAAGGATTCTCGGGAGAATCCTGGAGAAGCTAAGCTTTGATGAAAAAAAGGAACTATATTGCACTTCGCTGACTGAGAGAGATTTTCAAGAGTGCGGAGCCCGGCCCAAAGACCTAAGCTATGCTATTGAGGAACTTAAATTTAATTTCCATTATCTTCCCAATTTGTTAATTCTTTGGGAAAGTCATACCTCCCCTATTTTAATTAAGGGGATTATTTATTCTGCTAAGCCAGAATTAGTTGAAAAAGTTCTAGAAAATTACCAAGGCGTCTCTCGGGGAGAAATAGCTCTCTTTTTAATTAGAGATAACAATTTAGCTTCAGCTAAAGAAAAAATATTAAAAGTTATTTAATTATGGAGGAAATTACTGGCCAAATTAAGGTTTCTCTTCAAAAAATAAAAAA
>Ga0210051_1007176_pt1 | contig 10426 bp, 7 predicted proteins | sample CryGey092014_all_FD_185464 | JGI IMG/M metagenome (GOLD analysis project Ga0210051, IMG submission 185464) | Groundwater microbial communities from aquifer - Crystal Geyser CG23_combo_of_CG06-09_8/20/14_all (SPAdes) (version 2) | ecosystem: Environmental > Aquatic > Deep subsurface > Groundwater ...
TTTTTCATTGACTTTAAACAATTCATTTGCAAGATTCTCATAATAAATACCATGTTCTTTTTCTATATCAGAATCAGAAGCCATGAGATGAATAGTTCGTACGATATCAGCATTTATCTCTTGCGCCAAATCAATAATGCCAAACAAATCTTTTATGTTATTTTTCATGATTATTGTATTGACGGTTAAACAAATATTGGGATATATTTTTTTAAGATTTTGTATATTTTGTTTTATTTTTGTCAAACTTATACCCCGGATAGCGCGATATTTGTCCTCAAAAGGACTATCAATTGAAATACTGAAAGTTGTAACATTTTTAAGTCTTTTGATATTTCTTTCAGTAAGGAGCGCTCCGTTGGTAACAATTGTGACTTCTTTGCCCTCAAGCAAATATAGCATATCACAAAATTCGGGATTCATAAAAGGTTCACCGAATCCAACAAAACTAATACGACGTAAACCAGGAATTTTTAACAGGATATATTTGAATTCTGACAGTGACATGTTCTTTTTATCAAATTTGATAGAATGTCTTGGACACATAATACAATCAAGATTGCAGTCAACGGTAATTTCAATAAGCAGATTGACAGGACGCATAGCATACCCTAAAGAATAATAAAATGGTTTGATTTTGTTCTTAAGCCAGAGTGGTAGCATTTTTTGAATCATAATATTTTAATAAAATTTCTTGCTTTTTTTATAAAAAAACCAGGGATTTTTTGCGGATTTTTTAACCCTAAATTTATCAGATATTTAATTTTTTTAAACTTTGATAATCTTTCAAATTTAAAGAACAATTCAATTATTTCCTGTCTTGTTAATTTTTCAGACAAAATAATAGCAGAACCATAATTATTAACGAAGTTCACATCCAGTTTATCCCAATTCATTTTTTCGTTTACTAAACCCCGACTTTTTGCGTAATTCCAGATAGGCGTGCCTGGAAATGGAGTTAATACAAATACACCAAAAGAATCTAATTTGCTTTTCTTAATAAATCTCAATGTTTCCATAATGTTTTCTTTGGTTTCCATTGGTGAACCAATAATAAAAGAGGCATTTGCCTCCAATCCATATTTTTTGATTGTTTTTATGGCGTTTAAGTTATCACCAATGGTAATATTTGTTCCTTTAAGGTAATCAAGAGTCTTTTGACAACCTGATTCCAATCCCATTGCTATGTATTTTACATTCATTTTTTTTAACAGTTGAATTAATTCGTCATCTATCATGTTACTTCTGGCTTCACAACCAAAGACTACTTTTCCTAAAATATTTTCTTTTTCCAACAGTTTAATTATGTTTTTTATTCTTTTTCTGTCAAGTATGAACAAATCATCAAAAAAATTGATACTTTTAACTTTATACTCGTTAACCAACTGTTTTATTTCGTTAACGACATACTCGGCAGAAAAAAATCTTACTCTATCCCAGAAACGGGAAGAGGCGCAAAAAGAGCATCTAAAAGGACATCCTCTGCTGGTAAACATATGAGTATTTGACTCTATTTTCAATAGATCCCTTGTCGGCAGAGGAATTTCATCTATGTTTTTTATCAATTTTCGTTTCTCTGTTAAACAAAAACCACCTTCTTTATTCCAATAAACTAATCCTGAAATATTTTTCAATTCTTCACTATCAAAACATTTATTTTTTAAGAATGTATCAGCTAAATCACAAATAGTTTTTTCCCCTTCTCCTATCACTCCCACATCCATATCTCTTGTTAGTGTAGATGGCAACATAGATATATGTACCCCACCGATAACAACTGGCAGTTTGTATTCTTTGGCAATTTTAGCGTATCCGATTGCCTTATTATAATTTTGTGTGACAGAACTTATTCCTACAATGTCTGGTTTAAATTTTACAATTTCGTCTTGTATGTCAGTATCAATTACCTTAAACTCAAAAGCATTGTCCTTAAATTTTTTCCTTAACGAACTGATTAAATATCCTATGCCCAAATGCGGAAAACTTGTTTCCATTTCACATGATGGATTGATTGCATTAATAAATAAAAACTTCGTCATTTTATTATTTTTGTCATTCCAAACAATAATTCAATGTCTTTTTTTTCTATACCCCTGAAAAGATAAAGGCAGAGCAAATACACTATGCCTCCTGTAAAAATCAATACAAAGAGGTTATAATCCAGACAATAGTAAAGCAATAGTCCCATTACGAACGAAGCAATCATAGAAGAAAATGTATACTGGCGAATAGCGACATCCACAATCCCTTTTGTTTCATGGAAATATAATATAAGTGTAATAAGTCCGGCGGTAACTGAGGTTATTGCCGCGCCAATGACTCCGAACTTTAAAATAAGAATTAGATTGAAAATTACAATACTTCCGGCATAAAATATGCTTATTCTCAAAACTTTCCTTTCCCGTCCTGCCGCCAATAGGATGAATATAAATGTAACAGAAATATAAACCAGAAGTACATCCCAGATCAAAATCTGCAAGATTATTACAGAGGTTGTATATTTACTCCCGTATACCAAATTTATTATATGCGCTGCTAATATCGTAATGCCTACGGCAGTGGGAATTCCGAGTATTATCATTAGTTTGAGTGCATGGTTACACAACTTTTGGAATGATTCAAAAGAAGTTTTATGGTAATAAGAAAGTACGGGAAAAATAGCGGCGCCGAAAGCGGTTGAAAGTCCGATGAGCATCCACACAATTTTATGAGCAGCCGCAAAATAACCGACTTCTTGCTGGGGACGAAAAAAACCAAGCAATACAATCGGCGTGTTGAAGATGATTATTGACATAATGCCGATAAGTCCTACGGGTATTGCATTCTTAATTAGAATTTTCCAGAGGGTTAGATTAAACCCGAACTTTGGAATACGGAACTTTTTGATAAATACAGCGATAAGAAAAATCACAGACAGCATCTGGGCAAAAACCAGTATTGGAGGAATTAAAAGCAACTGTTCAGAACTTTTTATAATTAACAATATCAATGCCAGGTAACATATGCCCTGTAAAATAAGAGCGATACCCTGATATTCCATTTTTTCAATTCCCTGAAACACCCAGTCAAATAGAAGAACATTTGCAGTAAATATTGTAAAGCCATAAAGAATAATTAAATATTTCATTTCAAGCGGTTTATTGATAAGAAGCACAAATATACAAAGTAAAACGAAAGCAATTGTTCCTAAACACAATTTCAGTATTAGAATATTGCTTACATAATCATTAATTTTTTCTTTAGCACGAGCAATTTCTCGGGTTCCAATGGTATTTAATCCAAAATGCGAGAGTATGGCAAAATAGCCAACAACTGCTAATGCAAAATTTATTTTACCAAAATCGCCAGGACCTAAAATTCTTGCTAAATAAGCAACAGTAATAACTCCAAGAAAATTCGTAAATATGTTGGCAAAAGTTAAAGATAAAAAATTTTTAAGGATTCTTTGTGAAGTGTTCATTTTATTTTTGTCAAGGATTTAACAGTATTTAGAAGAGATACACTTTTTCTAAGTTTTTCTAATGAAATTTCATTCGGCAAATTTTGGGCAATTTTTCTGAAAAGATTTTGCATCTCTTTAATTTGAGATAATCTTTGCTTTTGAATTTTAGACAATGAATTTTTTTTCTCAAAACCTTCAATTGCAGAATTAAAATTGTTTAAGATTTTTTCAGTGCGCATTTTTGTCCTTTTATAGATGATATTTATAAAATCAGAATTGGCCTCGTAAAAATCTTTTCGTGTGCCGTTAACCCATATTTTTTTTACTGCCTCCCATTTTTCAAGTTCTCTGATATTCAAACTGACGCTGCCTTTACTCATTTTAAGCGTTGCGGTAATAGTATCAAGCGACAGCGGTTTATCGCTCATATAAAGAAGACCGTAAATCTGCCCGATACTCCTGTTGAGTCCCATGCCAGCGCCCAATTCGCCCGTTATTCTGATAAACTCTTGATTGAAATTACTGTTCTTCATATCGTTTAATATGTATTAAACGTTCCAAATATAGTATAAAGAATTTTTTAAGTTTTGTCAAGTACTTTTTTATAAAGTTGAAAATATCGTTCAGCGATGTAAGGAAGCGAGAATTTTTCTGTTGCGGTTTGCCGTGCACAAATTCCCAATTTTGAGTATGACTTTATGTCCGTGCATATTTTGGAAATCATAGAAATAACATTTCCGGTATCATTAAAATTCAGTAGGATTCCGTTCGTGTAATTCGTTATTATATCCACATTTGCCGGTATATTGTTTGCCAGAACTATTAGTCCGCTGCTCATCGCTTCAAGAATTGCATTGGATAAACCCTCCCCGAATGAAGGCAAAATAAACAAATCACCCGCCGCCATAAAATCATTTATATTTTTTTGAAAGCCGAGAAAACGAATATTTTTTTGCAAAAACAAACTCCGAAAGTTTTTTAATAATTTTCCCTCCCCTATTATTAAAAGGTGAATATTATTGTTCATATTTTTCCAAGAATGCAGTAATATATCCAGTCCCTTACCTTTCTCAATGCGTCCGGCATAAATGCAGATAAATCCGCCGGTAGGAATGTTTAACTTTTTGCGCAATTCAATTTTATCTATTGAGTTCACCGGCTTAAAAATATTTATATCTACGCCGTTAGGAATCAAATGTATCTTGTCTTTTGGAAATCCCGCCGAGATTATTTCTGTCAAAACCTCGTTTCCGGGAACAACAAATGCATCAAAACTTTTTTTGATAATTTTCAATTTTAGATTTCCGAAAGGTTTTAAAAGGGATGTCTGAATATCACCGGTTTTCCTTGCCCCGCCGAATTTAAGAATTATTTTTTTACCGAGTAATTTTTTAATTAGAATTGCCGGAAATACATGGGATGATGCAAGATGCAGATGTAATATATCGTATTTATCGGCATTTCGTAAAAGAAATAAAAACGAAGATATGCAGAAAAACACCGACGATACAAAACCTGTCCCGAAAGTGCAGGTTCTGAATACCGGCAAACTTCCGTACTTTTCGTATTTTTTTAGACCTTTAAGTCGTGCCGTAAGAACGAATACCTCATGTCCTGAATTTATAAGTGTTCCCGACAATCTTTGTGCTTGTAATTCGGTCCCGCCGGTTATAGGATAAAATCTCGCTATAAGGAAACAGATTTTTAGTTTCATAATTATCACTTGCTCATTTAACTAAATGAGCAAGTATCACAACCGTGCTAAAAAGTGTCAGCCATAAACCAAGTAAAAAGTAAAAATGTTTCGGTTGAAATATTTGTGGATTGATTGTTATCATACTATGGATTTTATTTTCGTAAAGATTTTTAGTTATTCTTTCCCAATTAGAATCTATGTTTTTATTGGTTATTATGTATTTGATATTATACTCTGACAGTTTTTTTGCGTCTATATTTTTCTTTAATCCTTCTATCAAATTTTCTATTCCTGTTGTTGTAATTGGGTCGTAGCCGTTGGCATTATAGATATGATGTGGGATATTTATATTTGTTGGGAGTGTGTTTATAAAATCAAAACAACCGAGTTTTTGCGAATATACATCCGGGAAAACAAGAAATTTTTCACCTTTGGAAATTTTTTGAAGTTTGAAAATATTTTCTGTCTTTATATTTAATAATTTTGATGATATTTTCGGGTTTAATTTAATTGAATTGTAATATAAGTCACTTAAAGTTAAAGTTAAAATTAAAGGTATAAATTTTGTTATTTTTTTAACAGTAACTTGCGAAACCATCAGGCACAAAACAAATGCAAATAAAAACATTATCGCAGCGGGGTATCTGATTTTTGAAAATGGCGGGAAAAAATTATAGAGGAACAAATATACAGGAGTATTTCTTCCAAGTGCAAGGATTGCAATTATTATTAACGGTAAAAGCAGTTTTTTGTCGGAGGTTATAAAATAAACAAAGACAAAAATTAAAGGAATAATTCCGATATAAAATGACTTCAGCCAGTAGTTTCCGGTTATGTCAATATTTTTTTTGGGAAAAAGATTTCTGATAATTTCAGACGGTGTTAAAGAAACACTGGATGCTTCTTCATATGTAAGCCCTTTCGCCCTGTTTGAATTTTTTACAAATTCTGTAAATGGTAGAAATTGAACTGCTGTCAAAAGAAAGGCAATGAGTAAAGAACATATCAGTGTAATTACTCTTTTTTTATTAAGAAAAAAAAGCGAAAGAATAATCGTATAAAAAAACACCTGCGGATGCCCTGCAAATATTTGAATAGCAAACACCAGTCCCAAAAGCATTTTTTTATTTCGTATTAAAAAAATTATACTTAACGGTAACCATATAGCGGCACCGAGAATACTTAAAAACTCAATTCTTGCGACAAGGTAGCCGCCGAATGCCCATGCAACGGATGCTATTAGTGAATAGGAATTTTTTGCCTTCAAAAATCTTGCAGCCATATAAAAAAGTATTGCTGCGAGGAAAAAATGCAAAACAATAAAAAGTTTGTAAGCGACGGGAAATCCGAAAATATAAAAAAGTATCGTAAAAGGATAAAAAAGTGATGTTTCGGGATTTGCCAGAAACGGTTGTCCAAAAAATGTGTAAGGATTCCAAATGGGAATTATGCCGTTTTGAATATTTTCAGCCGCAAAAAGACGGTAAGGATGAAATAGATTAAGTATATCTCTGAAAAAAAATATTTTATCGGTAAAAATTACATTGCTGAAAAAGATTAAGATTGAAATTGAGAATAAAATTAGGAGTTTGGTGTTTTTCATTTTTTGTAATTTTTTCAGTCGGTAGTTATAGTACATTTGTACTATAAAAGTGCAACAATTTTAATTTCAGAATTAAATAAAAATATTCAAAAATTGTTTTTAAGACGCCCATCTTACTTTTCCCCTTTTTCAAATCATACCGTAGAACAAGTCCAACCTCACCAAACGATGCCTTGACTTTTGAAAGTTTTATCAGCATTTCAGCCATACAGGTAAAACCGGTTTCGGTAATAAAATTATCACCATAATATTTTTTTGCAGTTTTGATAATTTGTCCTGAATAAGCACGATAACCGCTTGTGTAATCAGTTACATTTTGTATGTGGAAAAATACTTTCAATAATGCTGATGCGAGTCCACTTAGAATTTTTCTAACTTTTTTTAAGCCGATTTCATTTCCACCTTCTGCATATCTGGAAGCGATTACAACATCATAACCATTCTGAATATTTTTTACAAGTTCTGGAATCAAATCAACAGGATGCGTGTTGTCGGCGTCCATAGTTATCAGTATATCGTCGCTATGTATGACGGATGAAATATAAGTTATACCTGTTTTCATTGCTGAGCCTAATCCAAGATTTTTTTCGTGATTTATAATTTTTGGATTTAATTTTAACTGGAATTTTTTTAGTATATTGAAAGTATCGTCGGTAGAGCCGTCGTTAACAACTACTAAAAGATATTGAAATCCTGAAAGTTGACTTGAAATGTTGTGCAGGATAGTTTCAATTCCGGATGCTTCATTGAACGCTGGTAAGAGTAGATATATCACAAAGTTTTTGATTACACAGATACACACTGTAGGAATTTAATCTGCGCGTTCCCATTATACAAACTGAAAGCAGAGAAATCAATAATCCCATTATGAATAAAATCGGGCTGTACAAAAAAAATACTTTGTAATTATTCGCATCTTCAAGTTTTAATGAGCGAGAAATCCCGTTCACTTTTTCTATATCCGTTTTATGTCCGTTAATGTATGCCTGCCAACCCGGATAAAAAGCATCCGAAAGCATTAGTGTCCCGGAATTTTTTGTTTCTATTTTTATTTTTTCTGGTAAATAAGAAATAATTTTTGCGTTATGTATTTCGCCGGTTTTACTAATAACATAACTCCGTTCCTGAAACTTTTTGTTTTTATATATGAAAAGATGACTTTTATGCGCCAGTTGCCAATTTTTTGAGTTAAGAGGGTAATCGCTCAAAATATATTTTATATTCATTAGTGAAAGTAAATCAGTAGCATCATCCGCATCTTTTTTATTCTGGATTTTATAGATTAATTCCGAATGCTCATTTATTTCGAGCGGTTCACCCAGTCCCCCCGCATCAAAAATGTGGTAAGTCATAGAGACCAGATTCGGCAGGCGGTCTCTTAATATATACCATCCGATATCACCGTAGTCCGGTACCGCTATCTTTCTGTTTGCTGTTGTTTTTGGAGTTGCAAAAAATCTGAAATATGTTTTATCTTTCATCAGAAAACCAGCAACAAGCCCGCGTTCAGAATAAAAGTTATGCGTTATCGTCGGGTGTAACTTATAAATATAAAACATAAGTTCACAGATAATTAAAATTGACATAATAATTGCCATTTTTTTTAGTTTATCAAGTCCTTCTACTACCAGAATAATAAAGATGAAAAATGGAATGTAAAGTATATGCGACGGGCTTCTTATTAAATTGAATGGTGGTATGTAACGGTATACAAAATCATAAAAAGGGGTTAATTTGCCAAGAGAAAAAAATAGCGAAAAGAGAATTAAAAATAGATACAATATGGTTTTTTTGCCGGTGATTATTTTTCTTCTGAAAAAAAACGACGCTACAGCAATAGCAAATGCGATAAACCCAATCCAAAATGACCTTAACCAAAAGTATTTTTCCCCGGTAAAAAGAGCGGTGATTTCTCCTTTTAAGAATATCGGCGATATCAGTGATAACCAGTCGGAAAAATGGGTTGACCACACAGATGCATCTGTTTCCATTAGACCGTTTTTTCTTATAGAGTTTAATACAAGTTCTATTGACGGTAGAATTTGAATCGCCGAAATAATAAATCCAAGAAAAATTGCAAATGTCAGTTTTTTTAATTTATTTTCGGTTACTGCTTCTACAAAAAGAAAAATAATAATAAAAAATAAAATCGGCGGATAACCGGCGAATAGTGAAATCGCGACTGTCAAAGCGCAAATAAAAACATTTTGCTTGTCGGAAAAAAGAATAAGTATTAAAGGAAGCCAGATAGCCGTTCCCAGCAAACTTAAAAATTCAATTTTTGTGATGAGATAACCGCCGAATGCGAAAAGTATACCGCCTGTAACGGATGCAACGCTGCTTATTTTTTTTGCTCTCAGATATAAAAACAAAAATAATGCTGCAAGGAATGTGTGTATAATAATAAAAAGTTTGAGCCCGAGTATAAATCCCAAAATATAAAAAAATATGGAAAATGGATAGAAGACCGCCGTCTGAAAATTTGCCATTAATGGCATACCGCAGTATGAATAAGGATTCCACAAAGGCATTTTTCCGTTTAGCAGCGACTCAAATACCGCGGTTTTCCATGGATGAAAAATATATGTCAGGTCCCGTATAAAAAAAATTTTTTTATAGAAGATAATTTCCCGATATTGGAAAATTACCATCGCTAATAAAATAAAAATCCAGATTTTATCTCTCTTTGACATTTTTTAGTTCTTCCAATGCTTCGATTTTTTTTGTAAGTTTTGTTATTTCTGACTGATTGCCTAATTTTTGATAAATCAAAATAAGATTTTTTAAGTGATGCGGTTCTTCTCGTTCGTAAAATACTGCAAGTTTGCCGTATCTTAATGCTTCGGAATAATTCTTTTTAATAAAATAAACGGATGCGAGATTGGAATATGCTTGGGCATTTTCGGGGTTTGTTTTTATTGAAAGATTATAGTTAGATATCGCATCATTAAATTTGCCGATATTCATCTGTAAAAAGCCGAGTGAATTATAGACGGTAGAGATATCTATAGGGAGTAATGTTTTTTCATAACCCGATGACAGAGATGCCCCGCTAAAAAATTTATAAGTTGAAATAAGGTCATTATATTCTGCCAAAGCCGGTTCAATTTTATTTTGTTTTTCGTTTATTTTTGCCAGCAGATATTTCGCTGCAAGATAATTTGGTTCAATGTTAAGCGAGTTATGGATATAATACTCCGCTTTATTAAATTCAGATAATTCGTAATAGATATTTGACAGTGATGTAAAAGCAAACGGATTTTTCGGATTTAATTCAATAGATTTTTTAAGATTCTTTATTGCTTCAAGAATGTTTCCGTCGTCGTAAAATAATTCACCCGCTATCCTTCGGTATTCAAAATTATTCGGCGAGCGTTCAACCGCTTTTTGGTAAAACTTAAGTGCTTTTTCCGGGTTTGTATTAATAAATTTATCGGCGATTGTTTTGTATTTTTCCGCATTAAATGGTTTAATAAAAAAATTAACCGTGTTAAAAATTAAAATTATCGCTAAAAATATCCGGATATATTTTTTATTCAGTTTTATTTTTTCCCCGCAATTTTTGTAAAGAATATCGGAAGATAAAATTATTGCAACAAAAACTAATGCGGGTAAATGCAGATTAAAATCTACAAGAGAATGTCCTATTATAGACGATAAAACCACCGTTGAAACAGGCGAATTT
>Ga0210051_1007177_pt1 | contig 10426 bp, 8 predicted proteins | sample CryGey092014_all_FD_185464 | JGI IMG/M metagenome (GOLD analysis project Ga0210051, IMG submission 185464) | Groundwater microbial communities from aquifer - Crystal Geyser CG23_combo_of_CG06-09_8/20/14_all (SPAdes) (version 2) | ecosystem: Environmental > Aquatic > Deep subsurface > Groundwater ...
AAGCTCATGGAAGGTCTCGGATTTCAGATCCTCCTGGAGTCGATCCCGTATTTGTCTCAATGCGGCAAAAAAAGGTCTGGCCCGTTCCGGCTGGTTAAAAAAATGGGGCATAGTCATCAACCCCTTAAGCCGAAGATGTTTCATGCCGCTGACAGCCGTTGCCAGGTCGTGTGCCTCATCGGGTGAAGCGCCCGATTTAGTTGCCTCCTCGGAGATATTGACCTGGATCAGGACCTCTTGAATCTTTCCTTCCTTATCGGCCTGTCGATTCAACTCCAGGGCCAGTTTGATGCTATCCACCGTATGAATCAGCTCGAAAAGGCGGACGGCGTATTTGGCTTTGTTGGATTGGAGATGCCCGATGAAATGCCAGGATACCGACCGATCTTTGAGGGTTTCGATTTTCCCCCGGGCTTCCTGGATATAGTTTTCCCCGAAAATGTCAACCCCGGCGTCAAGAGCCTCCTGAATGCACAAAGAAGGAACCGTTTTGCTTGCCGCAACCAGTCGGACCGTTTCCGGATCACGGCCGTTCCGAGCGGCCGCCTCCCGGATCCGTCTTTTCACCTGTTCAATGCTTTCCCTTAATTGGTTGTCCATTTTTTATCTTGAAGAGTCCATTCCGGGCTTGTCGGCATTTCGATGACCTTTTCCCTGATGAGAACATCCATCACCTCGCATACCGGAAGCCCCACCACACAGGTATAGGAGCCATGGATCCGTTGGACCAAAAACGTTCCAAGCCCCTGTATGGCGTACGCGCCGGCCTTGTCGTAAGGCTCGGAAGTGGATGCGTACCATGCGATTTCCATTTCGCTGAGAGGCTTAAACGTCACTTCAGTCTGAACGGTATCGGAAAAATATCGGCATAAAGATTCGTTGCGTATGGCATACCCTGTGAAGACGATATGGGTTTTTCCGCTAAGCAGACGCAGCATGGCTTCGGCTGTATGTCTGGAATCCGGTTTTTCCAAAACCATCCCGTCTATTACGACGATGGTATCTGCCCCGATGATCCAGCTCTCCGGATGACGCATGGAAACCCAACGAGCCTTTTCTTCCGCCAGCAACCGAACATATGCCGCCGAATCCGGATTCGGTTCGGCTTTCTCCTCGACGGGAGAGGGAATAATAGAAAAGTTTAATCCGGCCTGTCTCAGCAGCTCGTTTCTTCTAGGAGATCGGGAAGCCAGGATGATGGGCGAGTTTAACGCATATCTTATCATAGGCGTTGCTTATCAAACTCAAACGCTTATGACAAGACATTGAGAACGGGAAATTAGAAGAGAAGCCGCCGGGCATCCGGTTGGAATCGGGATCTTGTCTTGAAGCATGCGGAAAGAAGCCGGTATCAGACCTTTACCGGATGCGTCCTCCATTTCCCCTGGGGGGAAGAGACTGGGGCGGCGCCTGTTGGTAAAAATCCAGCAGCTTCTGAAAACGTTCAGGTCCCAGGATTTTTCTGACCTCCAAGACAAACTGAAAACGGGACTGGGAAAGGGCGCCCCGTTTTTGTTCCAGCCTTTCAAACTGCTGCCTTGCCGAATTTTCGTTGAAATTGTTTTTGCCGAACAGGGTTTCCAGCTCGAAGCGTTCCGATTCAACATCCCCTTTGCTCTGAATCAACCGACGCCGGCTTTCCTCATAGGCGTTTTCCAGTCGGTTGATCTCCTGACCTGACAGGCCGAGTCTTTGAATGACTTTGGGATCTTTCCACCATCTTCCACTTGGCAGTTCCTGGGAGAATGCCGCCGGCGGGATGAGAAAAAGCAACCCTGTTATCAATGCGGTTAAACCGACGTTTGCCATAACGTCAAACCCCTATTCCTGAAATTAAAGGTCAATGAATCGCTTTCGGCCAGTGGCGCCACGAACCGTATGAACTCATCGGTCAACCGTGGTTCATCGTCTGCGGTGATATATCGATAAGTCTCGGGGAGGGCCTCATCGATGAGAGCATCGACTTCGGCCATTAAAGTCGCGTCATCGATCTTTTCCAGGCGCGCGGTATCGACCCTTTCCGTACCGCGGAACCAAGCCGCGTCATACCACCAGGCCAAGGCGACGATCAGGAGAATACTCACCGCCGATGCCAAGGCAGGGCGCCAGCCGAAGTTCCAGCCATAAACCCTGCGGCTTGGACGATTGTGGAGGATGGAGGGATAACCTTTCGGGTCTGGAGCATGTTGGGCGGCCAGTTGGCCCAACTGAATCAACGGAGCCTCCATGACGGTTTTTCTTTTCCGGCATATCGAACATGTTGAAAGATGAAATTGCTCCGCCGGATTCAGGTCGGCTTCATCGATGATGGCTCTAAGTATCAGCTCGTCGCTCAAATGGTTATGGTTTTCATTTTTCATATTCATGCCTCATCGAAAAGCCTCTGGGAAGAGGGTTCTTTCCTGAACTTATTGATGCCTCGGTACAAACAGGTTTTGACCGTACTTTCGCTGCGGTTCATCACCTGGGAGATTTCCCGGATGTTGAGATGATCTAAAAATTTTAATAAAAAGACCTCTTTTTCCATGGACGAAAGCTTTTTAACAAGCCGGCCGAAGATTTTCCAGAAATCAGCCTGCTGAAGGCGCTTTTCCGCATCCGCTGCCTGAAACTGTTCGCTTCCAGGGTCATCGGGATCCACCTGTTCAGGTAATTTTACAAAGAGTTTAAGCCATCGCTTTTTTCGATAATAGTCCCTTACCTTGTTTACGGCAATTTGAAAGAGCCAGCCCCGAATACGCTCCGGAGACTTCAAGGTTGCAATATTCTGAAAAGCCTGCAGAAACACGTCTTGGGCGATGTCTTCGGCATCCGGTCTGGATTGGGTACGATAATAAATCATTTTGAAGATGTCCGCATAAAAGGTCCTGACGATAGGATCAAACGCCCCCTCAACCCCGCCGGCGGCCTGCTGAATGAAGAAATCCAAAGGTTTCTCGCCGGGGCCCGAGCGATCCGTGTTTATGGGCATGGGCCATCCACTATCTCAGGTCGAAATCATCCAGGAATCGTTCCGGCATAAACGCACAGACAGCAGCCATCCGCTGTTCTTTAGATTTTAACATAAAAGACGTTTAATACACGGTTTTAGTTTACAAAGAATCCAAAAATGGTGAAATCGGCACCGTCGACCCTGGGTGGATCACACTAATGATTAGATTGAACGGTTTTTTTATAAAGCGGCGAGATATCCCGAAGCGTATTTACAGTTTTTTGTAAAGATTCCAGAAAGGCCGTCATATCCGATTCCGTATTGTCGATGCCGAAAGAGATTACCAGGGTTCCCTGAGCATCCGCATGACTCAAACCCAGCGACATAAGCACATGGGAAGCTCGTAACGAGCCAGTGGCACAAGCGCTACGGGTAGAGATGGCGATCCCGTCATCGTCAAGCATCAGCATGACGCTTTCCCCTTCGATATATTTGATGGAGACGGAAAACAGGTTGGGAAGGCTGTATTCCGGATGGGTATTGACGAGATATTCGTCGATGTATCGGGGGAAATCCTGGATGAGCATATTTTTAAGCCTTGTTAAATAGTCAAGCCTTTTGTCCATATCCAGAAATGCCAGTTCCGCAGCCTTCCCCATCCCGATAATGCCGATGAGGTTCTCAGCTCCCGCTCGCTTGTTTCCTTCCTGGACCCCGCCTTCGAGAAGCGGCCAGATGCGGGTTCCCCTCTTGATATAAAGTCCCCCGACTCCGGTGGGCCCGTAGAAGGTGTTGGATGCAAAACTGAGGAGATCGACGCCCAGTTTTTGAACGTCGATCGGAACTGTCCCCACGGAATCGACGGCATCCGTGTGAAAAAGGATCTTTTTTTCTCTGGCGATCTTTGCGATTTCGGCGACGGGTTGCAACGTGCCGGTTTCGTTGTTGCTGTGCATGACGGAGATCAGGATGGTTTCGTCATTGATGGCGTTGGCGACATCCTGAGGATTGACGCGTCCGGTGGAGTCCACGGAAAGGGAGGTCACGTTAAACCCCTGGGATTTAAGCCTGCGGATGCTCCGAATAACGGCGTTGTGCTCGATATTGGTGGTGATGATGTGCTTGCCCCGCTCCATGTTGGCCAACGCCGCGCCTTTAATGGCGTGATTCACCGACTCTGTGCCGCCTGAAGTGAAAACCACCTCCTTGGGCGATGCGGCGTTGATCAGCCGCGCCGTCTGTTCCCGGGCTTTTTCCAAGGCCGCCGCCGCTGCCTCGCCTTCCTGATGCTGGCTCGACGGGTTATGGTGGTCTTTTTCAATCGCCGCGATCATGACTGCCTTGACTTCCGGCAAGAGCGGTTGGGAGCTGATGTGGTCCAGGTTGATGCGTTTCATCGTGGAATATTCCTTTCCGTGCTCAGTGCGCTTCTTTCAGGTCATGCTGACAGGCTTCGCAGAATTCGGCCCCTTCTTCAAGTTCCACGTCGCAATAGGGGCAGTAACATTTGTCCCCATGGGAATGCTCGTGTTCATCTTTTCTCTTGAGCTCAATAATCGGTTTTCCGGCCTTTCGGGCTTCGTAGTCCTTGATGGCCAGCTGGAGGGCATCCGCACCCAGATTGCTGCAATGGAGTTTGTTTTTGGGCAGACCCTCGAGAGCATTGGCGACATCTTTATTGGTGATCCTTTTGGCCTCTTCAACGGTTTTTCCCTTGGCGATCTCGGTCAACATGCTTGACACGGCTATGGCGCTGCCGCATCCAAAGGTCTGAAATTTGATGTCCTCGATCCGGTCATCGTTGACCTTGATATATATCGTCATCATGTCTCCGCAAATCGGGTTCCCCACTTCACCCACTCCGCTGGCATCCTCGATGACGCCCACATTCCTGGGATTTCTGAAATGATCCATCACGGTTTGGTTATACATAAATCTCCCTCCTTAATATGTGAACCTAAATAATAAACATACTAAAATAGAATTAAAGGCTGCTTGAGTAAATTTTCAAAAAGCAGTTCAAGCGATTACCCAAAAAGCGCATCCTTGATTGAAAATCAACTAAACTTTTCTAGTTATCATAAAACCCTTTCTTTGTCACGTATATAATGAAAAGGCTCATTTTACGATATTAGGCCCAACATCCATCGGCCTGTATTGACATTCCAGCGTCTTGAAGGTACAGAAGTTCTCAACTCTGCATTTTGCCTGGATGGCGGAACAGGTAGACGCAAGGGACTTAAAATCCCTTGGGGCTAAGTCCCCGTGCCGGTTCGATTCCGGCTCCAGGCACCAATAATTTCAGGGAGTTAGCCATTTTTGCGACCCCCTTTTTTATTGTCAAAAGAAGATTGTGCCCGAAATTGTGCCCATCTGCGTCTGGAGGTATGTTTCTTGTTTTTGAGACGCTAATTTGATATCAGATTTTTATTCACTGAGCGCTTTGAGAAGGGCATCTTTTGCATCTGCATAATACACGACAATGACCTTGGTGGCCAAGTCGTCAGGTAATTCGAAAAGCTGCTTGCGCGCAGAGACAGGAATGAGGATTTTCTGGGCTCCTTTGTCGGCAGCCAGTTCGATGATGCTGACGGCGTTGTATATGGGCTCGATGGATCCCCCGAGATTGAGTCCGCCCACGATGACGAGTCCGCCTTCCAGGCTGCGCTCGACCAGCGCGGAACTCATGGCGAGCAAGACGGGTATTCCTGTTGCCGCAGCACTCTTGCAGGCATCGAAAGCACGGAACTGGATGGTGAACTCATGGGCACGCGGATCGCGATCACCGACCAGTTCCCTTGCTCTGGCATAGAGATTTTGTTCGGCACAGCGCACGCTCTCCTTGAGCGGCCCCGGAGGGCTTTGATTGAGAATCTTCACCCCACTTCCCGGTCCTTCCGTCACCTCAATGCGGAACAGTCCGGGATTCTCATCCATGCCGCCGGGAGACAACGCCCACACCTGACCGGCAGGGAGCGGGTCGCTGCCGATGCTGTTCTCGCGGTGAAGTTCAGGTGTTGAGACGAATTGCTCCATCCCATCGGGGATCATGGTGAAACTGAAATGGGTGTTTCGGAATTCGGCAGCCCCTATGCGTTTTTGTTGCTCCTTCACCCTTCGGCGACATTCCAGAGCGAGTTTAGCAGCCCACTCGATGGCCTCGTTGGGAATATTGGCTTCAGGATCGGGAAATATCAGTTTGAGAAGCCCGCTTATGGTTTTTTGCGTGGCGGACGTGTCGCGTCCGCTCAAGGCGCCACCGAATTGGATACGACCTTGCAGCTTGTTGACCCGGCTTTGGGAGCGCAGATGATTCCAGCATGAGGAAAGAAAATCGCTGACCAGGCCAAAATGTTCGGTCAACTGCTCGCGGCTGACTTTCGGCACGTTCCAGCCGGGAATATAGGAATGGATGCGGTCCATAAAGGCGGTGTCATCGCGCATCTCCGGTGGGAACGGCCCTAGTAAGTGACCAATGCGTTGCTGATGTTCCACATCGACTTCGAAGTTGCCCACCATGACCATTCCACCAAAGCCGCGGATGCTCTCCTTGCCTCTGCTGAATTCTCCCGACTCCATGTAGCCTTTCATGATGTTCACACCGTCCTTCTGATCGAAGGAGATGCCGGAGATTTCGTCGAAGCAAACCACATCGTATTGGCAGACGAGGCCGCGCTGGCCATTCGCGTTGTTGACGAACATCTTTGCCACGGTGGCTTTGCCGCCCGATACAAGATGAGCGTAAGGCGACACCTGTTGGTAAAGATGGCTTTTTCCTGTTCCTCGGGGGCCAAGCTCCACCGCGTTGTAATTGTTTTCGACAAACGGAACCATGCGGAGAAGCATGACATCACACGTTCGCTCTCCGAGAACCGACGGTTCCAGTCCCACACTTCGAATGAGCAAATCTCTCCATTCCTTGAACGTGAAGAGTAGCCTCCCTTTGCATAAGGTTTCCAGCACATCGCTCTTCGAGAGTTGGATTTCACGCAGGGACTCGATGCCGAAAGGGCGCCCGTTCCTTTCTTCCGCGATGCTGGGGTCGTAAGTGAGATCCAACTCCGCGTAAAAACCTCCGGTCAGCATGCGGTCGTGGGTGTGGACTAAGTCGTCTGCGATACGAACATCGTTGAGCCGCACGCTGGGGAGTTCGGCCACAAAGCAATCGTTCTTCGCATCAAGGCGAGCCTTGATCAGATCGATGAGTTTAACGCGGCCCTGCTCTTTGGCACGAGCTTTAAACAGTTCTTCCTCGCCCGCCCGGACCGTCCGACTGGACAATTGCCGTTGGACGATGGCGAGCCCTTCCCGGATTTCTGACTCGACTACGCTGGCACAATATCGTCCGAGAAGAAACTCAGCCACATATGTGGGCACCGGATACTGTCCTTTGAATTGGCGCACAAGGTCTTTGCGGACGAGGTATCCCTCGAATGCCTTGGCAGCGATTTGATCCAGTGCATCGAGTTGCATATTAGTTTTCTCCTATGACTACGGAATGTTTGAAAATGGGTTGGCCGTTTTGATCAATGACAACGAAGAAGGCCGCCGCACCAAGTGCCTCGTCATCTACCACTAGAAGGCTCGTCTTCTGGCCGTCTGCCGCCGCAGTCGTTGGGGATGCGGCAAAGCTGGTTGCAGCATCCGCGACCTTACTACGAACATCAACAGTGAGACCCTGCGCACCTTCCAACACCACGTTCAGCCTCATTCCCGACCACTTCATCTCTTTCAGGACAACGGACTTCGTGCTGCCGGTTTGCTTGGCAGATACCGTCAAGGAAGGAATCAATGCCTCCTGCAAGGTGAGCCCGCCGTGGGCATATTCCATTCCGGCAACGAAACACGATACGCCGGGAGCCAGGACGATGGCTTCGGCAGCATCCCAAAACCAGGACGTCATCGGAAAGCCGTGCTTGGCGCCTGCGCTTGGGATGGCGCAGCGGCCCCAGCGGGACTCGGCGAGATGCTTGGGCAGTTCGGCTTTGGGCAGCCCACCGGGGAGAAGAAGCCAACCGTGATCCGTGATGACTTTGACTTTGGCCCATCCTGCCTGAAGCAGCTCACCAACCCGTTGTTGCAAAGCGGAAATCTCTTCTTCCACCCTCCACGCCAGCTTTGCACCCTGGTCATGCCCATAGGTATCCAGACAACCGAACTCAGTCCAGGCGCACCCGGTTGGCAATCCAAGCTCGTTCGATTCCAAAAACGAGATCCCCAGCTCTGTCACAAGCTGCTTGAATCGAGCATGGACGATTGCCTTGCCGTTGCTTTGTTCTCTCGACTGAAACCCAGCCCCTTCCAGCGGACCTCCCAGTTTTTCGGCCAGCGGCATCCAGGCAGGTTTCGCAGTTGCCGTAACAGTGGGTAGTGCGGACCATCCATGTTCGAATCTCACCTCTAATTCTGATGAGATGAGTTTTTCTTCCAGCAGCCGCGCCAGATCCAAGCGCAGACCGTCGGCAAAAAGATAGGCCGTGCCTTCCTCGGCCGGCAGGGTGCGACACGTTTGCGGCCCTGTGACGGGATAAGTAGCTGCCAGCGCCTGGGTGAGTGTGGAAAACTTCTCAAGCCACGGAAGATATATGGCCCGAATCGCAACAGTCACAGCCCTGGTGGCGGCAGTGGACCGTGCTGCGTTCAGAGTTCGCAAGACGCTGCGGTCCGCTTTCCATCCAAGTGTCGAGTAGTAATCAGCTAACGCTTCCCAAGTGGAAGGATACCCGGATGCCTGTATGACCTCTGCCAGGTCTCGCAAATGGCCGACGGCCATCGCCAATGGCGATTCCCCCAGAGTTGCCCAAACCCATGAGGTGCGGCGAGAGTGCTCAGCGGCAAGGCTGTGGATTTTCGCGAGGGCATCCTTTGGAGAGGCCGACGAAAGGGCGCAGAGGTCCTTCTCCAGACGCCATTCCTCTTGCCGATTGGAACTCGGCTTGTATTCGCTCGGTTTGTATTCGCTCGCCTCCTTAAAAATGTCCATCTGTTGCGGGGGTAGGGATTCCAGCAGCTCCTTCACGCCCGGATAGGAGCGTGGCGCTTCCTTGTAGCGTCCCCAGACCAATTCCCATGCAGCCTTTCCACTGGTCAGCTTTTCGGCAGCAGTGATCGCGCCATCTTTTTCCGGATTGAAGCCATAAGTGTCCCGGCAGATGGCACAGAAACTGGTCCACTGCGATCCTGATTTCTCCAGTTCCAGTTTGATTTTGACTGGATTACCCATCCAGCGTAAAAGCGTCCGCACAGGGTCCTTGGTGACGATGGCGCGGAAGTCCCCCGCTTCCAGCTTACGCCCTTGCAGTGCGGCCAACTCGGCTTCCAACAATTTTGGCAAGCTCTCCTGAATCGCCTTCTTCGTGTCCTGATCGCCAGCGACATCCAAACCGAGTCCACCATCTGCACTCGAAAAGAACGCAAACGGAGTCCAGTTTTTCCCATTCTTCTGCGTCCAGAATTGTCCTTGGAATTGCAGTGCAAATAAATGCTTTGCCTGATTCGGGCATTGCTCTGCGCTACGGAAAGCGGAGCGTCCGATCCCGGAAAGATAAATCACCGGCACATCTTCTCCAGGCTGAGTTTCCAACTGGTAGCGGAGCCAGGCCGCCGGACCGCTTGCTTCGTCGGGAGAATAATCTCCCAGAGACCACAGGACAGGATAATGCGCCCGTAGCGGCTCGATACACTCCGCCCACAGGTGCTCCTCGTCAGGCCATAGGATGACCCGTGGTGCAGCCAGTTCGTGCTTGTTGTATGAGGCCGCGCTACGCAAGTATTTAAGGATGCATTCGAGAATCGTCATGCGCTTGCCTTTTGCTTTCGGGCGAGTGTGAAGTGTACATCATTCCATCGGGTGCCGATGAATTCTTTCCCGCCAACGGGGTCGGTCCCGGGTTCTTCGGCGCACCAGAACCAGGGATAGTCGTTTTTCGGTCGGTAGGGTTCGTTGCCACGGTCTTTGTCTTTAAGTTTGAGGGGAGCCGTGCGAAAAAGGCCGGCTCCACGTTTGCCCACGTCTCCTGCCAGGAGGAAGGGGCGGATGTTTTGGCGGATACCGTCGTTGATGTCGGGATGCCAGCCCTGGGCCTGGTCTTTGAGCGGTTTCCAGCGGACGAAGATATCGAGCGGGGCCTCGCCTTCGAGGATAGCTGCGAGCTTGGTCTGGAGGGCGCGTGAAGCGCCGAGGCGCTCGGCGGCTCCGGGTTTATCGGCTTTGGCGTCATCGGACTGCTGTTGAATCCAGTTGCCCAGGTAGCTGTAGGTCAGCTTTTGCAGGGCAGCATGGTCGAGCTTGTGGTAGTTAACCAGGACCTGGAAGCCATCCGGGCGTCCGTCCCAGAGGTGCCAGATGAACGGGCGGTCTTGAAAAAGCTTGACATGCTGTTCGAAGAACTCGTCCCGTAGCCATTCTTCTAGTGTTTTGGATTTGCTGCCCTTGAGCCCAGCGGCGGCGATGAGGGCATGTTCGTCGAAGGCGCCGAGTGCGGCGGTGAGGAG
>Ga0210051_1007178_pt1 | contig 10426 bp, 8 predicted proteins | sample CryGey092014_all_FD_185464 | JGI IMG/M metagenome (GOLD analysis project Ga0210051, IMG submission 185464) | Groundwater microbial communities from aquifer - Crystal Geyser CG23_combo_of_CG06-09_8/20/14_all (SPAdes) (version 2) | ecosystem: Environmental > Aquatic > Deep subsurface > Groundwater ...
CCCCAGAACTTTATTTAAAAAGGTTATTGGTAGCTGGTTTTAACAAAATTTTTGAGCTTGGCAGAAATTTTAGAAACGAGGGCATTGACAAAGACCATAATCCAGAATTCACAATGTTAGAGCTTTACTGGGCATTTGAAGATTGGGAGGGATTAATGAAATTTACAGAAAAACTATTTAAAAAATGGTTTCCAAAAAAATTTAAGAAGATTACTTTTGAAAAAGCAATGAAGAAATACGCCAAGATTGATTTAAAAAAGAAAATCTTAGACGGAGCTGAAATAGAAGAAGCCTTCAAAAAAGAAGTGATACCAAAAATAATTGAGCCAACATTTATTATAAAATATCCAAGAGTCATTTCTCCATTAGCAAAATCTTGCGAAGATGACCGAAGTTTTACGGAAAGATTTCAATTAATTATAGAAGGCGTAGAAGTAGTTAATGGCTTTTCAGAATTAAATGACCCAGTTGAGCAAAGAGAAAGAATGGAGGAGCAGGAGAAGATGTTTCGTGCCGGCGATAAAGAAGCCAGCCGGTTGGACGAGGAATTTTTAGAAGCTTTAGAATATGGAATGCCTCCAGCGGCCGGTCTGGGCATTGGGATTGACCGGTTAGTTGCCTTAATAACAAAGAGCCATAACATAAAAGAAGTGATTGCGTTCCCAACGCTAAGACCGAAGTAAATTCAAATTAAGTTTTAGACATGTTAGACATAAATCTTATTCGTCAAAACCCAGAAAAAGTTAGGCAAGGGATTAAAAGTAAAAATATAAACCCAAAATTAGTGGATGATTTTTTGGCTTTGGACGAAATTTGGAGGACTTTAAGGAAAAATATCGATGATAAAAAATCCGAGCAAAATCTTTTAACTAAAAAAAGAAAAATTGAAGAATCAAGAAAAATCAAAGAACAAATTAAGAAATTAGACAAAGAAATTGAAGAGATAGAAAAGAAAAGAGAAAAAATTTTATATCAAATTCCAAATCTTCCCCAGGAGGATGTTAAAATTGGCAAAGATGAAAAAGAGAATGAAGTTTTAAGAGAAGTTGGGGAAAAGCCTAAATTTGATTTTACTCCAAAAGATTATTTAACTATCGCTAAGAAATTAGATTTAATTGATATTGAAAGAGCCGGGAAAGTATCTGGCAACCGTTTTGGGTATTTGAAGGGTCAAGCTGCGCTTTTAGAGCTCGCGTTAATTAAACTAGGTTTTGATAATTTGATAAAAGAAGGTTTTGCGCCAGTCATTCCGCCGGTAATAATTAAAAAAGAAAAGATGGAGGGGATGGGTTATGTTGACCGCCAAGAAGACAAAGAGGAAACGTATTTCTTAGAGAAAGATAGCCTTTATTTGGTAGCTACGGGTGAGCAGTCAATTGGTCCGATGCACAGCGATGAAGTTTTGAAAGAGGAAGAATTGCCAAAAAGATATGTTGCTTTTTCAACTTGTTTCAGGCGGGAAGCTGGTTCTTATGGAAAAGACACCAAAGGAATTTTTAGAGTTCATCAATTTGATAAGCTAGAAATGTTTAGTTTTTGTAAACCAGAAGATTCGAAAAAAGAGCATCAATTTTTCTTAGAAATGGAAGAGAAATTAATGCAGGCTTTAAAAATTCCTTATCGGATAGTTCAAATGTGTAGTGGTGATTTAGGCTTTCCAACTAGCGCTAAATACGACATCGAAGCCTGGATGCCAAGTGAAAATCGCTATCGAGAGACCCATTCCACCTCAAATTGCACTGATTTTCAGGCCCGGAGATTAAACATCAGATACAGATCCAAGATACAAGATGCAAGATCCAAGATTGGCTACGTTCATATGCTGAACGGCACTGCTTTTGCTATCGGCCGAATTTTAATCGCTATTATTGAAAATTACCAGACGAAAGAAGGCGCCATAAAAGTGCCAGAAGCGCTTCAGCAATATATAGGAATAGATGAAATAAAGTAAGTGGGATTTTTATATTAATAATCCCAGGTTCCTTTTTACCTTTTCTAGTTTTTTCTGAGATTTTTGGCGGGCTTTTTCCCCGCCTTCTTTGATGGTAGCGAGAATTTTCGGCTTTAAAATATTTGATTTTTTATCCTGAAATTCCCGCAGATTTTTCACCAGTAATTCGGCTAAAGAACTTTTAAATTCAACATAACTTTTGCCTCTGAATTTTTCTTCGATTTCTTTGATTGTTAATCCGGAAAACCCTTCGTAAATTAATATCAAATTAGAAATTGCTGGTTTATTTTTTTTGTCAAAAATAATTTCTTTTCCGGAATCTGTTACTGCTCTTTTTATTTTTTCTTTTATTTCCTCTTCAGAGTTATCCATAAATAAGCATCCGTTTGGTTCTGATTTTGACATTTTTCTTAAAGGATTGGTTAAACTCATTAAGCGTGGGGTTTTTGTGAGTAAAGGTTTTGGTTCTATAAAGATTTTACCAAATTGTTTATTGAATTTTCTGGCTAAAGTTCTGGTAAATTCCAAATGTTGGAGTTGGTCTTCACCAATCGGCACAAATTCAGCATCATAAATTAAAATATCCGCTGCCATTAATATCGGATAACTGAATAAAGCGACATTTATATTTGCGCCTTGTCTTTTGGATTTGTCTTTAAACTGGGTCATTCTTGATAACTCTCCGAAAGGAGTGATATTGCTCAAAATCCAAGCTAATTCATAATGGCTAGGGATATGAGACTGGATGAAAATTGTTGATTTTTCCGGGTTAATGCCAGCTGCCAAAAAATCAGCTATGACATTTGTAGTTTCTTCAGTCTTTGTTTTTGGGTCAAATTTGGTTAAAGAGTGATAATCAGCAATAAAAAAGAGGCATTCGTATTTGTCAGAATTTTGGAGCTCAACGAAGTTTTTAAGAGCGCCCAAATAATTACCAATATGAAGTTTTCCTGAAGGCATGATGCCTGAAATTAAAATGGGTTTGTTCATCGGAATTCGTATCATTAGTATAATTCGTATATTAGTATCGATACCAAGCTGCTTTGTATCGATGCGAATATACTAATATTACGAATTATACGAATGATTTAGCTATACTTCTATGACCACTGGTATTACCACCGGTCGTCTCTTGGTTTTATTATACAAAAATTGACTGATTTGTTCTCTGATTAAGGATTTTAAATAATCAGCTTCGATTGGTTGATAATGAGGGATTCGCATCACGGTCTGCTTGATTTTATTTCTTAAATCCTCAACAAATTCTTTATTTTCCTTTAGATAAATAAAACCGCGGGAAATAATATCAGGGTTTTTCAATAGACTGCCAGTCCGTCTGTCAAGAGTAGTAATGATAACAACCATTCCTTCCTGAGCCAGCGCTCTTCGGTCCCGCATCACCACTTCTTCCACGTCGCCGACCCCCAGCCCGTCAACCATCACATAATAAGCCGGCACCGTTTCTTTGGAAACGAAAAAACCATCTTTAGCGATTTTAACCACCTGGCCATTGTCTACAAAAATAATGTTTCTATTGGGAATATTTACCTCCCTGGCTAGCTCAGCATTTTTGTAGCGCATAAAATAATAGCCGTGAGTTGGCAGAAAGAATCTGGGATTAATTAATTTAATGACTTGTTTTAATTCTTCCTGCGGTGCGTGGCCGGAGGAGTGGAAATCAACAACTGTTGATTGGAGGACAACCGCTCCTTGACGGGCTAAATTATCTTTTAAAGCTTGAACTGCTCTTTCGTTGCCAGGAACCACTGAAGCCGAGAAAATAACCGTATCGCTTGACTTGATTTTGATGTATTTATGCTCTCTATTAGAGATTCTCATCAAGCTAGCGTTGGGCTCTCCTTGAGCGCCGGTTGATAGAATCAATAGCTGGTCATCTTTATATTTATGAATATCCTGAATTGGGATCGTGCTTTGTTTTTTAATTTTAAGGTGGCCTAAGTTTTGGGCAATTTGGATGTTACTTTTCATTGAACTACCGCTAATCGCTACATAACGCTTTTGTTCTTCAGCAATTTTAATAATTTTCGCAATTCTGGTTAAAAGCGAGGCAAACATCGCAATAATAATTCTCCCCTTAGCCTTTTTAAGGATTTCCTCAATATTTTTTTCTACTACTCTTTCAGAAACGGAAAAACCCGGCACTTCCGCGTTGGTACTATCAAGAGAAAGAGTATGAATGCCCATTTTGCCGATTTTTTCAAAAACATCCAGACCTTGAGGATTGCCGCTTTCATCATAGTCAAATTTAAATTCAACGATATGGCATATATTACCGACAGGTGTTTTTAAAACTATTCCAAAAGTATCAGGCATATTGTGTTCAAGGGCGAAAATTTCCGCTTGAAAATAACGGGAAATATCAATTTTATCGCCAGGTTTTATCACCTCAATATTTAATTTTGGGGCATTAGTAAATTCTTCTTGACGTTTTTCAATAATGGCTTTTGTCAGGCTGGTCGTATAAATAATCGGGTTCCCTAGTTTTTCAATTATGTATGGAATAGCGCCAATATGGTCATAATGGGCATGAGTAAGAAAAAGCGCTTGGATATTTTCTTTTTTTGGTTCCAAACAAGAAGTATTGGGAATAATGTAATCAATCCCTGGGGTGTCTTCTTCGGGAAATTGCAAGCCAGCGTCAATAATAACAATTTCGTCTTTGTACTCAAAAAACATCATATTTCGGCCAACTTCTTCCAAGCCGCCGAGCGGAACAAATTTCAGACAATCTTCCATCCTTTCCGGCTGTCTTTTTGCCTGCCTGCCGCCAGGCATGGGTTTTTGAAATTTTTTTGGAGTCATCGTTTTTAGAATTTAGAATTTAGGGTTTAGGGTTTTATCACGCTGGTGTCCTCGGTGGGATTTGAACCCACAACCCTTTTAGGGATAGCGTTCTGAACGCTACGCGTATTCCAGTTCCGCCACGAGGACGCAAGTTATTTTACCCAGTAGTAGACCGAGCGCATTAACGCTTAGTCGCTTTTCTTCTTTTGACGTTTTGTATTAACAAAGACTTCCTAAATTATGGGAAATCCTTGTCTGACCGGAAGCGTTATGAAAAGCGCTGCGCTCGGCTCACTACTGGGTTAAAAACTCAAATTTTTTAGGATTATTTATAAATTCTGAATAAAGCGGTTTTTTGAAGGTTTTTATTGAAATTTTTGTTTTTGGCAATTTATTCTGGATTTTTCCAACAGTTTTGTAATGAGGATTTTTAACAGCCCCGCTTTTTAAAATATAATAACCAGCGCCGCATTTTTCCCTTAAGAAGAAATAATCAGATTTTACTTTGTTAGAAAATAAATCAGCTATAATTAATGGTTTTTTAGCGGGATTAATTATTAAATGATTGTAGAAAGCAGGAATGATTATTTTTGATTTTGGCTTGAGCGTTTTTAGATAAACTTTCTTGGCTGAATTTTTTGGTCCTTGGATTAAAAACAATGCTTGGCCGGATAAAACTTCATAGATTTCAGATGTTTTATGCCAATGCCCTAAGGTTTTATTAAATTCTTCGCCAAAAACAAAAGGATAGATAAGGGTTATATCATATCGCAATTCATTTAATTTAAAAAGTTTTTTGTCTTTTTTAAAGTAAACGCCTCGATAGACAAGATAGGCATTTTTATTCTCTAGGGATTTTTTAATCGAAGAAGCTTTGCAAAGATAGGGTTTTAATTCTTTAATCTTTCTAGCGGCAAAGGAGAAGCTTAACTCCTTAGCTAAAACAAGCTTACCATGTTTTAATTTAATTAGCAAGTGTTTCATATGCTTACCCCGCACCTTTTGGTACGAATTAATGCAATAGTAATATTATCTAATCACTATTTGCAACTTACATACCAAAAGGTGCGGGGCTTAGATGTTTTTCTTGAAAACTTTTATTGTTTTTAAATACCACTTATTAACGTTTTCAAATCTGCTGCTTGGGACTGGAATATTTTTTTCTTCAAAACCTTTTAGCTGATTATTAACGATATAACTATAGCTGCGAGAAAACAGAAAGATAGCTGGCACATCATCGTTAATTATGGTTTGAATATTTTTATAATCAATAAGCCGCGACTCCTCGTCAAAATTTTTTCTAATTTTTTCTATTAAAGCATCAACAGTTTTGTTTTCATAGAGTGAGAGGTTGAGGCCAGGGGAAAATCTTTCTGATGAGTGCCAGAAAGAGAAAAGGTCCAGATTTCTTCCAAAAATATTGCCGAAAAGAATCATTTGGTAATCGCGATTTTTAATAGTTTCTTCAAGAGAAGCCATTGTTATTATATTGATTTTGATTCCAATTTTTTGCCAATCTTCTTTTAAGATATCAGCAGTTTGGATAAACAAAGGATTTTCAGGAATAACTAAATTAAATTCAAGGGTTTTTTTTGATTTTTTCTCCGTTTTTTCTCTAACCTCACCCTCATTTAAATGCCAGCCGTTTTGTTCTAAAATTTCATTAGCTTTTTCAAGCGAGAAAAAGTTTTTTTCAGCAAGAGTGGCGTCATAACCTCCCATTGCTGGAGTTAAGGGACCAAAAACTTCTATTGCTTGACCATTTAAAACAGTGTCAATAATTTTTTTCCTGTCCGTGGCATAATTTAGGGCTGTTCTTACATTTTTATCTTTTAAGGCATCATTGGCATTTTGGTTTAAAAACACCGTATAGTATCTCGGCAGCCAGAGGGTAAATTCTTGATGAGGGACAATGATTTCTTTTAGGTTTTTTGGGCTAAGACCAGCCAGACCATCAATTTCTCCTTTATCAAAGGCATTTTTAGCGCTTTCTTCATTGGGATAGAAATTGATGTTGAGTTTTTTCAAATAAGGTTTTTTAACGGCGTATTTATTTTGGATAAATTGATAAGAAATAATAAATCCATCCTTTTGTTTTTTATAAGATAAATATTTAAATGGGCCCGAGCCCACTGGTTCTAAATTATAGTTCGAAAGCTTCAAATTGGTGGCTGGAATATCGGCAAAAAGATGTTTTGGGATTGGCCTTAAGTCTTTAAGAGTACTTTCAAAAAAAGCGTAAGGAACCGGCAAAGTTAGGGTTAATTCTCGCTCACTGACCCTAAAGGGGACTATTCCTTTAAAGCCGTTAAAGAGCAATGATCTGGTATCAGGATCTTGAATTGTTTTAATTGTAAAGATAATATCATCGCTCGTTAAAGGCTTGCCATCGCTCCAGAAGAGATTGTCTTTTAGGCGGATTCTAACTACTTTTCCTCCCTCCTCAAATTTATATGGAAGCGGAGCTTCCATATATCCTTGGCTATAGTGAGCAGAATGCTCAATATATCGGGCGTACCGCCCGCTATAGTTCTCAGCTAGATCCAAAACATCTTCAAAAAGCAGTTCTACTAAATCTCTGTCAGCATCAGAATTAGCTAAAACAGGATTGATAAAAATGGGCTGACTAATTATTCCTTCAGTAAATTCGCCTCCTTCGATTGGCGAAGAAACGCTATTTTGACCAATAAAGTCAATAGTTGAAAATAAAAGGCCGACCAAAAAAATTAGCAAAAAAACTGCAAAAACCAAACGCTCTCTTTTGGAGAGAGCTTGAAAAATTTTTTTAAGCTTTGATAGCAATGTTTAAAATTGATAAAGTAATAAAAACAGCGACCAGAAAAATTGTTATAAAGAACATTGAGCGTTCCAGTCCTCGTCTTGTTTGATAAAATTCACCTCCTTGACCACCGAAAATTCCGGATAAGCCACCTCCTCTTTCCTGAAGCAAAATTAAAACAATTAAAACAATTGATATTACTATTTGGATATTAGTTAACATTATAGGGCTTTTTTAAACGATAACCGAGCAGAGAAATGGATTATTGCATTAACAAAGCTTATCACTAAAGTAGCGAAAAGCAAGGCTTTGATAGACGAGATAGAAATATCTTTGGAGCAGAAATCAACAGTCCAAAGAAGGATAGCATTAACTAAAATAATACCCAAACCAAGGGTCAGAAAAATAATTGGCGAGAGAACAAGTTTAATAATCGGCCTGATAAAAATATTAAGTAAGGTAAAAATTCCGGCAATAATTGAAAGACTTTTTAGGTCCAAGGGGATAGAAAACCCGGCGATAAAATAACTAGCTATCAGAAAAGCCACCAGATTGGAGAAAAACAAAAATATTAAATGACTGAGAAATCTAAACATACAATTATGTAATTATTTAACCATCCAATCATTTAATTGTAAATAGCCTAGAAGACTTTGACCAGTCATTTCTTTGGGTTTTTTAAGGCCTAATAACTCCAAAATAGTTGGCGCCACGTCAGATAAGACGCCAATTACATCTTTAGCTTCTTTTTCGGCTTGAAATTTATCTTTTTGGCGCTGAAACTCTTTCCCGATTAAATAAAAAAGAACCGGGTTATTATTATGTTTGGTTTCAATTTCGCCAGTAAAAGGGTCAAACATTCTTTCGATATTCCCATGGTCAGAAGTCAAAATTAGAACAGCGTTTTGCCCTAGAACTACTTTTACAACTTTATCAACCACCTCGTCAATAATTTCCACAACTTTTTTTGTCGCCTCGTAATTACCAGTATGGGCAATAATATCTGGATTAGCATAATTTACCAGGATAAAATCAAAAGCTTTTTCTTCGATTGCTGAAATTAAACGATTGGTAATTTCTTCAGCTCTCATTTCTGGGTGTTCGTCCGGTTTTAAATCCATTCTTGAGGGAATTAAAATTCTAAACTCGTTTCCAAACGGTTTTTCAACTAAATTGTTAAAAAAGTAAGTGACATGAGCATATTTTTCGGTCTCGGCTAACCGAAGTTGGATTTTTGAATTATCAGCCAGTACTTTAGCCAAAGGGTTTTTAACTTCCTCTGGCGAAAAAGCGACCCTAACCTTGAAGTCGTTGCGATAATTTATCATCGTGGCGATGGAGAGATTTTTAAATTGTTTAATGGGGAATTCGCTAAAACTTTTATTAACAAATGGTTCAACAATTTGGCGCATTCTGTCTTCTCTAAAGTTGAAAAAAATAATACTGTCGTTATCTTTGATGCCTCTATTTAGAGGGCCCAAAAGCATTGGTTCAACATATTCATCGTTAAACCTTTGATGGATTGCTTTAATTTTTTCTTCATAATTCTCTATTGTTTCAGAATCTCCAATTAAAACCCGATAAGCTTTTTCAGTTCTATCCCAATGCTTGGCGCGGTCCATCGCATAATAACGACCGCTTAAACTAGCAATATTTTTTACTTCCTCGCCTAAGCTTTTAATGATTTCTAAGCTTGAATAAGGCGGGCTGTCGCGACCATCAGTAAAAAGATGGAGAGCATAATTAACTCCCTCTTGTTTTCCAAATTTAATTAAAGCCAAAAGATGTTCTTGGGCAGAGTGAACATAGGCAGAAGGGGCGGCTAAAAGACCAATTAAATGAACAAAGGAATTATTTTTTTTAGCCTGGCTAAAAGCGCCTTTCAAAACTGGGTTTTGAAAAAAACTGCCGTTTTTGATGGCCAAGCTAATTCTTGGGAAATTTTGATAGATTACTCTACCAGCTCCCAAAGTAAGATGGCATACTTCGCTATTTCCTTCTTCATTCCAAGGAAGACCAACAGCAATACCTGAAGCTTGAAGCAAACCACAAGGATAGGAGTATTTTAATGAATTTATTATTTTTGGATTAGCGGTATAAATGGGATTGGATTCATTTTTTTCTCCTTCTCCCCAGCCATCTAAAATCATCAAAACAATAGTTTTACGCATTTTATTGATTATAGCACAAACCCGTCCCCTTGTTGCTACCGAGTACGGTAACAACCTCGCCTGGCGCATGATTTTCTACAGTGGCAACGTGTTGTACTACGACAGTAAGAACCACGGCAGCTATGTGCGTTGCGTTCGCGGGGAATAGCCGTTTTGGTTTTTGGTCGTTGGGAATTTAAAGCCAGAGCACCGAGCACAAAGTTTTGTGCTCGGTTTTTTTATTCCTTCTGTTTCTCTAAGCCAGGGTGTTATGCTTTAGCATAACACCCTGGCAGGAAACCTAATTTCTATTGAGCTCATTTTCGGCAACACAAAGGAATCACAAAATTACAAAACAACAAGTGGCCGAATATTCAACCCCTTGTTGTTTAGGGCACTGGTCAATATAATTCCTAACCTCACCTTGCTTTCCTCCTTGCTTTCCTCGAGGAAAGCAAGGAAATAAAATAAATAATAAGCATAATAGAGTCCTATAGCGCTATGCTATGACATAGCGCTATGACGCGTCATAGCGCCTTAATCTGATATCTAAGCGCTATAATTAATTATAGCGCTCGGTGGAGATGGTTTTTAAAATTTTTTAACTAAATTTTTGATTTTCTGGCTTCTTTAAATTTTAATCTGCTTGTTGGTAAGCAGAATTTTTTGATAGAATGAGAATGTAGCTATGGCTCAAACGGTTTATTTTCAAGAAAAAAGAACTCATCGATCCAGTGGGAA
>Ga0210051_1007179_pt1 | contig 10425 bp, 10 predicted proteins | sample CryGey092014_all_FD_185464 | JGI IMG/M metagenome (GOLD analysis project Ga0210051, IMG submission 185464) | Groundwater microbial communities from aquifer - Crystal Geyser CG23_combo_of_CG06-09_8/20/14_all (SPAdes) (version 2) | ecosystem: Environmental > Aquatic > Deep subsurface > Groundwater...
GCCGCGTATGTGGCGGGCAAGCAGGCGCGCCTGAATTTGCGGTAAGAGGCCGATGGGCATTTTGGTTTCCAGCAGGGGATGGGTGATCTCTTCCTGTTTGCGCTCCTGATAGGCGACGACGACGGCGCGTCTGGCATCGCCTTCCAATAAAACGGCACCGCCTTCGCGTTCCACAAAATCATTCGCGCCGATCTGGCCGCGATTGATGAGAGTGAGCACCAAGCGGTCGGCCATGACGGCGCGAAATTCTTCCATTAAATCCAGCGCCAGCGCGGCGCGACCGGGGCGCACGGCGTGGAGGAATCCGAGTTGCGGATCGAGGCCGACGGCTTCCAAGGCGGAGCGGCAATCGTTCATCAGCATTGAATAAAGAAACGAGAGCAAGGCGTTGATGCGGTCGCGTGGCGGACGTCGCGTGCGGCCATTCATGGCGAAGGTGCTGCGCGCATCGCGCCGAACGATGCCGTTCATCGCAGAGAAATACACTTTTGCCGCATCGCCTTCGATGCCGCGCACGCCGTCGAGATCGGCGGCCTGCGGCAGGTTGCGCACGGAAGCGCGAAGGGCTGTGGCTGCTGCGGTAAGCGTCTTGGCATCGGTTTCATCGGATGCTTCGCGTGCGCCGCGCAGCAGCACTTGCCGCGCATTGCGCAATTTTCCGGCGATCATGGCGCGGGATACATTCAGTGCGAAAGCGGCATCGCTTGCCTGACGATGTTGCGCTTGCCGCAGCAGGATGTTGCCGGAAACCGCGCCTTCCAGTCGCGCCTTGAATCGTCCGTTGCCGTCGAGTAATACGAGGCTGATACCGTCGTCCGCGCAGCGATGCATCAGGGCGGGGGAGAGCATGATGTTGCCCAGGCAAACCACGCTGCCCAGATGGTGCAGCGGCACCTGCAGTTTCTTCTCGCGTTCCACGTCCACTCGCAGTGTGTCGTTCTCCAGATGCAGATAGGAGTGAGGCGTCATCACGTAGAGAGTGTTGAGTATCTGACGCGCCATCAGTCCTCCGGCTCAAAAAGGTGTTGTTCAATGAGTTTATGCGCAGAACTGGGGGCTATCGCCTGCGGCTGGCAGATGTCGATCAGCGAACACTCTTTGCAGCGCGCGTCGTTGACTGGCGGCGGCAGTTTTCCGGAAGCCAGCATGGCGTGAATGGCGGCGACAGTTTCTGCAACCTGCTGGCGCAATTCCGGCGTGATGGCAACTTCGCGGCGGCGGCGCGAGGTGTGGTGAAAGATCGCGCCTTTCAAAACCGGTTTGCCGAGCATCTCTTCCAGGCACATCGCTTGTGCGGCCAGTTGCAGGTCGTCATGTACCTGCAACTTTTTCCTGCCATGTTTGTATTCCACCGGGTAGATATGACCATCGGGGTGAAACTCGACCACATCGCATTTACCCACCAGCCCAAGACGATCAGACCATACCGGCAATGCGCGTTCGCTCCGCACCCCCTCGAAAGTCTCAAAACCCTGCTCATCCACCCGCGCATGCGCCGCATTGCCGCGCATGGTGTGAACGTTCTCGTCGAAGGCTTGTTCCAGGTGAATCAAGGCACACTGGCGCGGGCAATAGCTCCAGTGCTGGAGCGCGGAAAGCATGATGGGGTCGTCTGTTTCGCTCATGGCTGCAGTGCTATCATTCGTCGGTATCAACCACGTTTACGGAGGCCACCATGGGCGTCATGCTGGAAGTACTGGAAAACCAGGCACTGCAACTCTCACCAAAAGAGCGGGGCGAATTGATCCACCGCCTGATCGTCAGCCTCGAAAGCGAGCCGGAAGATACGCCGGAAGCCATTGCAAAGGCGTGGGATGAGGAAATCGCACGGCGTGTGGCAGACATGGACGCCGGGAAGACGGTCTGGATTCCGGCAGAAGAAGTTTTTGCCCGGCTCGACGCCATCATCGAAAACGCGCGTTGATCGATGCGCCTCTCGTTCAACCCTGAGGCGCTCGCCGAAGCAGAAGAGGCGACACGCTGGTATCGGGATAATGGCGGCACCTTACCCAGCCGCGCTTTCGTCCAGGAAATGCGGCGCGTCACCCAGTTGGCAACAGAGCAACCCGGTATCGGTGTTCCCGGACTGCAAGGAACGGTTCGTTTGTATTTCAAGCGTTTTCCATACACATTGATCTTCCGAATTCAGGAATCAACCGTCAGAGTAATCGCCATCGCCCATCAAAGCCGCCGCCCGGCGTACTGGGCCGGGCGGCGCTGAGTTCAGCCGACGATCTTTTGTAGCGTCACACCTTGGGGCAATCCGGCTTCATCCACCGTCACCGAGTAATCGCCGAAATCGCGCGGCACGGAATCTCTGTCCTTGAGTGTGGGCTGGATGCGAGCAAACAGGCTATGGGCGGGCGCGTTGCCAAGTTGGCTATCGTGCTTGAACACATACAGCCCACGCGTCGTCATTTCGCCGCGCGCGGCGGAGCGGTCATGCTCGAACATTTGTGCCAGTGCTTGCCATAACAATTCGAGATCTTCCTCACCGAAGCCGGTCTGGTTGGCGAGGTGGGCAGAGACGAAACCGTGGGCGACATAGAGGCCGTAGGGGATGGTGAATTTGCGGCCCATGGTGCGGTTGTCGCCATCCTGCTTTTCGGCTTCGGCCTTGGTGGCGACGGCCATGCGGGTGATGGAGTGTTCCTGCGCCACAACAGGATCGACAGAGCGGGCGAAGGTCAGTTGTACCGGGCCGCGCACTTGTCCGCAATTCGCTTCTTTCAATCCCATCACCGCGCCGAATGTTCTGATGTCATAGAAGTTCTGGCACATCCATTTCTTTGCGATTTCGACATCGTCGCCGCCTTTTCTTTTTCCATCCTTACCTTTCGGATCAAGCCCTAATGCCAGATACGCTTTTTCCTGTTGCTGAGTAAGGATTGCTTTTTCTTTGACATAGATGTCGAACGGCGGCTGTTCGCCTTTGACGAGGCCGGCAAAGTTGCGCACCTTGCGCTTGAGGCTCACGTCCGTCACCAGCCCGCGCCCGGTTTCCGCATCGACGCGCGGCAGGTTGCCCGCATCGGGGTCGCCGTTGGGGTTGCCATCTTTCACGTCGAAAAGCAAAACGAAGTCGTAACGATTGTTCAGTGCCATGATGATTACTCTCCCTTGTTGGTGGATTCGGATTTGGTGAAGAAGGCTTGCCGCTGGTGGTAGTAACCGATGGCAAAGCGCCCCTGATTTTGCAGGTCGAGGTGCGCGGGGAAATCGGCGATGCCGTCCATAATCTGCCCGAGCAGTTTCTCGTAATTAACCGCTTCGCCTTTGTTATCCAGCTTGGCGAGGTGATGGTTCTTCAACTTGAGCAGCGTCGAAAAAACCGTGACGGGCGTACTCGACGCCGCACCGTAATAGCGGTCGCGTATCGTTGCGTTGAGGTTGGGGCTGGCGCGCTCCTGTATGCGTTCCAGTACCGCAAACAGCCGGCCCAGCCGGTAAGCGGTATTCGTATTGTTTTCGTCCAGAGACACCTTGAGTTCCTCCTTTCCAGAGTAACGGTTGATGCACGCCTTGATGATCGCGGCGCGCGGGTAACTTACATTGGGGATTGGCTTTCCAGTCCGCTCATCTTTTTTTGCCTGTTCGGCGCGGATGCGGCGAATCGCACCGGACAGAAGGGTTTGCGGGTAGGGCAGATTTTCGATCACGCTGCGCATCACATCGCCGCCGAGGTTGGGCGGAATGTTCTCCGCCTTGCCCAGCGTGGCTGTTGAAACCAGCAGTCGGAACAGCGAAAGCGTGTCCGGTTCGTGCGGTGCGTGGGCGATGCTGAGGGCGTCAAAGTGTTTGCGAATATTGACGGCCAATTCGCCAACAGTCTTGACGTGCCAGAAGCGCACGGCGATGCGGGCAGCATTGGGGGCGAGGCCCAGCACATAGAAGCGGGTGTCATCGTCCTCGAAACTGCCGGCGCCGGTCTTCGGAGCGTTCAGCAAGGTGGCGACAGCACCCACGCCGAGATCGGGATTGTCCTTGGATGGCTCGCCGAAGAATCCTGGAAACAGTTCTTCCATCGGATGTCCCGGCGTCGCGGCCCAGAACACCGTTGAGGCGTCGCCCACTTGGATGCGCTGCTTTGAGCCTTTTGCCAACAGGTGGTTGAGCGCGGTGGTGTAGGCGAACACGGCACGCTTGCCGATGGGGGCATTGCCGCCTTGCTCTTTGCCATATGAGTCATAACCGGAATTCTTTTGGAATGAAACCAGTTTTGCTGTTGACTTTGAGTCTCTGGACGGAAGAGGTGTCGCTGAATGCAATACCGCAATTGGCGAAATATCTCCCGTGATGAGACATTGCCGTTTTTCGTAACCGCTGTCGTCATCAAGTTCTTTTTCGGCAGCCGCAATGACCACTGGATACTCGCAGATAAAACTCTCTGGATCATCGGTTAGCCGGAAACTCACATTGCCCGTTGTTTCTAACAATTCTGCCCATAGTCGATGTTGCTCAACCATGCTGAAGTCATCTTGGGCAATGAAGCGAAAAACTGCATCAACCCCTTCATCTATTGCTGGGTCAGGGAAACTTTTGAGAATTCTTGCTTTGAATGAGGCCAAGCGTTTCGATGGTGTGTCGTCATCCTTGCAGTCTTTCGGAGTGCGCATTCCGAAAACATAGCGCGGGTGATCCCATAGCAAAAAAGCCGTTGCCCAAGCATTCTGTCCTGTGCGGTCGCAACCTTGGAAAGCAATGACAATTTTTCCGCGTTTGCTTCTGCCTTCACCTTCCCGCAGATCAGCCAGATCGAAAAAGGTGCCATCTTTGCGCAACACCACTGCAAAAGAAATTTCGACAAACTCCATTCCCGGCGGCGGCATACTGCTGGGGTCAACGTCCCTTTTTCTTTGGTAATACTCGTTGAGCGCTTGCAGGATCATCCTCGTACCTCCTCGCTGACCCAAGCCGGGATGTGCAGCACCCCGTTTTCGAGTTGGGCGCGGAAGAAGCGCGGTTGTGGGTTGGCGGCGTTGCTGTAATCCATGTCGTGCAGCATCCAGCCCAAGTCGCGCGTTTCTGCGATGGGAGCAGCAGCTTGCTGCTTGGTGTCGATCAGGCGGAAGTCGCAGGCGAATTCGCGGCAACCGAGATAGGGCTGGTTGACGCATTGCCCCTTTTCGGCGCGGTGCTCGAACATATCGAGGAACTTGCCCGGTGTGTTGTTCTCTCCGGCATTGGGCAGTAGCTCGAAATGCGCGTGGATGCGGTAGGCCACGTCGCGCAGGAACAGCCCGGCGCGTTGCTGGCGCACACCTTCATCCTCAATGTAAATGCCAAGATTCCCCGAACCTTTCTTCATGGCGGTTTTTGCGTTGTCGGCAGAAACTACCTTGGCAATTTCGTTGCGCCGTATGGAAACCCAGCGGATCGGCTTGAGCACTTCGATCTTGCTGACGTGCCAGCGGATGGCCGGTTTCCACAGGATGGACTCGAACACCGCGCGGGCGGCGGAGGGCGTCATCACGTCGTAGCTCACCCGCTCGACCTTCATCTCCGGCCGGGTGAAACAGGCGAAATCGCCGCTGACTTCAAGGCAATAGGTCCTTTTCATTTTCACCTCACATCCAACACTCGCATAAACCCGGCTTTGCCGTATTCCACCAAACGTTCGTCTGCGGTCGCCAGCACAGCACCGCGCGCTCTGGCCGTGGCTGCCAGGATGCGATCCGCCGGGTCGCCGTGTATTTCGCCCGGCAGGCGCGAGCTGGCGATGGCAATTTCCGGTTCCAGCCCGACCAGGCGTAGGCCGGGCAAGGTCAGAGCGGTCGTCACCCATTTTTCGCAGGGCATTCCGAGGACGATGCGTCCTTTGGCTTCCAGCATGCCGATTTCCCATACCGAAATGGCCGAAACGACAAGCGTGCCTCCATGCGTGGCAGCCACGATTTTTTTTCGCACTGGGGCGGCCAGACGTTCGGCATCGCCCAAGGCAAACCAGAGCCAAACGTGGGTGTCCAGCAATAGGAGGGGTGCGGCGGATGTCATGTGCCGCTCCCCGCTTCCCATTCCACATCGACTGGCGCAACGATATCGCCACGCACGATTGCGGTGTTTGCCATGTAGCCGAACAACGGCGTGTCCGGCGTTGGCATCACTGGCACCATCATGGCGACTGGCTTGCCGTGTTTGGTGATGGTCAGCGGCTCGTGGGTGCTCGCCACATTGTCCATTAACTTTAGGCACTTGGCCTTGAATTCTCCGGCTGAAATTTCCATTGCGCTCTCCATGGTCACAAAATTGTGATCATATAATAAATACGCCATTTCATGGGGTGAGACTTGCGGCAGATAGCGGCTCGTCCATGACCAAGCCGATGTCCTGTCGGTAAAGCCCATCCGATGTCAGCACGAAAATTCCGGGGAAGACTTCCTGCACATCTTTGTTGTTCATCAGTTTCTTGCATTCCTGCTCGCGGATATTGACCGTGTAGCGTTGCAACTTGCGCAGTATGGCGCGGCGCTGATGCGGCTCCATGTTCTGGCTGGCTTCGAGAGATTCGATCAACTTGGGGCTTTCGCCGTAGCGCACGATGACGGCGGTCTGGCCTTCTTCCTTGATGAGCCGGAATTTTTCGGCAGCGGTGCGGAAGTTGAATTCGGCTCTTCTTGCCTCTGTCTGGTTGTGCATATCCAGCAGGCCGATGATGCCTTCTTCGTCCAGACTGTTGAGGCTCGCGTAGTAGTGAAGGAAATAAGCCTCGAAGCGTTCGCGCGTGAGCGGATCGCGCGTTTGGGTGACTGAATTGATCGGGGTCAGGCGCATGATTTCCTGTCCGCTTTGTTGTGCCTTGCGTAGCAGGCCGGGGGCGGCGGGTTTTGGCGGTACGAATACGACGACACGGCCCATGCCCGGCAACGCGCCTTCGCGGTTGCATCGACCGGCGGCTTGAGCCACAGCGTCCAGCCCGGCCAAGGCGCGATAGACCACCGGGAAATCCATATCCACCCCGGCCTCGACCAGTTGGGTGCTGATGACGCGCGTCGGGATGCCGTCTTTCAGGCGCTGCTTGATGTTTGCGATCACCTCGCTGCGATGTTGCCCGCACATCAGCGCGGAAAGGTGGATGGTGTCCTTGGGCATCAACGCGTGAAGTTCGCGGCAATCCTTGCGCGAGTTGACGATGCACAGCACGGATTCGTATTGCTGCAATTCGTCGGCGATGGATTCCAGGGGGCGCGATGCATTGAAATCACACGGCAGTTCGGCTTCAACTCGCTTGAGGTCGGCATAGAGTTGCTCCGGGTCATCCATCAGTTCGCGCACATCCTTGAGTCCGGCAAATTTCGGTCGCGGTGAAAAGGCGGGCTGTGTCGCGGTGGAGAGCACGAAGCTGATCTTGTAGTTGCGCGACAGGTCTTGTATCACATGCAAAATGGGCGCGAGGAATTCCGGTGGCAGCAACTGCGCTTCGTCCAGCACGACCACGCTGTTGATGATGTTGTGCAATTTGCGGCAGCGGCTGGTACGCGAGGCAAACAGCGACTCGAAGAATTGTACGTTGGTGGTGACGACGACAGGGGCATCCCAGTTTTCTGTTGCCAGCCGCGAGCGTGAATCCTCTTTGTTGGGATCAAGGTTGCTGTGGTGCTCGATGACATTGTCTTTGCCGAAGATGCCGCGAAAGATTTCCGCTGTCTGTTCGAGGATGCTGGTGTAGGGAATGACGTAAATCACGCGGCTTTTGCCGTGATGCACGGCATGATTTAGCGCAAACGCCATGCTGGAAAGCGTCTTGCCGCCGCCGGTCGGCACGGTGAGCGAGAACAGGCCGGAGGGCAGGGTGGCCTTGTCGCGGCATTGGCGAAGCACCTTGGCGCGGAGGCGGTTGATCGGGGTGTCGCTTGCCCTGGTGGCTTTATCTGTCATGTGCCGGTCGAATGCGGCTTTCAGTTCTGCCAGTGGCGGGTACCCGGCGCGCAATCCGCTCTTGTGCCCATCCATGAATGCTTCAGTATCGAGAAAATCCGCATCCGTCAGGCAGGAAAACAGCATTCTGATCCACAGTGCCCACGAACCTTGTGGCGGCAACGAAGCCGGGCGGGGTTGCTCGAGGATGCTGGTGGCTGGCGCAGCACGCAGCGCCTCTTGCAGATAGCCTTTCTTATTTCCATCTTCAACTCTTTGCAGGAGCGAAGACTGCCCACTTTCAAGACTGTTCCAGTCGGGCAGCCCGGCATGATGCCCTGCAATCAGGTAGGCGAGGATGCGTCCCTGCGGCCCCAGCTTTTCGATGGCGTGGATGGCGCCTGCGGTGGAGTGGTCGACACGGCCGGTCGCCCCCTCGATGTGCGCCTCGGCGTCGTATCCGCTGACGGTCTTGATGTATTGCTGGAACTTTTCACGGAACTTCCCAAGGTCGTGCCACACGCCGGAAAGCCGCGCCCAGTCCTGGCTGTTGAAGGCAGAAGCGAAGTTTGCCGCGAGTTCGGCGACGGCGAGCAGGTGCTCATCCAGATAATGTTCGACCCACTTTCCATCCGGCAACTGCCGTACATGAGCCAGCGGTTTGTTCGTCACACCAGCCATCTCACTTCCACCCCAACCCGCTCCGGCGGATTTCTGCTCTCGTTCAACCAGGCGATTGCGGCATCCAATCTTTCCCCGCGATCCATCAATTGCGACAAGGCGGCGTTATCCAGTCGTGGGATATAGCCAAGCTTGCGGCCTTGCCATGCCACGCGCACGGCGCGGTCGTCGTGGCGATTGTCCGGTTCGCGCACCAGTTGCAGCGGCAGGCCGACGGCGAGTTGTGGCCAGAGCGCTTCACCTTGGTGGTACTGGAATCCGGCCACAGGGAAGCGCTGCAAGGTTTTCGACGTGCTCAGGCTGGGCTTGGCGTGCGCAATCGCGGGCAGGGCGAATCTGCCGACCAGTGCCGTGAATGATTTCAGGAATGCGCGCCGCGACATGATGCCCCCTTTGGTCGATGTCGCCTTCTATTGTCCATACCCACAAGCTCAAAACTTGAGCTAGTCCCCATCATTTTTCATACTTCCCCAACGCGCTGCGCAATTGTTCATGCACCAACTCCCGCAGCGATTCCGGTTCCATCACTTCTACCTCTGTACCATGTTTGAGGATGTCCATCACCAATTCGCGCGGGTCGGCGTAGGGGAAGCTCAGTTCGTAGCTGCCGTCTGCCTGCATCAGCCCTTTTTGTTGCGGATGCCATTGTTCTTCTGCCACCCATCGGGCGCGTTCGTGGGTGAAGCGCAATATTGCAGTGTGCTTGGGTTTGCCGGCGAAGATGCCGTAGCTGGAGGCGAAGTGCGCGTCCAATTCCTTTTCGGCGATGTCTTCGGCGCGCTTCTCCAGCACCTTTGCCTCGAGCAAGCGGTCCACGGCAAAGCTGCGCAGGCCGTTGCGCTGGTGGCACCATGCGTCCAGATACCAGTTGTCACGGTAGTGGGTAAGGCGTTGCGGCGAGATTTCACGTTGCGTTTCTTTGTTGTTGCTGCGGTTGTGATAACGGATGTGCAGGCGTTGGCGTTGCAGTAGCGCGCCGGCCACCGTCTGGAAGTGTTCGCCGGAGGTGTCGCGTCCGGCCATGCGCAGGATGCGCACGCGCTTGGCGATTTCGTTTCCGTCCAATTGCGCTGAAGTAAGGAGCCTTTCGATGCGTGTTTTTAACGGTTTGAGGTGGTTATCCAACAGACCGGGTTGCGCTTGTTCGAGCAGTTGCTGGGTGGTGAGCAAGGCGTATAGCTCGGCGGCGTTGAACCAGACACCGGGCAATTCGAAAGTTTGGTTATTCTGAGTGTCGTAGTAGTAACCGTTACGCTCGCGGTCGAACTTGATGGGAGCGTTGAAGTACAGGCGCATTTCCTGAATGATGCGGTTGACCGTGGCGCGCGAACATTCGAGCCTTTCCTGCAATACCCGATGCGCTACCGGCAAGTGATGCGCTGCAATGATCTGATGAAACTTGTAGATGCGTTGCAGGCGATCCATGGTTTTTGTAGTTCCTACAACAGCACCAGGTTATCCCGATGAATCAGTTCCGGCTCGTCGATATAGCCGAGGATGGCTTCGATCTCGCTGCTGGGTTTTTTTGCGATGAGGCGGGCTTCGTCGGCGCTGTAGTTGACCAGGCCGCGCGCGATGTCGCGGCTGTCGCCGTCGAGGAGGGCGACCACCGCACCGCGCTGGAAGTTGCCGCCGACACCGGTGACGCCGATGGGGAGCAGGCTTTTGCCTTCCTGGCGCAGGGCGCGCACCGCGCCGTCGTCGAGGGTGATCTTGCCGCTGACTTGCAGGTGGTCAGCCAGCCATTGCTTGCGCGCATCCAGCGCGAGGGCGGGGGCGAGCAGCAGGGTGCCGATGGCTTCGCCCTGCAACAGGCGCGGCAGCACGTCTTTTTCATGGCCGGAGGCGATGACGGTGTGCGCGCCGCTGCGCGCGGCGCGTTTGGCCGCG
>Ga0210051_1007180_pt1 | contig 10424 bp, 9 predicted proteins | sample CryGey092014_all_FD_185464 | JGI IMG/M metagenome (GOLD analysis project Ga0210051, IMG submission 185464) | Groundwater microbial communities from aquifer - Crystal Geyser CG23_combo_of_CG06-09_8/20/14_all (SPAdes) (version 2) | ecosystem: Environmental > Aquatic > Deep subsurface > Groundwater ...
TCCCACCAGGGCATAGTTGTTGAGCGCATGGTGAGCGATCGGCAGGAAGGGCACGGGGATGGCTGCCAGGATCTGCGCTTGCGTGGGGATTTCACCTACGAGTCCGCTATCCGGCGGCAGATCGACAGAGCACGCATCACCGCCGAGCAACTGCGCGTTACGTGCTCGGAGCGCGAAAGCCTCGCCGGTGATGGCGCCGAGCGAGAGGCCGGCGCGGTCTGCCACGCTCAAGTAACCTGAAGGGGTAGCAAATACCGTGAATTCCGGCCGCAACACGACCTGAGCGGGTGTTGGCGCTACTGCTGGACCACCAGGCCCGGAGTGCTCAAACAAGGGGAGCAGGGCCATCCCACTGACGGCCCCACTGGTCACTTTGAGAAACTCTCTGCGGTCCATTTGTCGTCTCCTATACCCCGATGATGTTGATTGGGTGGGCGGTAATCTACACAGTGTCTATCCTTTGCATTTTCCTCCTTCTTGTCTGTTTACTCAAGTTTAACCTAACAAAGTGTTATTGATAATATCCACGGGTTGTGCAACCACAGCAGACGATGGCTACTTTACCACGCATCGCCCCCCCCCGTCTATGATCTAGATCATAGTGTGTCGGCAATTCCAAACCAGCCGGATTTGACACAAGTCGCCCTGCCGGGTATGATTTGATCCTGTAACCTCCAAGGAGCATGTTGGCCTCGGAGGTTTTGCCGCAATGAACTTAAATGGAGCAGTGAGAAAGCTATGATCGGCGTACAAGACCTTCGCAAGGGCACCACTTATATTGAAGATAGCGACCTCTGGCGCGTCATGGAGTACGAGCATGTGAAGACCGGCCGCGGCAACGCGACCATCCGCGTCAAGGTGCGCAACGTGCGCAGCGGCGGGTCACAAACTAAGACCTATCCTTCGGGCAGCCGCGTGCAGGATATCCGCCTGGATCACGCCGACGTGCAATATCTGTACAACGACGGCGACCTGTACTACTTCATGGACCTGGAAACCAACGAGCAGCCGATGATCAGCGGCAAGTTGCTCGGAGATGCCGTCCAATTCCTGATCGACGGCATGACGCTGGAACTGGAGACCTACGAGGGCGAGCCGATCAGCATTGAGCTGCCGACCACCGTGGAAATGGAGGTGTTGCAGACCGACCCCGGCTTTGCGGGCGACACGGCCACCAACGCCACCAAGCCGGCCAAAGTCAGCACCGGCCTCCAGGTGCAGGTGCCGCTCTTCGTGGAGACGGGCGATGTCATCCGCATCGACACCCGCACCGGCGCGTACCTGACGCGGGTGACAGGGTGATGATATCGGGTATTGGGTATTAGGTATTGGGTATTGACGCCGCGAGCCTGCCAATACCCGACACCCGCATTTTGCCTTTCCAGCCGCCTTTTGCTATAATCTTACTTGATCGGTGGCACGCTGCGCCGGTCGCGCGCCACCCTAGCTCAATCGGCAGAGCAGCTCATTCGTAATGAGCAGGTTGTCGGTTCAATTCCGACGGGTGGCTCCAGTTCGGCCCCGACCAGCCCGGTTGGGGCCGCTATTTTTCTGGCAACCAGTTTCCAGCTTCCAGTATCCAGCTTCCAGCTTCCAGTTTCCAGCAACCGGGAACCCGACCATGACGCTGACCCCCGACATCCCAAAACGCCGCGACCTCCTGGACGGCGCCTGGCGCAGCAGCAGCGCCACCGGCGTCACCCTCGCGTTGTTGGCCTTGCTGGCCATCACCCTGACCGTGGCTGGCGTCTTCAAGCTGAACGTAGGGCTCTGGCTGCGGGTCTTGCTGGCGGCGTTAGCGTACAATCTGGCCCTGCGCCTGGCTGGTCGGGCGCGCCACATCTGGTACCTCCATCATCGGGTGCAATCGCTGCCACCGTTCCCCGCGGATCTGCCGGTCCGGCAGACCACCTTGCCGGGGCCGTTCGATGCGACCCTGGCCCACGTCCAGGACAGTCTGGCCGCGCGCTATCAGCGCGTCAACGCAGAACACGACGCGACCCGCGCCCAGCTTCACGCCGAACGCTATCGTCTGGGCGCGTGGGGACCGCTGGTCGCGTACGTGGGGCTCTTGCTGGCCCTGCTCGGGTTGTTGGTCAACGACGCCGCGGGCTGGCGGGCTGGTGACATCGCACTGGCGCCGAACAGCAGCGCGGCGTTGGTCCAGGCCGGCGGAATGCAGATCACCCTGAATGAGATCACCGTGACGGAGCCCAGCGCGCCATCGACCTTGACCCTGACCCGGGCCGATGGCCGGGTCCGAACCGTGCACGTGACAGGCAACCGGCCGGCCCGCTGGGGCAACCTCTGGATCATCCAACGGACAACCGGCCCCGCGCTGGCTGTCTCGGCCCAAGACCTCAATGGCCGACCCCTGCTCCTGCAAGCCCTGATCAGCGGCGGCGAGGTCAGCGAGCGCCTCCACATCCCGTTTCAACAGACCCAAACTGAGCAGGGCTTTGCCGTCCCGACGCGCGACCTGGTGTTTCGGGTGGTCAGCTATCCGGCCTTGCCCGAGCGCGGCATCGCCAGCCCGGTGTTCCTGGTGGAGGCATATCACGGCGACGACCCCGCGCCCGTGCTCAGCGAGCTGGTCGAGGACGCGGCCACCCTGACGCTGGACGACATCAGCTTCAGCTTGCAGCGTGATCGCCACGTCACCCTGGAGGCCGCCTACCTGCCCGGCATCCCGCCACTGCTCCTGGGCGCGCTCCTGGCCCTGGCCGGCCTCGGTCTGACCCTGATCCGCGGGCACGCGGAGGCCTGGGGCCATCTGGCGGTCCAGGGCGAGGTCGTCATCGCTACCCTGAGCGCCGCTGCGCCGCTTTCGGCCCGCCGGGAGCTGACCCGACTTGTTCAGGCCCTGACGATTGACGATTCTTGATTTCCGATTTACCATTTGCCATCTGCCATCTGCCATTTGCCATCTGCCATCTGCCATCTGCCATCTGCCATCTGCCATTTGCCATCTGCCCTTTACCTTCTACCAGGCGCCTGACGCCGCGCCTGGGGCCGCCATCAGCGAGGGAAGCATGAAACCAATCACCTTTGGCGTAGCCGGCGGCACCGGTTCGGGCAAGACCACCGTCGCGCTCAGAATCCTGGAGCGGGTAGGGTTCAACCGCATCGCCTACGTGCCGCACGACGCATACTATCGTGATGCCAGCGCGTTGCCGCCGGCCGAGCGCGCCCAGCTCAACTTCGACCATCCTGACTCCCTCGACAACGATCTGCTGATTGCTCATTTAAAACAGTTGCAAGCCTACCAGCCGGTCGAGATCCCGGTGTACGATTTCAAGACCCACAGCCGCACGGCGGAAACCCGCCACGTTGACCCCCAACCGGTGATCCTGGTCGAGGGCATCCTGATCTTCGCGGACAAGCAATTGCGCGACCTGATGGACGTCAAGATCTTCGTGGACACCGACGCCGACATTCGCTTCATCCGCCGGTTGCAACGCGACCTGGCCGAGCGCGGCCGCAGCGCGGAGTCGGTCATCGACCAGTACCTGGCTACCGTGCGGCCGATGCACCTGGAATTCGTCGAGCCGAGCAAGCGCTACGCGGACGTGATCATCCCGGAAGGCGGTTTCAACGAGGTGGCCATCGAGATGGTTGCCGCCCGGCTGCGCGCGCTGCTCGACAAGCCGCCTGGGGGGTAAGCGCCTCATCGAATGGCCCGCGGGGTAATTGGACAGCGTCCGACACCCCCGCTATAATCTTGGGTGGATGATGGCCATCAGGCTGGAATCCGGATTGGAGTGGAATGGAATGGAATGGAATGGCCGGAAGGACGGTGAGGAGGGAGAAGATGAGCACATTGTTGGAGGACGCGCAAACTTTTCAGGGCATCACTGTTCAGGAACTTGTCCGCCGGAGCAAGAAGGAGCCAGCCCTCCAACAGCGCCTGGTTGTGCTATTGGCAGAACCTCAGCGGCCCCGGATGACCTACGAGGAGTTCCTGGCCTGGGCCGACGAAGACACCCTGGCCGAATGGGTGGACGGGGAGATAGTGATGACCAGTCCAGCATCGAGGCAACATCAGGCGATCGGCAGCTTTCTGGAAAAGGTGATGGGGATATACGTTGAGCACCAGGATCTGGGGATGGTACTGAGAGCCCCCTTCCAGATGAGGCTCGCGCACTCCGGCCGCGAGCCGGACCTGATATTCGTGGCGACCGCCAACCTGCATCGCCTGCAGGCGACTCACCTGGACGGCCCGGCCGACCTGGTGGTGGAGATCGTCTCGCCGGAGAGCGTGGGGCGTGATCGGGGAGATAAGTTCTACGAGTATGAGACCGGCGGGGTACGGGAATACTGGCTGCTCGACCCCGACCGGCGCTGGGCCGAGTTCTACCGCCTGGGAGAGGATCCTCTCTACCAGGTGGCCTTCAGCGGCCGGGAGGGTGTGTACCGTTCGGAGGCGCTGTCCGGCTTTTGGCTGCGGGTGGAATGGTTGTGGCAGCCGCCGCTTATCCTGGATGTGCTGCGTGAGTTGAGATTGTTATAAGTGAACAACTTCGCGACAAGCGTTGCCGTGATCGGCAGCGGCTACTGGGGCAAGAACCTGGTGCGCAACTTCAGCCAGCTCGGCTGCCTGGCGATGGCGTGCGACGTGACGCCGGCCGGCCGGGCGATCGCGGCCGAACTGGCGCCCCAGGCCGTCATCACCGCCGAGATCGAAAGCGCGCTGGCGGCCGACATCCCGGGCGTGGTGATCGCCACCCCGGCCGAGACGCACTACGAGCTGGCCAGGCGCGCGCTGGCGGCCGGAAAAGACGTGTTCGTGGAGAAGCCGCTGGCGCTCACCTGCGAACAGGGCCTGCAACTGGTGCGCCTGGCCGAGGCGCACGAGCGCATCTTGATGGTGGGCCACGTGTTAGAGTATCACCCGGCCATCGTCCGCTTGCGGGAGCTGCTGCGCGACGGCGAATTGGGCAGGGTCCACTACATCTACTCCAACCGGCTCAGTCTGGGCAAGATCCGCCGGGAAGAGAACATCCTGTGGAGCTTTGCGCCGCACGACGTGGCCGTGATCCTGCGGCTGATGGGCAGCCTGCCGTTCCAGGTGGTCGCGTGCGGTGGCAGCTACGTCCAGCCCAACATCGCGGATGTGACCGTCACCAACCTGCTGTTCGATAACGGCGTGCGCGGCCACATCCACGTGTCGTGGTTGCACCCCTTCAAGGAGCAGCGGCTGGTGGTGATCGGCTCGCGCAAGATGGCCAGCTTCGACGACGTAGCCAAGAAGCTCGTACTGTACGACCAGCATGTCGAAATCAAAGAAGGCGGGCCGGTCCCGGTCAAGGGGGAGGGCGAAGAGGTGCCCTTCCCTGGCGACGAGCCGCTGCGCCTGGAATGTCAGGCGTTCCTCACCGCCATGACCACTCGCCAGCCACCCTTGACCGACGGCCACAGCGGGGTGCAGGTGCTCAGGGTGTTGCAGGCCGCCCAACGCTCCCTGGTCATGAACGGCGAGCCGGTGACGTTGAACGTCTGAACGTTTGAACGTTGCCGCGTTGCAGGTTTCGAAGAGCGTAATACGCAATACGCAGTACGCAAAACGCATCACGCTGGAGTTGCTACTGTGGCTGACAAAGACTACTTCGTCCACCCCAGCGCCTACGTGGACGAACCTTGTGAGATCGGCGCGGGAACCAAGATCTGGCACTTCTGCCACGTCATGGCGCGCGCCCGGATCGGCGAACGGTGCAACCTGGGCCAAAACGTGTTCGTGGCCAGCGACGTGGTGATCGGGAACAACGTCAAGATCCAGAACAACGTCTCGGTGTACACCGGCGTCGAACTGGAGGATGACGTGTTCTGCGGGCCGTCGTGCGTGTTCACCAATGTGATCAACCCGCGCTCGCAGATCGTGCGACACGGTGAGTACCAGCGCACACTTGTCCGTCGCGGGGTCACCATCGGCGCAAACGCCACCATCGTCTGCGGCGCGACGATCGGGCAGTACGCGTTCATCGCCGCGGGCGCAGTGGTGCGCGGCGACGTGCCCGACTACGCGTTGATGCTCGGCGTGCCCGCGCGGCGGGCCGGCTGGATGAGCCGGCATGGACATCGGCTGCCCAAACCAGACGCCGCCGGCAACCTGGTCTGCCCGGAGAGCGGGTGGCGCTACCGGGAGATCGCGCTGGGCGTGCTGCGCTGTCTGGATTGGCCGGAGGAAGATCCACTTCTGGCCGCGACGAACAACTGATGACAACCCCCGCTACCGCTGAAATGGGCGTAGCGGTAACTGTCCGCTGTCAACCACCGATTACAATCTATGAGAGGCATCATGACTGCATATCAGACCATTTCCGTTCCCTTGCTTGACCTGAAAGCGCAATACGCCACCATCCGTGACGAAGTGCGCGCGGCCATCGACCGCGTGGCCGATTCGCAGTACTTCATCGGTGGGCCGGAAGTGGAGGGGCTGGAGCACGAGGTCGCCGAGTATTCCCAGTGCCAGTTCGGCATCGGCGTGTCTTCGGGCACCGACGCCCTGATCGTCTCGCTGATGGCCATCGGCATCCAGGGGGGCGATGAGGTGATCACCACGCCTTACAGCTTCTTCGCCACGGCCGGCTGCATCGCGCGCGTCGGCGCCCGACCGGTCTTCGTGGACATCGACCCGGCCACGTTCAACATCGACCCGGCCGGCATCGCGGCCGCCATCACCGACCGCACCCGGGCGATCATCCCGGTGCACCTCTATGGCCAGATGGCCGACATGGATCCGATCATGGAAGTCGCCAACCAGCACGGCCTGTACGTGATCGAGGACGCGGCCCAGGCCATCGGATCGGAGTACCGGGGCCGCCGCGCCGGCGCCATCGGGCATCTGGGCTGCTTCAGCTTCTTCCCGTCGAAAAATCTGGGCGGCTTCGGCGACGGTGGCATGGTCACCAGCAACGACCCCGACCTGGCCCATCGCGTCAGGCTGCTGCGCAATCACGGTGCGGAGCCGAAGTACTATCACAAGATCATCGGCGGCAACTTCCGGCTGGATGCCCTACAGGCGGCCGTGCTACGGGTCAAGCTCAAATACCTGGATGACTGGAGCGCCGGCCGCCAGCGCAACGCGGCGACCTATCGCCGGCTGTTCGCCGAAACGGGCATCGCAGACCTGGTCATGCCCGTAGAACTGCCCGATCGCCGCCATATCTACAACCAGTTCGTCATCCGTTCCAGCCGGCGCGACGCAGTGATGGCCCGGCTGAAGGAGCACAAGATCGGCCACGAGATCTACTATCCGGCGCCGTTGCACCTGCAAGAGTGCTTTGCGGATTTAGGCTATCGCGCAGGTGACCTGCCCGCCAGCGAGCGCGCCGCGCACGAGACGCTGGCGTTGCCGATCTACCCGGAGTTGACCGAGGCGATGCAGACCGGGGTCGTGGCCGCAATCGCGGAAGCGTACGTGTCAGGGCATCAGTAGCTCGACAATGTTAAATTCGCCGTGCACCCGGCCCGCCGGAGGCTGAAGCCATCCGGCTACGAGGTGAAAGTCCCCTGAAGGGGACTGCCACGGGTATGATAGCCCCCTTTAGGGAGCTTGCACATTGTAGCCAGTGTGCTTTAGCTCCTGGCGGGTCAGCATGACGAGACGGCTAACAGGATAATCTAACATTGTCGAGGTAGTATCGCGTGCGAGGTGAATGGGATGCGGTTTGTGGTGGAGCGGCCGGGATAGCAGCGAGGAGAGCTAGGATGAGCCCATTATCGAAGGACGCGCAGGCTTTTCAGGGCATCACCGTTCAGGAGCTTGTCCGCCGATGCCAGGAGGAGCCAGCCCTCCAACAGCGCCTGGTTGTGCTATTGGCAGAACCTCAGCGGCGCCGGATGACCTACGAGGAGTTCCTGGCCTGGGCCGACGAAGACACCCTGGCCGAATGGGTAGATGGGGAGGTGGTGATGTACAGTCCGGCATCGTCGAGGCATCAGAAGATCGTAGGCTTTCTGTCGGCGGTGATCGGCATGTACGTCCGGCAGCATGAGCTGGGGGTCACGATGCTGGCGCCATTTCAGATGAAGCTGCCTGGTTCGGGGCGCGAGCCTGATCTGATCTTCGTGGCTGCCCAGCACGTGGATCGCCTGCGCGACACCTATCTCGACGGCCCGGCTGACTTGGCCATCGAGGTGCTTTCGCCGGAGAGCGTCAGTCGTGATCGGGGAGATAAGTTCTACGAGTATGAGACCGGCGGGGTACGGGAATACTGGCTGCTCGACCCCGAGCGGCGCTGGGCCGAATTCTACCGCCTGGGAGAGGATACGCTCTACCAGGTGGTCTTCAGCGGCCGGGAGGGTGTATACCATTCTGAGGTGCTGTCCGGCTTCTGGCTGCGGGTGGAATGGTTGTGGCAAGAGCCGTTACCTTCGCAGGTGCAAGTGGTGGCCGAGATCAGCGGCTTGCCCGAAGCGGCCAGACGACTCATCGAAGAGATGCTGGTCACCGGGGAGATGCCGGGGTGGATGGCCGAGGTGTTGGCCACCGGCGCAGAGGGGGGTAACGAGTGAGGTGTCATTGCACTTGCAGGAGTGTTTCGCCGCCGACCTCCCGGCCAGCGAGCGCGCCGGCGACGAGACCCTGGCGCTGCCGATCTGCCCCGAGCTGACCGATGCGATGCCGGCCGGGGGTCGAGACCGCGATCGCGGAGGCGGACGCGTAAGACAGTGCGACGACGTAGAGGAGTGTGCCATCATTGAACGTCTGAAGGTCTTGTTCCTCACGGTGTGGTATCCGACGCGTTGCACGCCGACCGCGGGTGTCTTCGTTCGCGAACATGCCAAAGCCGTGCGACTCTACGATGACGTGGTCGTGCTGCACTGCGCCGGCAAAGATCCGGCGTTGAAGGGGCTGTGGCGCATGGCCCAAGAGACCGATGTGGAACTCACTGAAGGCATTCCGACCTATCGCTTTTGGCATCGGCCTTTACCAATTCCCGCCACCTCTTCCCTTGCATACATCTGGGGCGCCGTCCAGGCGTACCGCCAAATCGTGGCCACGGGTTTCCATCCCGACATCATCCATGCCCACATCTACGAGACCGGGGTGCCCGCGGTCCTGATTGGCAGGCGACAGCGCATCCCGGTCGTTATCACGGAGCATGACTCCGATTTCCCGCGCCGGCGATTGCCGGCATTACAAGTACTCAAGGCCCGATTTGCCCTACAACGGGCTGATCGCGTGCTACCGGTCAGCCGGGCGCTACAAAATGGCATCGAGCAGTACGGCATTCGTGCGCATTTTCAAGCCATCCCCAACGTCGTCGACCCAGAGCTATTCTTCCCGCCTCCTCACCCGCGTCAGCCTGGGTCCCGGAAGACGCTGCTGTTCGTTGGCTCGCTGATTCAGGTGAAGGGTATCTCCTATTTACTGCAGGCGCTGAGCCAGTTGAGGCCATCGCGCGTCGACTGGCGCCTGGATCTGGTGGGCGATGGCGCGCGACGAGAGGAATACGAGAGTTTGGCCCGAGACCTCGGCATCGCTGATATGGTAACTTTCCACGGTTTCAGGCCCAAATATGAGGTAGCGGCATTCATGCGCCAGGCCGATCTCTTCGTTCTACCCAGTCTATGGGAAAACCTGCCTTGCGTGCTACTAGAGGCCATGGCAAGCGGCCTGCCGATCATCGCCACGCTCGCAGGGGGCATCCCCGAAATCATGGACGCCAAGATGGGACGCCTGGTGTCGCCCGGCAACGTGCCCGAGCTCGCCGCGGCCCTGGACGAGGCGTTGGAGTCACTGGACACCTACGATCGCGCCGACATCGCCCGCAAGGCGGAACGTTACAGCCCTGTCGCAGTTGGGCGGTCCATCGATGCCATTTATCGTGATCTGCTGACATGAACCCGTACACGCACCTCCCCAGAGTCCCGATCCTGGCCGGACGCCAAGCGCTAATTCTCGACCGCTGTCAAGGCAAAAAGGTGCTGCACCTGGGCTGCGTCGACGCCGACCTGGTGCAGACCAGGTTCGAACGCGGTGAACTGATGCATCAGAAGCTGAACCAGGTGGCCGACCAGCTCTGGGGCATCGATATTGACGTCGCTGGGATCTCTTTTCTGCAAGATCAGGGGTTTGCCAACCTGCAAGTGGGTGACATCTGCAAAATGGAGGGCTTGTCGGTGCTCCAGCAGCAGGCGTTCGAAGTCATCGTCGCCAGCGAGGTGGTCGAGCACCTGCAAAACCCTGGCCTGTTCCTGAGTCGGGCCAGGGAGCTGATGGCGCCAGATCGCACGGAATTGATCATCACTGTGCCCAACGCGTTCCGCATCGATACGCTGCTCTGGCTGCTGCGCGGCGTCGAGCTCGTCCACCCCGACCACAATTATTGGTTCTCCTACGTGACAGCCAGCAACCTCGTTCGCAAGAGCGGCCTGACGATCACGGAGCTGTATGTGTACACATTGCAGCCATCTGGCCT
>Ga0210051_1007183_pt1 | contig 10419 bp, 14 predicted proteins | sample CryGey092014_all_FD_185464 | JGI IMG/M metagenome (GOLD analysis project Ga0210051, IMG submission 185464) | Groundwater microbial communities from aquifer - Crystal Geyser CG23_combo_of_CG06-09_8/20/14_all (SPAdes) (version 2) | ecosystem: Environmental > Aquatic > Deep subsurface > Groundwater...
GATATTATAATATTAGTAAAGCACTAAAGTCAAGCAAAAAAATACGATTTTGCGAAGAATCTTCATGCGCCAAAAAATCAATAACAAGTCGGCATTATTGCCATTAATTCTTTCCGGTCAGGCACTATTTAAGACAGGGCTTCCCATGCCAGGCAGGGTCTGGTTAAAGCGGAATCTCCCGTTTTTTCAACTCATTTCGGATTTCATCGGGCAGCAGAGAAATCACGAAATCGACAAACTGCTTTGATATTATTGTCGCCTCCTCCGTTTCTTCGATAGTCGGGTCCATCATATCGCCCGGATACCGGAATTCCGTGGCATAAGGCGTTAACAGATCCGCAGAGTCCTCATGTTTTGAAAAATCAGGGGTGATTGCAATCGCCAGTTGTAAAAGCAATCGAATATCATGCGTTTTGGGAAACCATTGATCATGTAAAACCAGAAACCCCTTGACGGCCTTTTCGGCAGCTTGCTGGCAATGATAGATAGCTACATCCAGTAATGGTGAATTATCATTTTTCAGCCTTTTGGCAACAGTCAGATCATGCTGGGCTTTTGTCAGCCAGTTTGCCACCAGTAATGATCGGTTATCCATAGATCTGTTTTCCCCGCTGAAGTATCTGATGTTCAAGGGCCGCTGGAACGTTGGCGAATTTATTCACTTCTTGTCTGGTTTTAACCATAATATCCAATGGATAGGGAATATCCCGCAATATACGGTAGGCGCGTGAAGCGCGTTTTGGGGGTGAAAGATCGCTGTTAGTCACAATCACAAGCAAATCCAGATCGCTGTCTAGGTCGGGGTGCCCCCATGCGTGGGAGCCGAATAGAAAAATTTGCTCGGGTGCGAATTCCTCAACCAGACGTTGTGTAATCTGAGTTAAAGCCCGATCGTTTAATGTTTGATGAATGGATTCCATTGGTTTCCTCTCTGCTGACGCTGGTTTTTTTGTTCATATAATAATAGCTCAACTTCCTGTCCTTCGGAAACAGCCAGATTCTTGAGGTGAAGTTCCCCATTTTTTTTACTGTTTTTTTAAGACGTATGGCCTGCATAACGCCTCCTGATCTTGAATAATTTCATTATGATGATTGGTCCTCTGCGCCATTTGTCACTACATACATTAAAAGCAGGAGAATCGCAAGCCATTGGCGGTACTAAAAAATTATCAGGTGTTTCCGGAGATTTCTCGTCGCAATTCCTGGATAAATCCCGGGTCCCGGGCCAGTACCTCGCCGAATCGCTCGCCGTTTTTGCTGTTCGCCTTGTACCAGGTGACGCAATGGCGGACAATGGCCAGCACTTTGGCTTCGGAATAGATGCCGGGCAGCGCTTCGGCAAGTTTCGGGTGCCGGCCGAGTTTGCCGCACAGGAGGACCCGCCAGCCGGTTTTTTCTGCTTCTATTGTATGGGTGGGGCAGGCCCGGACGCACTGGCCGCACTTGACGCATCGGGAAAAATCAATGACCGGCCGGGTTACGTCAGGCGAAAGAATAACGGCCCCTTCCTTGCAGGTTTCAACACATTTTTCGCAGAGAATGCAGTCGTTTTCCGTGATCCGGGGAATCTCTGCGCCAATGATGCCGATATCCTTGATCTGGGGCTGGGAGCAGGCATTGGGGCAGTCGGACACGGTGACTCGGAATTCATGGTGGAATTTCAGGTTCCGGCCCAACTGCTGGCGCAGGAATCCCGGCAAATTCTCGGACGTTAGAATCGCCTCGATTTTTTCCACAAGATCGCTTTTCATGATCCGGTTCGGGCATCCGGCGGCCCCGAAACAGGCGTCAACCTGATAGCCTTTGACCTCCGTGTCCATTTTTTTAAGGAAGCAATCTCGAACGGCATTGACATCGGCGAGCGTCACCCGGTTTTTCCCGGCAGTCCTGGCCGCTTCCTCCACCCGGGCCCGGACTCGTTTGCGAACAAAAAACGGGACTTTCTGAATGGCTTTATCTGCGTCGGTATCCCATTTCATAAGCTTTCCTTTAAAAACAAATAAAAACAAAATCCCGCGCGGAGATGCGCGGAGAAAAAAACAGGGAAGAATTGTTTTCTCTGCGTCCCAGCGCCTCGGCGGGAGAAAATATTTTAAATCGCAATTGCTTACATTCGATCGGATATATCAGTGTATGCAACGTTGTTATTGGGTCTGGCCCGTGTTTACGATTTTTTCTCGGAGACAATTCTCCCCTGCCCACTGATGATGATTTCGGTCAAGGGAATATCTGCGTTGGCTGCTTCCATCGCTTTTTTCACCACCCAGGCAAGTCCCGCGCAGCAGGGAACTTCCATGGACACCACGGTGACGCTATGGATCGCGGCTTTTGTGAAAATTTCCCGGAATCTGGCCGTGTATTCCTCGATATCATCAAATTTGGGACACCCCATCATGACCACTTTACCCGGAAGCAGGCGGGAATGTAAATCCGCCGCCGCAACCGCCCCGCAGTCCGCCAGCACCAGCAGATCGGCATTTTTCAGAAACGGCGCGGTCGGCGGAATCAGCCGGATCTGAACCGGCCAGTGGGTGAGGGCGGATTTGGGCGCGCCCGCCGCAACCGATTCATCCCCCAGGCACGCGCAGGCGCTATCCGTCGTAAATGACCGGATCTGCTGGGACGGGCATCCGCAGGCCATGGCCGGTTTTTCCGTCTCTTTTTCGTGCAGAGTTTCCAGATATTGTTCCACGGCGTCCTCGTCGAATTCATCGGCTTCCCGTTCGATGATTTTCAGTGCCCCATTGGGGCATTCCCCCATGCAGGCGCCCAAGCCGTCGCATAGATTTTCCGAAACGACCCTGGCTTTTCCACCCACGATCTGAAGGGCGCCTTCGGCGCAGGACGGCACGCACTGACCGCAGCCATCGCAGAGTTCGTCATCTATTTCTATAATTTTACGGGTTGTTTTCATATGGGTTCTCCTGGTTAATTATTGATTGAGAAATTGTTTTTCCGCCAGTTTGCGGCCGCCCTCGGTTAAAAAGGAAGTTTCGATGATTTTTTTCACCTTGTCCGGGTCAATGGGTTGACCTTTGTGATTGTCCTCGATGTTGGCGATGAGGTCCGCATCATAGAGGATTTTGAAATTTAAAGTTTCCGGGTCCCGGGGATGGTGGTGATGGCCGATAATATCGCATACTTCTTCAATCAGCGGTTCTGATGCCCCGAGTCGTTCCATCATTTCACGGGCAATGGCCGGGCCTTCCATTTCCTGATATTTTCCCGCCGTAGACCCGTGCTTGCGTTCCGCGGCATGGATGCCGATGTCGTGGAGATAGGCGGACGCCAGAACCACCGCCATGTTGCCGCCTTCCTGGAATCCGATTTTTTCCGCATGCCGGGCCACCCGCGTGGCATGGCCGATGCGTTTGAAATCCTGGCGGAAGTATTTTTTCATTTCAATGGCGATGCGGTCCTTTAGCAGGTCGTCCCGCTTGGCCAAAAGTTCCGACGGCAGTGTCCCCAGGCACTGGTCAGCAAATTTGCAATAGGCCGCACATCCGAAATCCATTTGCGGGTTCGCGAACCGGTGCCCGCAGTGGCTGCATTTGCGGGTCGTATCGTCTTTGAAAAATTCAACGGTCCGTCCACATTCCGGGCATTTCGCCTCGAATATGGCGCCGGGCTGCCAATACCTGCTGTCTTGTCCGGGACATTTCATAGTACGTCCTCCCCCTTTTTGGTTAATAATGAATCCATCACATCCCGTGGTTGAATTTTGTCCGGTTCTGTCGTATGGAAATGGGACATTAGGTTCTTTTTTGAGTCCCAATATAGCCTTTCATGGCCGGGGCTGCTTTGACTTATGTCAAAAAACAAAGAAAAATTTTATGCCGATAAAAAAATATTTCAAGCTGATATCCGAATCCATTCTTTTTGCCGGATTGCCGGACGAACATATCGACGCGCTCCTGGCCATCGCCCAAATTCGGGATTTTTCAAAAAACGAACTGATTTTTTCCGAAGGTGACCAGGCCAGCGGTCTTTATATCAACGTGGACGGCATGGTGAAAATTTTTAAGCTGTCGCCGGACGGGAAAGAACATATCCTGCATCTCTTCGGCCCGGGCGAGCCCTACGGGGAAGTGCCGGTGTTCTCCGGAAAAACGTTTCCGGCCAATGCCGAATCCATCACGGATTCCCGGTCGCTTTTTTTCCCCCGGGACGCCATCGTGGCCTTGCTCGCGAAAAATCCCGCCATTGCCATGAATATGCTGGGGGTCCTGTCCCTGCGGCTGCGGCAGTTTACGGTAGCCTTGGAAAATCTTTCTTTAAAGGAAGTGCCGGGCAGACTTGCGGCCCATCTGCTGGTGCTTTCCATGGAGCAGGACAAAAAAGACACGGTGGTGTTGAATATCTCCAAAACCCTGTTGGCAAGCCTGCTCGGGACTATCCCGGAAACCCTGTCCCGGATTTTAAGCCGCATGGCAGCCCAGGGTCTCATTGATGTCCAGGGCCGAACCATCAGACTCCTGGATGTGGATGGCCTGCGGCTGCTTGCCGAGACGGGCAAGGTCTCGGAAACAGAAAAATAGCGACTATGATGATGAAAACTTTGACAAACCTTTAATCGTTCACTAATTTTATGAAACCATGCCGGAAAAAAAATTCAAGCGACTACTGAACAGCGAAAAGACCCTGACTCGGATTCTCGATAATCTGAAAGAAGGGATCATCGCCCATGATTTAAACCGCCGGATCTTTTTTTTCAACCGGGAAGCAGAGCGAATCACCGGGTACAAAAGGGATGATATCCTGAACGCCGACTGCCATCAGGCTTTTGGCGAACCTTTCTGCGGCGAACGCTGTCTGTTTAAAAACGAAAACGTCATTGTGCCGGACACAACCGAATACCCGGTCTCCTTTGTCACAAAAGACGGCGAAACCCGTTCCATCGCCATGTCCGTATCCAAGATGCGGGACGAAGCCGGCGAGGTGTTCGGGGTGATCGCTTTTATGAAAGACATTTCCGATATTGTTTCTTTTCGCCTGCGGCATGAAGAAATCACCGGATACGCCAATATCGTGGGCCATGATCACAAAATGCTTCAGGTGTTTCAGCAGATCCGGGATTTATCAGGCTATGATTATCCGGTCCATATCTATGGAGAAACCGGCACCGGCAAGGAACTGGTGGCCGAAGCCATTCATGCCGCAAGCCGCCGGGCCGGTGCGCCGTTTGTGCCTATCAATTGCGGGGCGCTCCCCGAAGGGTTGATTGAAAGTGAGCTGTTCGGTCATGTCAGAGGCGCGTTCACCGGGGCCATCCGGGACAAAAAAGGCCGTTTTGAGCTGGCTGACGGCGGCACGGTGCTGCTGGATGAAGTGGCGGAGCTTTCAAAGGAAATGCAGGTGAAATTGCTCCGGTTTCTCCAGACCGGCAAATTTGAAAAAGTGGGCGGCGAACAGACGAATTCCGTCAATGTCCGCATTATCAGCGCCACGAATTCGGACCTGAAAAAAGAAGTCAAAAATAAAAATTTTCGGGAAGATCTTTATTATCGCTTAAACGTCATTCCCCTCCACTTGCCGGCTCTGCGGGAACGGAAAAACGATATCCCGCTGCTGGTGGCCTATTTTTTAAAGCAGTTCGGCGGCGATGGGGGAAAACCGGTCTCGGTCAGCAAGGAAGCCCTTTCCCTGATGATGGATTATGCGTGGCCTGGCAATGTGCGGCAGCTTCAGAATGCGCTTCAATACGCTATTGTCAAGAGCAGCGGCAATATCATCCAGGCGCGGGACCTGCCCATGGAATTTTCCGAAATGCAGGCCAGAATCGTCCCCCGGCGAGGCCCATCCAAAAAATTGGATTTTGCATCGGTCCAGGCGGCCTTGGAAAAAACCGGTCACAACAAGGCAAAGGCCGCACGCCTGCTTGGCGTGGGCCGGGCCACCCTTTACCGGTTTTTAAATGAATTTCCGGACGCTCTTCCGGAAATGGAATTATAACCGGAAGGGAACCGGTCCGTATCATGGGTCAACTTATGAAACACCTGTGTTTCATAAAAAAGCGTGATACGTCCTTTCAAAATATATTCATTTTTATATCAAATAGTTGCTTGTGATTGCGCTGGGCGTGCGAAGAAAAATACCGGACCACTGTATCATAAACCAGGAACGGAAAAATATTTTTTTAGGAATTTTTTTCCGGTGCATGCGGCCAATGCCTAAGGTAAAAGTTCAGGGGTCGTTTTTTTTGGCATGCTATTTGAAAAGCCTGTATTATTATTTTGATTATCCAGGAGACCTAATCCTCAGTGAAGGCCTGCAATAAAAATATTGAAAAAACATTAAAACTCGTCGGTGAAATGATCAGTCTCGCCAATTCCGGGGATGAAGACCGGGAAGATGTGGGCTGCGGTATTTTATACGGCATTTTGCGCGATTCAGCGTATCGGATCAAAAAAATCGCCGAGCAGGAAAAAAATGCCCATGTGTCCAAAGGGAAATGGGAATAGTCCCTGACATTTGTTTTAAAATATGGTAATTTCCATATCAAACTATAATCCATCATAATTTTGATCCAAAAGGAGGGAATCAATGGGCAGCATTAAAGGAACGCGGACCGAACAAAACCTGTTAAAAGCATTTGCCGGTGAATCTCAGGCTCGCAACCGGTATACCTATTTTGCCAGCAAAGCCAGAAAAGAAGGCTATGATCAGATCGCCTGGATTTTCGAGGAAACCGCCAATCAGGAAAAAGAGCATGCCAAACGGTTTTTCGGATTTTTGGAAGGGGGCATGCTGGAAATCACGGCCGCGTTTCCCGCAGGCCAGGTGGGCGCCACCCTGGAGAACCTGAAGGCCGCTGCCGCCGGTGAACATGAGGAATATACCGACTTGTATCCGGGGTTCGCGAAAGTCGCGCGAGAGGAGGGTTTTGAAGCTGTGGCCATGGTATTTGAAGCGGTTTCGGTCGCTGAAAAACAGCATGAAAAAAGATATCTGGATCTGGCTGTCAACATAGATGCCGGAAAGGTTTTTAAACGAGCAAAAGCTGTGGTGTGGCGCTGCCGGAACTGCGGATATCTTCATGAAGGCACGGAAGCGCCGAAAATGTGTCCTGCCTGCGCGCATCCTCAGTCCTATTATGAAATTCTGGGAGAAAATTACTAATTTTTACATTTTAAAGGAGGAAAGACATGGCCAAACGACTGGAAGTTTATAAATGTCAACTTTGCGGAAATATTGTGGAAGTCCTTTTCGGCAGCGACGGCACACTGGTCTGCTGCGGTCAGAACATGACGCTGATAACGGAAAACACGGTGGATGCGGCCAAGGAAAAACACGTGCCGGTCATTGAAAAAACAGCCGACGGTGTTAAGGTCAAGGTCGGCTCCGTGACCCATCCCATGGAGGCGAAGCATTATATCCAGTGGGTGGAAGCCATTGCCGGCGACAAGATCTGCCGCAAGTTTTTAAACCCCGGCGATGCCCCTGAAGCGGAATTCAAACTGACCGGGACCAAGATTGTCGCCCGGGAATACTGCAATCTTCACGGGCTCTGGAAAGCAGAATAACTCATAACAGGAGAACGATCATTATGCCCAGTTGGAAATGTTCAAACTGCGGGTATACGTTTGAAGCGGAATCCTATCCGGATCAATGCCCCTCATGCCGCAAGAAATGCGAATTCGTGGACAACACCTGCTACACGCCGGATTGCGCGGAAAAGGGGACGGACGACCGGGTCGGATCTAAATAGAGGATATAAAAATGGCAAAATTACTGATTGTGTATGCGACACGAACCAGCGCCACCCGGAAGATCGGTGAACTCATTGCTGAGGGGCTGCGATTTTCCGGACACGAAGTCAAACTGGCGGATGTCAAGGATCTGAAATCCGAAAAAGACATCAACGGCTATGACGGGTATGTTTTCGGGTCCGCCACGTATCACGGGGACATGATGCAGGGGATGAAAACATTCCTGTTCCTTGCGGAAAAAGCAGACCTTGCCGGTAAAGTCGGCGGATCATTCGGCGCTTTCGGCTGGAGCGGGGAAGCGCCGGAACGCATTTACGGCACCATGGAAAATATTTTCAAGATGGATATGGTCGGCGGCGCGTTGATGCTTAAATCCGCGGATCTGGGCGGCGGTATCAGCATGGCCCAGGATTATGGCCGCAGACTGGCCGCAAAATTTCATTAACTGGTTATTTTGAGGAGGTATGAGATGAGTACACCCCAACATTGCCCTGGTTTTCAACAGTTTAAAAATCTTAAATCCTTCACCTGCAAATGCCCGAAGTGCGGAGCGCCCAAGGAAATTTTTTCCGATGAATTCGAAAAAATCCATAAATGCGACAAATGCGGCAAGGAAATCGACTTTACCCAGTGCACCCTGGAAGGCCGCACCTGATTTTTTTGTAGATTAATAAAAGCGCTTTCCTCCTGGCATTTTGAACAATCCGGCATCACCAACCACTGCGGTAGGCAAAGAGATTCGCATGGATGTCGTACTCCTTTCGCGGCTTCAGTTCGCCGCGGCCACAATGTTTCATTTTCTTTTTGTTCCCCTGACCTTAGGCCTTTCCGTCATGGTGGCGTACATGGAAACCCGGTATGTGCGCACCGGTGATGAGACCTATCTGGCCATGACGAAATTCTGGGGCAAGCTCTTTTTGATCAATTTTGCCGTGGGCATTGTCACCGGAATCACTCTGGAATTTCAATTCGGGACCAACTGGTCCCGGTATTCCGCCTATGTGGGGGATATTTTCGGCTCGCTCCTGGCCATTGAAGCGACCACATCCTTTTTTCTGGAGTCCACTTTGCTGGGCGTCTGGATTTTTGGATGGAAAAAACTGTCCAAAAAGGCCCATGCCACGGTTATGTGGCTGGTGGCCCTGGCCGGAACCACGTCGGCCCTTTGGATTCTGCTGGCCAATGGCTGGATGCAGCATCCGGTCGGCTATGTCATTCGCGATGGCCGGGCGGAACTGGAAAATTTTGCGGCCGTGGCCTTTAATAAATTCGGCATTCTGGAATTTTTCCATACCGTCAGCGGCGCCTATGTGCTCAGTGCTTTTTTTGTCATGGGTGTCAGCGCCTATCATCTGCTGAAAAAACAGCACGTGGAATTTTTCACCCGGTCCTTTAAAATCGCCCTGGTGTTCGGTCTGGCCAGTTCTATATTTGTCGCGGCCATCGGAGACACCCACGGCGTCCATGTCACCAAAGTCCAGCCGGCAAAACTGGCGGCCATGGAATCCCACTGGGGAACCACCACCCGGGCGCCCATTCACCTGTTTGCCATTCCGGATGAAAAAAACGAACGCAATATTATCGAAATCGGCTCTATCCCAGGGATTTTAAGTCTTTTGGGGTATCATGACATCAACGCCGAGGTCAAAGGACTCCGGGATTTCCCCAAAGATGAGCGGCCACCGGTGATGCTGACGTTTATCTCCTTCCGCGCCATGGTGGGCCTGGGCACGCTGTTTATCCTGCTGACGGTGTATGGCTGGTTGCGCCGCAACCGCTTGATGGAGAGCCCAAATTATTTGAAAATCATGCTTTTTGCCATTCCGCTGCCCTATATCGCCATTGAACTTGGGTGGGTGCTCGCGGAAGTGGGGCGGCAGCCCTGGATCGTCTATGGACTGATGCGGACATCGGATGCGGTTTCCCCGGTTGCCGGCTCCCAGGTTTTGTTTTCGCTCATCGGGTTTCTGGTGGTCTATGGCCTGCTGGGGGCTATCGGGTTTTATCTGATTGCCATGAACGCCAGAAAAGGGCCAATACCGGAATGATTTCCGGCCGCATGGCTGTTCGGTCAAATGCGGTCGAACCAGAATTTTAACAGGGAGTTTGAACGATGCTTTTGGAATCCATCTGGTTTTTCCTGTGGGGATTGTTGTGGGCGGTTTTTTTCATGACCGACGGGTTTGATCTGGGAGTGGGGACCCTGCTGCCGTTTCTGGGCAAAACTGATGCGGATAAGCGCCTCATGATCAATTCCATCGGTCCGCTCTGGGACGGCAATGAAGTCTGGCTGATCACCGCCGGCGGCGTGACGTTCGCCGCGTTCCCCACTGTTTATGCCTTCATGTTCTCATCGCTTTACACGCCACTGCTCCTGATTTTATTCGCCCTGATCATTCGGGGGGTGTCCTTTGAATTCCGTGGAAAAATCGAATCCCCGGCATGGAAAAGACTCTGGGACGCCTGCATTTTTATCGGCAGTGTGGTCCCGTCGGTCCTGTTCGGGGTGGCTTTCGCCAATATTTTTCAGGGGCTTCCCTTTGACCAGAACGGCTATTACGGCAGCTTGATCAGTCTGTTAAATCCTTATGGCATTCTGGGCGGGGCTTTGTTTCTCATGCTGTTTCTCGTTCATGGTGCGCTCTGGCTCGCCATCCGAATGCCGGGACAGCTTCAGCAGCGGGCCGCGTCCGCCGCAGGCAGGTTGCGG
>Ga0210051_1007184_pt1 | contig 10419 bp, 9 predicted proteins | sample CryGey092014_all_FD_185464 | JGI IMG/M metagenome (GOLD analysis project Ga0210051, IMG submission 185464) | Groundwater microbial communities from aquifer - Crystal Geyser CG23_combo_of_CG06-09_8/20/14_all (SPAdes) (version 2) | ecosystem: Environmental > Aquatic > Deep subsurface > Groundwater ...
ACGTTTCATTATAACCTGTAGTATAAGGCGGTGTGTGTGTGAATGTCAAGGATTAAGGGAGCGGATATTTTATTACTGCCGAAGTTGAGGCAATAGGGCAATCCATGCAGTAAATGGTTCCTAAAGGATCGACATAGACGGGTCTATTTTGGATTGATATCTGATCGGGCGGAGTGTCGGTTCCGGCTTGCTGTTGGGTTGAATTAACAATGGTTAAGTCCATTCTTTGGCCGGTGGTTTTGTCTGGCGCGGTTCCTTCCATGAAGTACTCAAATCTTAAAGGACAACCGGGGTTTCCCGCGTCGCCGGTGGGAAGGAGCCCGTCAGTGGCGCAAATTGATTTGCCGGAAATGTCGTCCGGCTGGCCCGGCCAGGCATGACCGGTTTCCTCTTTATCATATATTCCCTTTTCGGTTTTATCCAAAACATTTTTGATAACTTTATTCCAGATGGGCGAGGCGCCCGAAACTCCGGAGACCGCCCCAGACATGGGTGTGTTGTCGTTGTTACCGACCCAAGTAACCACCAAAGCCAAAGGAGTATAGCCGATAGTCCAGTTATCCCTGCGGTCGTTAGTGGTCCCGGTTTTGACGGAGACTTCAGGGTGATTTTTGACATTAAGGTAGGAGGATTCGCCAAAAGCCGCAGAGCGGGCGTTGTTATCCAGAAGGATATGGGAAATCAAGAAGGTAACATCCGGCGGCAGCACCCGCTCACCGGTTAGTTCAATATCTTTAACGTTCGTTTCTTCGTAAACCTTGCCTTTCCAGTCCGTAATTTTGGTGATGGAGATTAAAGATTGTTTAATACCCGCATTGGCAAAAACACCAAAAGCGACGGCCATATCATATGGCCGGACTTCACCTCCACCCAAAGTTAAAGAAAGGCCGTATTGAGCAGGGTCAATTAAAGTAGTTAATCCCATTTGGTTGGCAAAGTAAACCAAATTCTCAACTCCGTTTAAGGCCAAGATTCTGACCGCTGGCATATTAAATGAATTTCCCAGAGCAAATCTGGCCTGTATCAAGCCGTGGAAAAGCCCGTCGTAATTAACGGGACAGTAGTCGGGTTGACCTTCAACTTTAAAACAGGTTGGGACATCGGCGATTGCTGTAGCCGGAGTGATCTTTTTGTCGCGGATGGCCAAAGCGTAATTTATAGGTTTGATTGAGGATCCGGGCTGACGTTTAGCCAGAATGACATTGACCTTACCGTCCTCATCGGTGGCAAAATAATCTTTAGAGCCGACCATGGCTAAGATTTCTCCGGTTTTGGGGCGGGTAACCAAAACCGCGCCGTTGCCTACATTTTGCTTTTTAAGTTTGGCCACTTCGGTGGCGACCACAGCTTGGGCAAAGTTTTGCAGATCCAAATCGAGCGTCGTGGCCACCCTCAAACCTCCCTGCTCAACGGTTCTTTCGCCGTATTTTTCCACCAACTGGTCTTTAATCCATAAAGCAAAATGAGGCGCTTTGGGGGCAGAAACCGCCGCATAGTTAAGAACATCGCTCTTAGCTGCTTCTGCCTGATCTTGGCTGATGTATTTGTCCTCAACCATCCGATCTAAAACCAGAGCCTGTCTTTGTTTGGCATATTCCGGGTGGGCGCCAAAAGGAGAATAGCGGGTGGGAGAGGCTAATAGTCCGGCTAAAAGCGAGGCTTCGGCTAGATCTAATTCTTTAGCCGATTTCCCAAAGTAAAGCTCGCTGGCCGCTTCAATGCCGTAAGCGGTTGAGCCGTAGGGGATTTGATTTAAATACATTTCCAGAAGTATTTTTTTGGGATAAATTGCCTCAACAAAAAAGGTTAGGGTTAGCTCCCTGATTTTTCTTTTGATTGTCCGCTCGGGAGTCAGCAGGGCATTTTTAACCAGCTGTTGAGTCAGGGTTGAGCCTCCCTGAAGACTTCTTTTAAAAATAGTTTTGTAGGCGGCTCGGATAATGCCGGTCGGGGAAAAGCCGTAATTTCGGTAAAAGTCTTTATCCTCAATTGAAATCGTGGCTTGGGAAACAAATAGAGGTAAATCTTTAAGCTTAATCGGAGTTCGTCTTTGCTCGGCATAGATTTCGTAGATAAGTTTCCCGTTTCGGTCAAAGAGTTTGGTGGAAACCGCCACGGCTTTGGTAGAAAGGGCAGTGGGTAAAGGGATACCCCAGAAAAGCCAGAGGAAGATGCTGCCGAAGACCGTAAAGAAAATAATTCTCTTTCTGGTTTTGCTCATGTTATTATATTATTAGTATAGTTAAGTTATGCCGAAAAAAGAAATTATTATAAAGCACGCCACCTGGTTCGCGGTTTATATTCTTCTGGTTTGGGGATTTTACCGGGTTTTGTTTAAACTCCCTGACAATTTCGAAGAAGTGGTTCTTAAACCGATTATCTGGCTTATTCCCGTTTTTTATATTTTAAAAAAGGAAAAACTTGGTCTTGCCTCGCTGGGGATTACTTTGCAAAACCTTTTTCCGGCCATCTATTTTAGTCTCGGGTTAGGAGCAGTCTTTGCCATCGAGGCCGTGTTTTTGAATTTTGTTAAATATGGATCTTTTAATTTCGGGGCTTATATCGGGCCGGGGGCACTTTTGCCTGCTTTGGGGATTTCCTTGGCTACCGCCGTTTCAGAAGAAGTCTCCTTTAGAGGCTATATTTTTAATCGTCTGTGGTGGGTTTTGAAAAACGAGTGGTTGGCGAATCTAATCACCAGTTTTGGTTGGGCCCTGGTGCATATTCCGGTTGCAATTTTTGTCTGGAAACTTGATTTCTCAGCTGCCATGGTCTATCTTTTCCTGACCACGCTTTTTGGCATCGGTTCGGCCTTTGTCTTTAGCCGAACCAAAAATATTGTTTCCTCAATTCTTCTCCATGTTCTCTGGTCCTGGCCGATTATCCTTTTTAGATGAAAAAACTCAAATCCCGGTAATTAAAGAAATAGTTTTTGTTGACATTTATAATCTGCGGTGTTTAAATACAGGGTACAGAGGTTGAGTAAAAAAGTACCATTAAACTTACCTGATGTGATTACGACATAAGAATGATAAAAAGGATTGCGGTGGTTTTGTCTACACTTGCTTTTGCCTTCGTGATTTTGGCTATCTCCGTTTTTAATTCCTACAGCCCCAGAGTCTTTTCCGCTTCTCCTCAACTCACTCCGCCGACCGCCGAAGCTGAAATTGCAACCCCAATCGACTATGTTTTTGTCTTCACCGGAAGTGTTTTACCGGACAGTCCCTTTTGGTATCTTAAGGCCCTAAGGGATCGGATTTGGCTGACGGTGACGACCAATCCGATGCGCAAAGCCGAACTCTCGGTTCTTTTTGCGGACAAGAGATTGCTGGCTTCCGAAAAGCTTTTTAAAAACAACAAGTCCCAACTGGCTCTTTCAACTTTGACCAAAGCCGAAAAGTATTTGGAAAACGCCTCTGAACTGGAAGCTAAGGAAAGGAAAATCGGGACAGATACGAAGTCTTTCTTAGCGACATTGGCGAAAGCATCCTTAGCCCATATTGCCAAGATAAAACAGCTGGTGGTAATTGCTCCGGATGATATCAAACCCGGAATCATTAGGGCCCAAGACTATCCGATTGGGGTTTATACGCGGTGTCGGGATACCCTTCAGTCCTTTGGGGTAGTTGCCCCCAAAAACCCATTTACAGAGAACTAATTTACCCAAGTTTTAGTCTTAACTTACTTGTTGTTTTGCGGAAAATAAAATTTTCAGCCTCGGTTGGGCCGTGCGGTGATCGTTTTTGACCTAAATATTACCAGTTGACTGACTATTGGTAGTGGCGGAAGATACAAAGCATTACTAGATATAGGGTTTTTTATTTTCACCCATGAAATGTCCATTTTGTGCATCGACCGATTCGGATGTCCTGGAATCCAGGGTAATTGAGGAAGGCGCCGCCATCCGCAGAAGACGGGAGTGCGCCAAGTGTCAAAAGCGCTTTACCACCATCGAGAAAGTCAGAGGTTCTGTTTTGTGGGTAATTAAAAAGGACGGCCGGCGGGAACTTTTTGACCGGGAGAAAGTTAAAAGAGGAATTTTAAGGGCGATTGAGAAAAGGTCGGTTTCCTTGGATTTGGTCGAAGAGGCGGTCAACGACGTCGAGAGGGAAATGTTAAGACAGGAAAAGGAAGAGATTCCGACCAGACTCATCGGCAACGCGGTCCTGAAAAGACTGAAGAAGATTGATAAGGTTGCCTGGCTGCGTTTTGCCAGTGTTTATTTTGAATTTGAAGATTTAGGGGATTTTGAGAAATTATTGGAGAAGAAAAAATGAAGCGTAAAAAAAAGATAAATTTTAGTTTGCCGCCCAGGCCGGCGGATTTACCGGCTGGAGTTTGGACCGAACAGGCATTAAAAGTTTTGGCCGAGAGATACCTGCTTAAAGACGAAAAATTGGAGCTGGTGGAGACCCCGGAAGATTTATGTTGGCGGGTGGCTTGGCAGATCGCTTCGGCCGAGGCAGTTTGGGGAGCAACCCGGAAGAAGGTGGAAAGTCTGGCCCGTGAGTTTTATCGGCTTTTGGTTACCCATGAGTTTTTGCCCAATTCCCCGACTTTAATGAATGCCGGAACCGATAACGGTTTGCAGTATTCAGCCTGCTTTGTTTTACCTGTCGAAGACTCACTGGTCGGGATTTTTGATGCTTTGAAATACCAGGCTTTAATTCACCAGACCGGTGGGGGGACCGGCTTTTCTTTCAGCCGCCTGCGGCCCCGGGGTTCAGTCGTTAAATCCAGCCACGGGACAGCTTCCGGGCCGGTTTCTTTTATGCGGATTTTTGATGCGGCCACCAGCGAGATTAAACAAGGCGGTAAAAGACGGGGGGCCAACATGGGGGTCTTAAGAATCGACCACCCTGATATTTTGGAATTTATCCGTTGTAAAAAGGAGGGGACCATCACCAATTTTAATATTTCCGTGGCTGTAACCGATAGGTTTATGGAAGCCTTGAAGGGTGACGCCGACTACGATCTAATTAATCCCAAAAACGGTCAAAAGACAGCTAGTCTGCCGGCCCGGCAGGTCTTTGCCGAAATTGTCCAAACCGCCTGGGAAACCGGAGATCCGGGGGTTTTATTTATCGACAGGATGAATACCGGAGCGTCCAATCCGGTTCCGTCTTTGGGCCCGATTGAATCAACCAACCCCTGCGGTGAGGTTCCTCTTTATCCTTTTGACTCCTGTAATTTGGGCAGTATTTTTTTGAATTATTTTGTCGAGAATAAAAACATCAATTGGAAGAAATTGGAAAAGGTAACCAAAATTGCGGTCAGGTTTATGGACAATGTGATAGAGATTAATCCCTACATTTTGCCCCAGATTGAAAAAACCACTAAGGCAGTGAGGCGAATCGGCTTAGGGGTAGGCGGCTGGGCGGATCTGCTGGTTAGCTTGAGAATTCCCTACGATAGTGAGGAAGCTTTAAAGCTGGCGGAAAAGGTAATGGGCAAAATCAAAACCGCAGCAGTTGCCGAATCACAAAAGCTGGCCAAACTCCGGGGGGCTTTTCCGCTTTTTGCCCAGAGCATTTACAAAAACCAAAAACCCAGGCGCAATTCGACCTTAACCACTATTGCTCCGACCGGAACAATCTCAATTATTGCCGGCGCCTCTTCGGGAATAGAGCCTCTTTTTGCCCTGGCTTACCGACACATTGTGAAAGATAAAGAGTTGGATAGGGAAATGACTTTCGTTAACGAAAAATTCGCATCTGTAGCCAAAGAAAGAGGTTTTTGGTCCGATAAACTTCAGGAAAAGGTAGGGAACATTGGTTTTATCAGGACTCTTACCGAGATTCCGGAAGATATTCGGGCTGTTTTTGGCACGGCTCATGAGATCGAACCGGTTTGGCATGTTCGGATGCAGGCGGCTTTCCAGAAATATACGGATAACGCCGTTTCCAAAACAATTAATCTGGCCAAAGAAGCTAAAGTCGAAGACGTGAGAGAAGCTTACCTCTTGGCTTGGGAAACGGGTTGTAAGGGAATTACAATTTTTCGCGACGGCTGTAAAGAGGCCCAGGTACTTAATTTAGGGGTAGGCAAGACAGATCACCTTAATAGTCAGTCGGTGGGAGAGCGGCCGTTTAAAGTTACCGGTGTCACTTATAAGCTGGCCACTCCGGTGGGTAGCGCTTTTGTGACGATTAATGAGGACATCTCCGGTAATCCTTTGGAGATTTTTATTAATGTTGGTAAGGCCGGCAGTGACGTGGCTGCTATGGCGGAAGCTTTAGGCCGGACTTTATCCACTTCCTTGAGGTTTAGCAGCTTCTTGACTCCGCTTGAAAAAGCCAAGGAGCTGGCCCACCAGCTTTCAGGGATCGGCGGCAGACGTTCGGTGGGCTTCGGGCCGAATAAAATTCTTTCCCTGCCTGATGCGGTTTCGATCGCTTTATCCCTCCATTACGGATTTAGAATTAACGGCAACTTTAATTTTGGAGTCCCGCTAAACGGGACTGAATCTGTTGTGGCGGCAAAGGAAATCCGGGAGGCCGGAGCAAATGACCCCGCAACGGTTTCGGTTCCGCTTAACGAGGCTTCAGTAATGGAAACCGGCGATATCTGCCCGGCTTGCGGCGCCTCGGCCCTAGTTCATGAAGAGGGCTGCTCCAAATGTCATATTTGTGGTCACTCCGAATGCTAAACAGAATCCCGTTATTGGCAAAAAAAGTTTTAAAAGCAGATGGAAGTAAGGAAGCTTTTTCCCTGGAAAAGATTTCCAGAAGCATTTGGCGGGCAGCCAAGGATGTCGGGGGGACTGATACAAAGTTACCACAACTCTTGGCCGAAGAGGTGGCAGTTTATTTGGAAACCAAATTAAACGGTCGGGGTGAGGTTGGGGCCGATATTATCGGGGAGGCGGTGGAGAAAATCTTAATCGAGAAAGGCCACGCCAAGACCGCCAAGGCCTACATTCTTTACCGCGAGAATAAAAAACACGCTCTGCAGGATAAATCCAGTTTGGGTCTTAAAGACGACATCGGCTTATCCTATAACACTCTTTATATCTTAAAGCTCCGCTACCTTAAAAGAGACGAAAGGGGCCGAATCTTAGAAACCCCCAAAGGGATGTTTGCCCGAGTTGCTCACTGTCTCTCCCGGGTGGAGAAAACGCCAGCCAAAAGAAATAAGTGGTTTCAGGAATTTTTAAAGGTGATGGTAAATTTGGAATTTACGCCCGGGACCCGTACCTTGGTTAATGCCGGCAAAGACTCACCGCAGTTGGCCAATTGCTTCGTTTGGCCGGTTGAGGATGATATTAATGCTATTTTTGACACTCTTTATAAATCCACCCTGATTAAAAAACACGGCGGAGGTTGCGGTTACAATTTTTCTAAAGTCAGGCCGGAGGGCGATAGTGTAGCCGGCATTCAGGGCTTGGCCGCGGGGCCGGTCAAGATGATTGAAATGTTTGACCTGATGACCTCGCTTTTTAAACAGGAGGGTCGATATGAATCCGGTAACATGGCGGTTTTGAATGTTAACCACCCGGATATTTTTAAATTTATTTCCGCCAAACAAAGCGACGGTTATCTGAGTAAGACCAATCTTTCGATAGGCATTAACAATGAGTTTATGCAAGCCTATATCAAAGGCGAAAACATTGATATTATTAACCCTCGCACTGGGGAAGTCGTCAATAAAGTCAGGGCCAAATCGATTTTGGAACTGGCTGCCCGGATGGCTTGGACCACGGGAGACCCGGGAATTATGAATCTTTCGGCAATTAATAAAGGAACGGCTTTGGGCAATCCTCTTTTAACCAAACGGGGCCCGATTTGGTCAACCAATGTCTGCGGCGAAATTCCGCTTTTTCCTTACGAATCTTGCAATTTAGGTTATGTCAATTTTACCAGGTGTGTTCGAGGTAAGACCTTTGATTTTGCCAAGTTGGAGGAGTTAATGTGGGTAGGAGTGCGGCTGCTGGATAATGTGATTGATGCTTCTTGGTTTCCGGTGGCCCAGGTGGATAAGGCGGTTCGGGACCACCGACGTTTAGGTATCGGCTGTGTCGGCTGGGCCGAAACCTTGACCTTTTTAGGCATTGCCTATGACAGCCCCCGAGCTTTTGAGCTGGCTGAAAAAATTGCCAAAACGATGTACCAAGCCGCTTTTGCCGCCTCCTGCGATTTGGCTAAAGAAAAAGGCCCATTTCCTTTAGCAGGTGATTCTATCTGGGCCAAGTCTAAAAACAAGCCTCGGAATGTGGCTCTGATTACTTTTCCGCCTTCCAGCGGCAACGCGGTGATTTGTGAAACCACCTTCGGAATTGAACCTTATTTTGCCTTGGCCTATGAACAAAATGTCTTGGACGGTCAGAGGCTAAAAACAACCGTACCTTTATTTATCCAAAAACTTAAGGAAAAGGGGGTTTATTCCGAAGAGGTCATCCAAAAAGTGGTGGCTAACTACGGTAGTTGTCAGGGAATTGCCGAGATTCCGAAAGAAATCCAGAAAATTTTCAGAGTGGCCCACGATATTGACTGGAAAGACCATATTAAAATGCAGGCGGCTTTTCAAAAATGGACGGATAATGCGATTGCCAAAACCGTCAATATGCCGACCGAAACCACCCCGGATGATATCGAGAAAGCCTATGTCTTGGCCTGGAAACTGGGCTGTAAAGGACTAACGGTTTATAGGGACCAAACCAAAAACGGCCAGGTGTTTAATTTCGGGGGAGGGGATAAAAGTTTTAAGGAAAGAAAATGTCCCGACTGCGATATCCCCTTAAAAAGATCCGGCAAGTGCCTGAAATGCGAAAAATGCGGTTTTTCAACCTGCGAACTCTAGAAAAACGATATTAAGTGATCCAATATTGTGTGATTAGTGATTCTTATGCGATAAACCTTCGGCGATGCAGGACTCGATTGAAATAGCCGCTCTTCTTAACTGAGAAATTATTCCAAACGTTTCCGACTTGGGAAAAGTAGAAGTAAATTTGGCGATCATTGCCATCGTTCACATTATATCGTAATATCTGATCACGTAATATCAATTGTATGGCTATATATACAAAAAAAGGAGACAGGGGAGAGACAGGACTTATTGGAGGGAAAAGACTTTTTAAAAATTCTCCAATAATTCATGCTTTGGGAAGTATTGATGAGGTAAACTCATGGCTAGGGGTGGTGGGTGGGTTTAAGAATATTCAAAGAGATTTGATGACAATTTCTTCTATTTTGGCTGGCGCAAAACTTATTTTTCCTCTATCAAAAACTAAAGATTTAGAGAAAAAAATAGATAAATTAGAGAAAAAGCTGCCGAAATTAACAGGTTTTATAATTCCTAGCGGAAGTGATGCGAAATTACATTTTGCCAGAGCCCTAATTCGTCGTACCGAACGTTCTATTGTTGCTATTCCCAAGATACTACATACTAATCCCAATATACTTCGCCATCTTAATAGACTTTCAGATTATTTATATATTTTAGCCAGATATATAAACTTTAAAAAAGGTACAAAAGAGAAAATTTGGAAGCTTTCTTGACAAAAGAGAAGTAACATGTTACCATGATTAATCATGTTGACAAGAAGGACAAATGTTTTGTTTGATGAGGCGGATTATGCAACATTACTTTTCATGTCCCGAGAGAAAAACAAAACAATTGGAGAATTAATCAGATCGGCAGTGGCCAAAACTTACAAGTCCAAAGCTGATGTCGATAATGCGGGCAAAAGTTTAAAGTCTTCTATTCAGAGAGGTTGGGGATTGTTGGTAAATCCTCAAAAACCCCTCGATTATAAAGCACTAATAGAATATGGCCGTAAATATTAATAATTTTGTAATTGACGCCTCAGCTGTATTGGTGCTGCTTTTGCCAGATGAAAAAAATTCGGAGAAGGCCAAGAAGCTTCTTGGGATTGTTGTTTCCGGAAAAAATAGGCTGTTTGCTCCAAAATTACTGGAGTTTGAGGTAGGGAATGCTTTAAAGTCTGCCTTTTTAAGTAAAAGAATTGCGTATGAATCTCTGGGAAAACTTATAAATAATTTCAAGAGAATTCCTATTATTTTCACAGATATAAATACAGCAAAAATCATGGAATTAGCTGTAAAACTTGGAATTTCATTTTATGATGCCAGTTATATTTATTTGACAAAGTTTAAAAAATGCAAACTTTTGACGCTAGACCATCATTTGGAAGATGTGGTAGAAAAGGAGCTTTTATGACACATCAGACAAGTGAAGTAAATGAGCCTCGAAACCTTCATCGGTTTGGTGAAGACTGTAGGGATGATTTTCCAGGTATGTTACTCCAACTGTATTTTTATCCATATCGATACGTTTCATTTCTCCCTCGGGATTCACACAAAAAACTTGCATCTTATCGTTTCTCATTTTTTGCAACTCTAATACATTGCCACCGTTCATTGCCGCGTCGATTATGTTCGCATTGCTGTTGAGATACGT
>Ga0210051_1007185_pt1 | contig 10418 bp, 8 predicted proteins | sample CryGey092014_all_FD_185464 | JGI IMG/M metagenome (GOLD analysis project Ga0210051, IMG submission 185464) | Groundwater microbial communities from aquifer - Crystal Geyser CG23_combo_of_CG06-09_8/20/14_all (SPAdes) (version 2) | ecosystem: Environmental > Aquatic > Deep subsurface > Groundwater ...
GGTTCTTGCGCCTACGCGCGAATTGGCTGTCCAGATTGACGAGGCTTTTCAGGGGATAGCCCACTCATTCGGGATGAAGACCGCCTGCCTCATTGGCGGGGCTCCTATACAAGGACAGATACAGGCACTGCGTAAGAATCCCCGCATAGTTATTGCAACTCCTGGCAGGCTCCTAGACCATATGAGCCAGTGGAATTTTCTGCCGTCTGAAGTTGCGATGCTTGTGCTTGACGAGGCAGACCGGATGCTCGATATGGGGTTTGCCCCGCAGATTACAAAAATCCTTAAGTTTCTGCCGAAAGACAGGCAAACCATGCTATTTTCGGCGACTATCCCTAAAGAGATCATGCAGATAGCCGCTGCTTATATGAAGCTGCCGGTTTCTGTTGAAATTGCTCCCTCGGGGACTACGGTAGAACTCGTAACCCAGGAATTATTTATCGTCAAGAAAGAAGCGAAGTTGCGCCTCCTTGGCAAATTACTGGCGCAGTATCACGGCTCAGTCCTTTTGTTTTCGCGGACAAAACATAATGCGCGCAAGATTACGATGTCAATCCGGGATATGGGATATAGGGCGGCAGAGATACACTCTAACCGTTCCCTGGGCCAGCGCCGCGAAGCGCTCGACGGCTTTAAATCAGGCAGGTACAAGGTGCTTGTGGCCACGGATATTGCAGCTCGGGGTATTGATGTGATCGGTATAGAGCTGGTTATTAATTACGACCTTCCCGAAGATGCCCAAATTTATGTGCATCGTATCGGCCGCACCGCGAGGGCAGGGTGCCGCGGGCATGCGGTTTCTTTTGCCACCCCTGACCAGCGCCGCGATGTCCGGGATATTGAAAAACTTATCAGGTCTACTCTGCCCGTATCAAGATACCCCGAAATTCCTTCTGAAGAGTTTGCTGAATCGAGGCACGAGCCTTTACGGAAAAACGTAAAATGGCATCAAATCCACAGGCCAGAAGGCCGTGGTTTGGCCTCCTATGGCCAAAGCCAAAAGAGGTATAAATTTCGTCCGCATTAGCCCTCTTATGCCTTGGCGCGTCTATATCGTTGAATGTAAAGACGGCAAACTCTACACCGGCATAACCAATAATCTTACCCGGCGTATCAATGAGCACAATAGCGGCAATGGCTCTAGGTTCACAAAATACCGTTTCCCGGTGAGGCTCGTTTTTTCCCGCAGAGTTTCCGGCAGGCCAGAAGCATTAAAACGCGAAGCCCGGATAAAGCGCTTAACCAGGAGGGGGAAATTAGAATTGATCATAGGTAAAAAGGAAAGGCCAATCGCTAACAATTTCTTTAAAAAGAGTTATGTAAAGCAGGCATATAAAATAGATTTTATTTGCATATATTTTTTTGAGGGCTATAATTTTATTATAGGTTCAGAATAAGTTTATTGACAGAACTCTATTCTAGATATGAATATGGCGCCAGACTTATCCAAAAAAAGATTAAGATTGAGAATTATAATACCGGTCTATCCGGCGTTTAATATCTATTCTCATCTCGCTAATAAGACTACGGCTTTGGGGCCGGTATGCGTTGCCAGCGCTGCGAATGAAATGGAAGGATGGGATGCTGAGATTATTGATGAAAACAACCTTCGCAGGCACGGGCCCAGAAGCGATTCGGTTGGAGCCGACCATGAATTTTTACAACGGATCAGACCCGCAGATGTTGTTGGATTTTATGGCGGACTGACAAGCACTATACCCAGACTCTACGAAATAGCCCGCTTTTATAAAGATAAGGGGATTATGACTATCGCCGGGGGCCAACATTTTGTTAAAGATAATATAGTCGAGGCATTGAATTCCTGCATTGACTATGTGGTTATTGGTGAAGGAGAAGAGACCATTAAAGAGCTTCTGGGAGCTATAGAGGGAAAACGAGATGTAAGTGAAATTAAAGGCATTGTTTATCTAGACAACGGAAAGGTCACCCATACTCCCAAAAGAGCGCCTATAACTGATTTTAACAAGCTGCCTTTACCGGATTTCTCCCTGGTGCGTTATGCCAAGATTAAAATTTATCCTGTTGAAAGGATACGCGGCTGTGGTATGGATTGCGAGTTTTGCACTGTAAAAGGAAAGCCCCGGCATGCTCCGCCTGAAAGGCTTCTTGAACAGATCAGTTTTCTCGTGGAGACGCAGGATGCCAGGTATTTTTTTGTTGTTGATGACCTTTTCGGACAAGAACGGGATGAAACCATAAGGTTCTGTCAAATGCTTGGGGATTATCAAAAAAATATAGGTATAAGGCTGGATGTGACCGTTCAGATAAGGCTGGATAAAGCCAAAGACCCCCAACTTCTTTCTGCGATGCGCCAGGCGGGTATTAACACGGTGGCCATCGGTTTCGAATCGCCTATCGAAGAAGAGCTAAACGCAATGAATAAGCATCTCAGGCCCGAAGATATGCTAGCCATGGCAAATGTATTTCATAAATTCGGATTTTTATTACACGGCATGTTTATTTTTGGCTATCCGGTAAAAGAAGGCGTGAATTTTAAAATGTCGGCAAGGGAGCGAATAAGGCGTTTTAAAAACTTTATCAGGAAGGCTAAAATTGACACAATACAAGTTTTGTTGGCGGGCCCTCTGCCCGGAACAGAATTAAGGCGTAGGCTTGCCATGCAAAACAGGCTTTACCCGATCCGGGATGTTGGCTGGGAATATTATGACGGAAACTTTCCCCTGTTCGAACCGGATGAACCCATGACTGCCGAAGAAATGCAGTCTTCTGGCAGAAAGATTATGGGAAAATTTTACCAATTTAAACGTATGTTTATGATAGTGCTAAATATATTTTCTTTTCCTGCCCTCATTTTCTCTTTGCATAATATTAAATCGGGATGGAGAAGATGGTACCGGCCATGGCGTAATGACTTGATTTGTTTTGGCGGATGGATTGTTATGAAGAAATGGGCAACACAGTTTAAAAAAGATAAGTTTCTTGAAAGATTACAAAAGGCAAAAGAACGCCTAAAAGTTAAAGGAGCAGTTTAAGTAGATTTTTGTGCCCAAAATGTGTCCATTTAACATGACTTTGTTAAAAATGCATTTTTCCTCAGACAGTCAAAGGATAAAGTTTTCTTAACTTATTGCTAAACAATGACTTATCTTTTTAATAATAGTAAAATAAGGTCAAAAATTAACATAGTAGTGTTTGTATTTTATTATCCTTATTTTATCACCTCTGTTTTACTCTATAGCGGTGAATGCACGAAAAGGATAGATGATTTTTTATGGAAACATATAGAATGACGCAAGATTTAGTCATTACTAAATTATTCAGCAATGCGGCTTCTAAATTCTCAGGACAAATATCTCTGCAGATTGAGAAGGATGGGCACTGGGAAAAAATCAGTTACAGGGATTTAGAGGCCCTTAGCCGCAAAGTAGCTGCTTTCTTAATAAAGGAAGGATTTAAAAAAGGAGAGCGCAGCGCCATTATTTTAGAGAACCGGCCAGAATGGGCCATGATTTATCTGGGTATGATGTATGCGGGCCTGGTGTGCGTGCCTTTGGACCCCGAGTTTTGCCCGGAGGAAATAAAGAATCTTATCGGAGATAGCGAAACAAAGGTTGTTTTTTCTTCTTATGATTTATTTGTTAACAAGATAAAACCGGTTATCGCAGGCAGCCTGATTAAATCCGTAGTCTTAGACGCCGCGGGAAAAGAGGAAAAAGGGTTCTATAATTTTTCTGACATAAAAAACATTCCGTCGGAGGATATCCCCTGGCCGGTCCTCCTGCCGCAGGATATTGCTTCTCTGATTTATACCTCAGGCACAACCGGTAAGCCCAAGGGGGTTTTATTAAGCCACAATAACCTGTGCTCAAATTTTATGAGCATCAAAAAATTCAATCTGATATTGCCGTCGGATAATTTTTTATCCATACTGCCTTTATATCACACCTATGCATTTATGGTAACTTTACTGGTTCCACTTTTAGGCGGAGCAAAGGTTACCTATTGCGCAAGTTTTAAGCCTGAGGATTTAGCCCGGATAATTAAGGAAACAAATGTCACTTTCTTGGCAGGCGTGCCTCAACTTTTCTCTCTGCTGCACAAGGCTATTTTTGAGAGGATAAAAAAGATTCCTTTGTTCTTTCAGCCTTTTATTTTTCCATTTATTAAGCTTAAACTACACAAACAACTGGGAAGTTTGCGGATTTTAGTCAGCGGCGGGGCAAGGCTTGAGCCAAATATCGGCCGGGATTTATTTAGTTTGGGGATTAAAGTAATCGAAGGATACGGTTTAACCGAGACTTCTCCCGCGGTAACCTTAAACCCGCCGCAAAATTTAAAATTTGGTTCCGTAGGAAAACCTATACCTGATGTCCAGATAAAGATATTTAATCCTGATAAAGAAGGGATTGGACAGGTGCTTATTAGCGGGCCCAATGTTATGGAGGGGTATTTTAAGCATCCGGAATTAACCGCTGAGGTTATAAAAGATGGATGGTTTTATTCCGGAGACGTGGGTTATCTGGACAAAGAGGGGTATCTTTTTCTAGCGGGTAGGGAGAAAGAGGTTATTGTATTGAGCTCTGGAAAAAATATTTATCCGGAGGAATTGGAAGAATATTACCTGCGCAGCCCTTGCATAAAAGAGATATGTATTATATCGCGCGAAGAAAAAAGCTTTGGCCATCCCAGGGATTCGCTTTATGCGGTGATAGTCCCTGATTTGGGATTCTTTAACCAACTGAAAAAAACCGATATCCGTGAAAAAATCCGCTGGGATTTGGATACTTTGGGTAAGGAACTCCCTTCCTACAAACATATTATGGGTTTTACGGTTACCAAAGAAGAACTTCCCCGTACAGTTTTGAAAAAGATCAAAAGATACGTCGTAAGAGAAAAATACATACAGGTGAAATTGCCAGAGGCAGCGCTTAAGGAGACAGTTTTTTCGCAAGAGGACCGGGAGATTTTAAGTAAAGATATCGCCAGAAAAATTACCCGCTATATTTCTTCAGAAGTAAATAAGCCCGTATATCTGGATAGCCATTTAGAGATAGACCTGGGGATCGATTCCTTAAGCAGGGTAGAATTGGGATTGGGCCTGGAGGCGCTTTTAAAGATAAAAATACCCGACGAGCTTCTTTATAGTATAGCTACGGTTAAGGGATTGATAACAAATATAGAAAATATAATGAAGGAGCCCGGCGTCATAATGCCGCAGCTGGAAGAAACACAGAAGGGTTGGGGCGAGATTTTAAGAGAAGCGCCGCCGCAGGAGATAATGGGAAAGATTAAGTTAGGCTTCGGGTTTTTAGAGAGGTCACTTACACGGTTATTTGAAGGTATCTTTTCATTTGTTTTCAGATTATTCTGGCTTTTAAGGATAGAAGGCAGGAGGAATCTGCCTTTGGACGGCCCGTATTTAATCTGTTCCAACCACGCCGGTTATCTTGACGGGTTCTTCATTTTCAGTAGCCTGCCTTTTAAGATTTCCGTGAAGACCTACTTTTTGGGCTATCAGCGTATCTTCGAACACCCATTATTCGGGTGGGCGAATAAAATATCCCGCCTGCTTTCCATTGACACCGCTACGCATTTGACCGAGGCAATGCAGGCAGTTTCTTTTGTCCTGTCGCAGAAAAATATTGTCTGCATTTTTCCTGAAGGGATGCGTTCAATAGATGAAAATGTCAAGGAGTTTAAGAAAGGCGTAGGGATTTTATTGCAGGAACTGAATATCCCCGTGGTCCCGGTATATATTCAGGGTTCGCATAAGAGTTGGCCCAGGGGTGCGCGTCTGCCGCGCTTCCATCCGGTAAAAGTCATCTTCGGGAAGCCGCTACACCGGCAACAGTTAGGTAATGACTACGAGACGATTGCCCGGGGCCTGCGCGAAGAGGTCTTAAAGCTTAAGCCGCTCTAAAATTAAGGGCTGTTAAAACAATAAAAGGAGGTGAGGTAAAATGGCAAAGTTTTTGATGTTGGGAAAGTATTCTGTAGAGGCGATAAAAGGAATTGCTGCTGAGCGCACCAAGAAAGTGGTCCAGACGATTGAGAATGCCGGCGGCAAGGTGAATGCGATGTATGCGTTATTGGGTAATTATGACCTGGCGTTTGTGGTCGATTTTTCTGGAATTACCGAGGTGATGAAGTCCTCAGTGGCTCTCACCAAATTGACCGGTATCGGCTTTACCACTTCTCCGGCCATCAGCGTAGAGGAATTTGACAGAGTAGCAGGTTAATCGTCAAGCTAAATAGGGTCTGTTCCCTTGCTCCGCCTACGGCGGGACCCCGCTATAGGCGGTAGCAGCAATAAAAAGGTGCCTGGCCCCTTTTTTAAAAAGGGGCCAGGCACCTTTTTTACCTTTTTTAAAAAACTCTTATCTTAAAATGCGAACGCATATAAGGATTTAAAGGCCAATGCTGAAATCGAAAATAAAAAATAAAAAGATTTTTTCTGAGGACCTGGGAATTAATCTCAAATCAGGTAAGGAAGAGGAGCTCTTTAAGTGGTTTTTGGCTTGCTTGTTGTTTGGAAAGCCCATACAGCAAGAGGTGGCAAAGAGGACTTATTTTGAGTTTGAGAAAGAAAAGATATTATCTTGGGAAGAAATTTTAAAGGCTGGCTGGGATAGATTAGTTGAGATTTTAGATCGCGGCCATTATGTAAGATACGATTTTTCTACGGCAACAAAACTGTTAGAGATTTCTAAAGAGTTAAAACAGCGATACGGCTCTCTGGGAAATCTTTTAAGGCAATCAAAGAATCGCAAGGATTTAGAAGCAAAACTTCAGGAATTTAAGGGGATAGGTCCAGTAACGACTAAAATATTCTTAAGAGATTTAAGCAAAAAAACTTATGTGTAGCGGATATAGTTCTGAGTTTGCAGAATGCGTAGAGCAATATCTAATGGGATGGGAGGTGGTTTGATGAAGATAGAAGTTACTAAAGATAAGGCAAACCGGATTATTAACAGCGGACAGGTTATCTTGGTTAGTTGCGCCTACAAAGACAAAACCAATATTATAACCTTAGCTTGGAATATGCCTTTAAGCCATAAACCGCCGCTTTTGGGGATTAGTGTAGCCAAGACACATTTTTCCGCGGAACTTATTAAAAAATCCAAAGAGTTTATTGTCAATGTGCCGAGTTTTGAATTATTAAATAGCGTGGTTTATTGCGGAACGCACTCAGGAAGAGATACGGATAAGTTTAAAGAGTCACGGCTGGAACCCGAGAAGGCAAATCGGTTAATCAAGACTCCTCTGATAAAAGAATGCATCGGTCATTTAGAGTGTTATTTAAGGGATGTTAAGGAAGTGGGAGATCATTTTTTATTTATAGGAGAAGTAATCTATGCATGTGCCAGAGAGGATTTATTTAAGGAAACCTGGCAACCTGAGAAGGTAAAACTCATCTTTCATTTAGGAGGAAAGTTTTTTACCACTTCAGATAAGAAGATCGAAATTTAAATAGGGTAGGTATAATTCTTTTACCCTTTTTGCCAGTCTTTGATATAATGGTGTTCGTTGAATTGGTGCGTCTGGAATCCAATATCCACACTGAGATTATTGCGGGTCTGGCCACTTTTATGACCATGGCTTACATTATCTTTGTCAATCCGGCGATGATTTCGCAGACCGGCATGGACCTCGGCGCGGCAATGATGGCAACCTGAATTTTTATTTTTTTGTTTATGGATATTGCCGGCCGCGGCAAAGAGGTATAGTGGCTGGTTTATCTTTTAGCCGCGTTATTTATCTTAAGGTTTGTATACCTAAAGAGCAATGTAAGTCAAATGAAAATGGAAAAGGTTTAATATGAGGAAAAAAAAGGTAAATAAGTTAATTAGATACCTGAGAGTATCCAGGATAAAAATAAGTAGACTCAATCGTAAAAAGATTCCTCTCTGGCTTAACAAAAATTTAAAAGAACACCCCTTTATTTTAGGAATTTTGTCTTTTATTTGGATTAGTTATATTATAGGAATGTGCTTTGAAAGTTTAAATTTACTAGAATTGCTAAGATTCCATATAAAATTACACACCGCAATCTTTACAGCCTGGTTTGTCCTAGTTATTTTGTCGAATTCTTTGAAGGATAAACGAGAGATAAAATGGTATTTTAAGAAGCGGTTTGTCTTTATTATGCTCATATTGTTTTGTCCTTTTGGCTTGATACTATTATGGACAGGTGCTCAATTTAAAAGGATAACTAGGATAATACTTACAGTAATCTTTACACTCATTTTTATATTTGGTAATGTTTATCAAGAAAAAAGATACCGTGCAATTTTAAATATGTCGCCTATTGAGAACATAACTAAGATAATTTCTAGTAAAAAAAGAGAGGTGTTTCTAAAAAACTCTGACCCTAAAACGCTTGATGGCTTCAAATTTGTGCGTATTCCAAAGAAGGAAAAAATTAAGCTGGCAGTATCAGATATATATTCCCGTTATTCTCCCGGCATTGTATCTATAAAGACAAAAGACAAGCATGGAAAAGAGATCGGTTTGGGTAGCGGATTTATTGTATCAAAAGACGGCATAATTGTTACAAATTCCCATGTAGTCGCATCGGCATATCAGGCTGAGGTAAAAATAGGAGAGAAGATTTTCAAAGAAACTTACCTCGTTAAAAATTTACCAGACTTTGATATAGCGATTTTAAAAATAAATGCCGAGAATCTTTCTCCTTTGGCTATAGGCGATTTCGATGACATGGTAAGCGGTCAATTCGTTGTTGCATTAGGCAACCCATTGGGTTTTGAACAATCGGTATCCAGCGGTATAATTAGTGCAATCCGGTCGGCCCGCGATATGAAGTTAATTCAGATGACCGTTCCGGTTTCTCCCGGAAGTAGCGGTGGTCCGGTACTGAATGAGTATGGCGAGGTAATTGGTATAGCTACCGTTGCTTTCTTCTTTGTGGCGCAGAATTTAAATTTTGCTATCCCAATTAATTATCTGGAAAAAATAATTAAACAAGAATAAGATTATCTAAAAGCAGTATAATTTTCTGGAGAGGTGGCTGAGTGGTTTAAAGCACATGCCTGGAGAGCATGTGTAGTCGTAAGACTACCCAGGGTTCGAATCCCTGCCTCTCCGCCAGTTAGGAAATGGGGCGTCTTTGAGGAAGAGACGGAAGGTACCTTCCGTCGGAAAATTCAAGCGGCGCTCTTTTAAAATAAAGTTCGAACCAATCTTTTCCAGAAATTCCTTCTGGGATTCTAAATTTCCTTCTTTTACGGCGTATTCCGCTCTGTTCAATAGAGTTACGAAATCCCTTGCCGGTTCGAACCAAGAGTTACTCCCAGCAGCAAAATCCCGCGCAGATTCCTGCAATCTTTTCTTTTCATTGATAAAAGCTTCCTTTTTAGCTTGATATTCTTCAAGCGTCAAAGCGCCCTCAAGGTAAACATCAATAAGCTTACTGATCTTAGCGTCAATTTCTTTAACCTTAGCTTCAAGATTTTGCTGCTGGGATTGTGAAGAGAGAAGAGAGGAGTTGCGGTCTCGCTCAAGCTCTTCAATGATTCTCTTAGTCCAGCTATCGGACAAAGAAACTTTTTGAATAAACTTGCTGATTTGCGCGGCAAGCTCTTCCTCGCGGACGTATTTTTGGTTACAGTTTGTTAATCTCTTAGTACAGCGGTAATAAATATGTCCTTTCTGTAACTCTGCGGTGATCATTCTTCCACATTCACCGCATTTCATTAACCCTCTAAAAACAAATTTCGTAATTTGCTTTTCCTTGTGCTTGCCGCGCAAACGCATAACTTCTTGACACCTATCAAAAAGTTTCTTTGTGATAATCGGCTCATGAGTGCCCTCATATACTTCGCCCTTGTAGCGGAATACGCCGTAATAAAGAGGGTTTTTGAGAATGGTCTGATATTGGCTCCTGCTTAAAGGCTTTTCTTTTCTTCCTGTCATGCCTAAAGGATTAATCTTAGTACGTATTTCTTCAAGAGTATGGTTGCCGGCAGAGTACAACTCAAAAACCCTCTTTATGAAAGGAGCTTTGCCCTCATCTAAGATTATCGTGCGCGTCTTGCGGTCATTAAGGTAGCCAATGGGGGCCCATTGAGGCCAGATACCTTTGCTTAACTTCAATCTTATCCCACGCCTGATATTCTCAGAGAGCGCATCAATGTAATACTTGCTTTGCCCAAATGCGATAGAGAGCATAAACTTACCCTGAGCGTTATTGTCAAGGCGGTATGTGGGAAACTTTAAGTCCTTAATGACGCCTCGATCCAAAAGATAGATAATCTTTCCGCCATCTACGGAATTGTGCGCCAAACGATCTGAGGCTGTGTCGCAATATGCCAAAAATAATAGCCTTTCTTATTGAGGGGCTAAATTTTCAATAAAAAACCTCTATTTTTTCTCTGCCTTACTTATTTTTGTAAAATTTCAGCTCTTTCATATTATGA
>Ga0210051_1007187_pt1 | contig 10418 bp, 9 predicted proteins | sample CryGey092014_all_FD_185464 | JGI IMG/M metagenome (GOLD analysis project Ga0210051, IMG submission 185464) | Groundwater microbial communities from aquifer - Crystal Geyser CG23_combo_of_CG06-09_8/20/14_all (SPAdes) (version 2) | ecosystem: Environmental > Aquatic > Deep subsurface > Groundwater ...
GAATTTGCCAGCCAATTCTAATTTTTGTTGCCTGCGCTGTTTCTATTTTAGCTACCTTTTTATTTTTTATTATCCCGTTAGCGGCGTACGCGACGATAACGCAAACGATAAATAAAAAGACAATTAAGATTTTTTTTCTCATACTTTTTTATTTAAAATAAAAATTGGCCATTAAGTTGCAAACTCTATGACCACATTGTCAAATTCGTTTTCTGGAGGCCAAAATTACAGAGAAGACGGCTTGCTCTTGAAAGACACCATTTGGGTTAAGGGATAGAAGAGTGTTTTTTATGTCTCTCTCGAAGGCAGACAATTGATCGCCAAAATAATCTGGTCTCGCGAACGAACTAGAAAACAGCCAACCGATAATACTTTTAACATTCCAACTCCTCATAATCGATACTTGCCGCGTTTTAACAAACCTAAAATGTGAACGGGCAATTATATCCTCCCACCGTTCATCAGATTGTTTAAATGTTTTATCACCAGCGCGTCTTTCTTCCCCCAGATATTTTTGGACAACCTTTCTCACGGCTTGCTGCCATTTTTCCGAACCGGTCCAGAAACTCCCATCTCCAAAAATAGCTATTCCACCGTCTTCTTTAATCAGATCGTTAAGATCCCTCAACACTTGTTCTTGGTCCATCCAATGAAATGCTCTGCAAATCGTAGCCACCTTGAAGATGCCTATTTCAGATTTGATAGCCTGCAGACCATTGGAATCTCGATTAATCCAGGTAAGTTTCAAGTTGGAGTTTTTAGTCAATTTTCTGGCTTGTTTTAGCATTTCCGAATCAGGGTCCAGACAAACCATTTCACCGCATCTGCCTTCCATGACAAAAGCGACTTGCCCGGTACCGCAGCCAATATCTAATACTCTATCCTTCGGACTAATATTGAAGTAACTAACAATAATATCTATTACTTCTTTGGGAATACCCGGCCTAAATCTGGCGTAATATTTATGTGTTCCGCCAAACAGGCTTGAAATAATTTTTTTTGTCCTATTTTTATTTTTTCTAGTTCTCATAGAAAATTTCCTCCTCTATTTGTTAAGGTACCTTACAAGGGTAATCTTTATTAAAAATTTTGTCAATTTTTTAAATATAATTTGTTGGTTGATTTAATTATTTTTTGTAATTTTATTTTTGATATGCTACTTTATTAATATGATTATAGATAGCCATACGCATATCTCAGTAACTACCAAGGGCGGCAGTTTTGAATTGTCAAAAAAGAAACTACTATCAGAAATGAAAAAAAACAAAATTACTAAAGCCATTGTTATTCCTGATAATATTTCTAATCCCCGGTGCGCTGACATGGAAGCTGTGGCTAAACTCATTAAAAACGAGCCAAAATTATCAATGGTGGCGAGCTTAAAAATTAAAAATATCAACCATAAAAATATTAATATAATAAAAAAGTTATTTAATAAAAAACAAGCGCTTGGCTTTAAAATATTTCCAGGGCATGATCCAATATATCCAACGGACAAAAGATGGCTGCCTGTAATTAAATTATGTATGCGGTATAATCTACCGCTAATCATTCATACGGGCGTTAATAGCGGAAATAAAGCAACGGCTAAATATAATGATCCTAAATATATAATTAAACTGGCTAGAAACTTTAAAAACCTAAAAATAATCATCGCCCATTACTTTTGGCCCAGGCTTGACTATTGTTTTAAAATAACTAACGGTTTTGGTAATATCTATTTTGATACCTCGGCTTTAGCTGACGAGGAAATAATAAATGAAAGCGGCGGTCTTAAAAAAATTAAGGAAATTCTTATAAAAACTATTTTGCGTAAATCTGACAGCGTTTTATTCGGTACTGATTGGCCGATAGGAAATATTAAAAAACATATTGATTTAATAAATTCTCTGCCGATTTCTCAATTAGCAAAAGAGAGTATTTTTTCTAAAAACGCGATTAAACTTTTTAGGCTATAAAAAGAGCCGAGAATCAGATTAAAAATGATTCCCGGCTTACTGGAGTCCGCCGTTCATCTTAAAAATTATTCGTGCAACAAAGCCCTTATATTATATCACAAATTCGCAAGCGGATTCGTGCAACAAAGCCACTAATAACTATTTTAAAATCCCATCCTCTGCATACGAAAACACATCGTAGACAAAGGACGGGATTATAACCCGCGGTGCCACCTTTGTTGTTTTAATTCTCATGACAGATTAAAAAAATCCGCCAGTAAACGGATTAAAACCACTTTTACCGACTCAGCCTCCCGATAAGTCGGGACGACATCAGTTAGCCCATGGTTACGGGGGCGGCCGGACTTCCACTTGCGCAGAAGCCACCTCAGCGTGCCCAATCCCGATTATATATCGGGACACGCTTCATTGGTTTTGTAATTGTTAATGAATATTATCACTTTAGCAAAATATTAAAAATAAGTCAAATTTTTTTAGTTACTTTATTGTAATTTTATTTTTGATATACTACTTTATTAAGATACATGAATATCTATTTAAAAAAATTCATGGATGCTAAATTCAAAAAGCCGGGCAAAGCTCTTGATTTGGGCGCTGGTAATTTTTTGGATATCACTGATTTGAAAAAATTAGGCTGGCAAGGTGAAGGCGTGGATATAAAAACCGGCGTGGATTTGGAAAAATTTTATCAGTCAAAAAATAAGCCGTTTGATTTAGTATATGCAAATTATTTATTGCATAAGCTAAAAAATAAAGAGCGGCTCGTTAAGACGGCCTATAACAATTTAAAAAAACACGGCTGGTTTTTTATTCATACTTTTAATAAATCAGATCCTAACGGCAAATCCGATATAACCGCTGATTTTTTAAAAAAACTGCTTGAAAAACAAGGTTTTAAAAACATCGCCGTCAAAATATTTGATTTTTACGACGACGAAGCCGGGCATGAACATTGGCACAAAATTTTACAAGCCGGCGCGCAAAAATAAAAAAAGGCCTGATTTTACTCAGACCTTTTTTATTAAAGGTCCTTAATAAGAACGATTTCCTCGCAGTCTACAGAACCAGGCTGTGTGTATATATCCTGAACCAATTAGCGGGTATCTGATAAGAACTATTTTATTCATAGCTGTATCAAGGCCGTCTTGATATAAATAATTGTTCTGGAGAATTTAAACCGCAAAATAATTATTTACCGCGAATTTGAATTGTTCAACAAATAACTCTTTGAAGAAGTAGGCGCTATTTTGTTCATAGAATAAAATCGTTGCCTTTTTGTAAGCGCTCTCGTCAATACTCCTAAATGACAAAGGACAGTAACCATTGGCAAGCAGCAGGGCATTGCCAATCAACCTTGACGTTCTCTTGTTGCCGTCCTCAAAAGGCTGTATATAGGCAAGCATTAAATTCGCTACCAGCGCTTTCTCTAACGGGTTGGCTGATTTGTTAATCGCTTTAACTGTTTTTTCCAAGGATTCTTTGATTTGATATTGATTATCAAGCGGTTTGTAGTTTGTGCCGATGATGCCGACTAAATTCTTTCTGGGCCCTTTGCTCACTCCCAAGCCTTTAATCAGTAATTCATGTACGGCCTCTATTTGCCGGACAGATATTCTCTTGAATTTATTTTTCTGCGAAAAAATATAGTCTAAAGCGTATTTATGGTTTAAAATCATTGTCGCCTCTTCTTTGTTATGCCCGCTGGCTTCTTTGCGTTCCTTGATTAATACTTCCGTATCTATCAACGAATAGGTGTTGCCTTCAATCTGCGAAGATTTCCAAATCAGCTCTATCATCAGCCTTTCCAATTCTTTCTTTAAAATAGCGGGTGATAATTTTTTTATATTTTTGCGATACTGATTGTTCGCCTGCTTTAAATCCAAGGATTCCGCGGGACTGAAAAAATTTTTCAATTGAGAATAAATTTTAAAATTATACGACTTATTTTTTATAATTCTTTTATCCGGGTCGGCGTCAAAATATTTTTCTATATCATAATATTGCAACAATTCGTTCCCTGAAAATTCACTATAATTAACGCTTCTGCCTCTGCCGTCTTTCTTTATTAATTTTAGCCGCAACAATTCCTCAACATCTCTAACAACCGTAATTCTTGATATTTTTTCGCCACTCCCCTTTTCCAAATGAAATTTTATCGCTTGATTCCCGACTCCGGCATTTTTTTTGATAAAATCCAGAATATTTCTTTGCCTTTGGCTTAATTTTAACATAAATTTATTGTTTCATAATTATATGCTAATTGTATCATTTTGCAACAATTATCGCAATCCCGCAGAACATATGTTTACAAAACTTGTTTACAAAACTTTCGCGTATAAATAACAATCCTTCATTTTTCCGCCTTTTCCTCTTACTGTCTTCTGTAACCGTCGCTAATTTTTTGCGGCCTTAGTTTTATTTCCGACATAAAATTATAACCAAAAACTTATTAAAGCAGAAAATCAAAATAATTATTTTTAGTTATCAAATTGACGCTGGAGTTGGCGTAATTATTTAAAAAATCCTTGGGCGCGGACGTTTTATCTTTGACCCATTTAAATTCAAAGCCGGCATAACGGCCGCCGCCCTCTTCTATGTAATCAACTTCTTTCTGGTCATAAGTGCGCCAAAAATAAGGATTGACAAAATTATTTTTTAGATTATTTATTTTTAACCGTTCAACAATGCAAAAATTCTCCCACAGCGCGCCGACATCATTGCGGATATTCAACGGATTGTAATTTTGAATCAAGCTGTTTCTTATGCCTAAATCATAAAAATAAACTTTAACTGACTTGGAAATTTCTTTCCTCTTGTTGCAGGATAAGGCGTTTAATTTAAAAACGATAAAAGCCTGCTCTAATATATCAATATACTTTTGCACTGTTAAGCGGTTGATGCCGAGCTTTACGGCCAGTTCTTGATAAGAAACTTCCTGCCCGACCTGCAGGGCCAGCGCCTGCAATAAATTTTTAATAACGCTTGATTTTTTTATGCCTTCAAACCGCAGAATATCTTTATAAAGATAATTAGCCGATAACTCCTCCAGCCGCGCCACGGCATCTGGCTCGGCTAAAAAAAACACTTCCGGATAAGAGCCGAAGCGCAATAAATTTTCCAGCTTGGAATTTAAATAAAGCTGATCGCCCAGCTGTTTGATTTCCGCCAGTAAACAGGGGTACAAAATAAATTTAAAAGTCCGGCCGGTAAGCGGTTCGGCGGCCTGGTTGGCCAAATCAAAACTTGATGAACCGGTGGCGATAATCTGCAGTTTGGGAAAAGTATCAACCATAATTTTTAAAATTTTGCCAATATCCGGCACATTCTGCGCCTCATCTAAAACTACCAGTTTATAGTCTCCTAAAAATGACTTTATTTTTATTGCTTCAAGCTGTTTAAATCCTTCCTGAACGGAAAGCAGCTCGCAATTTAAATATCGGCCGCCGGCGCCAATGTTTTTTAAAATCTCCTTAACTAAAGTCGTCTTGCCAACCTGCCGCGCGCCGTAAAGAATCACTACTTTGCCTTTAAATAATTTGCCCTTAATTTGCTCTTTTATTAATCTATTAAGCATAAAATAACATTATTTTATATAAAAATGATATTACATTATTAATATTATACCTATTTATATTATTTGTCAAGGGTAAATATTTCTATATCATTAATAAAATTAAATAGTGCGGAATAAAATATAAAACCTGGCCGTTCACTTCTTTTCTGTTCATTTCACTTTTAGTTACAACCACTCCATATTCCAATTTTTTCGCCTTTATATAATCTATCAAAACCAAAAGTTCTTTAGAGTTGATATTATTTGAAAATTTAACTTCAACCGGTAAATATTTATTATTTATATTAATAATAAAATCTATTTCTTTTTCTCCTTGCCGCCAAAAACTCAAACTATCTATTAATTTATTGGTTTTATATTTTAATGCAAACACATTATAGATTATATTCTCAATAATTTTTCCAAAGGCCTGCGGAACTTCATTGATATGATCCGCCCTAAAATGATTAAGAGCGCAAGTAAAGTTAACACAGGGGGTGTATAATTTTTTTAAAATTCTGCCTTGTCTAATCGGACTTTTGTGATATTTATAAAGTATTTCTATGACATAACTATCTTTCAAATATTTTAAATATTTATCCAGAGTCACAAAAGACACTCCGACCTCTTGGCCGATATTTTTTAGTTCAAAAATTGAGCCGACATTATTGATTAATTGACGCGTAATTAATTTGAATTGATCGGTTTTTTCAATATTAAAAATGCGGATGCAGTCCTCCAATACTTTGCCTATCACCGATTCGACGATATATTCGTGCTTTCTTTCCGGGCTAGCAATTTGCTTAGTTTCAGGGAATTGGCCAACAGTTATATATTCTCTGCTCAAATCAGCAATTTCCTTACCGTGGCAAGTGTTATAAATGCTTAATTCGCCGAACTGTTTTGGTAATTCAAATAAATCAAATTTTTCCGCTAAATCAGCTCTATTATAATTAATTTTTGCAAATTCTCTAAATGACATCGGCGGCAAATAAAAATCAAAAATTCTGCCAGCCAAATTTTCCCGATACTTGCCCTTTAATAAAATACTTTGCGAGCCAGTAACAATAAACTTAATTTTCTTATCTGACAAATCGTAGTATTTTTTCAAAACTGATTGCCAATCTTCAATATATTGAATCTCGTCTAATAAAATATATACTCGTTCATCTAACGCGAGGCTCGGCTTAGCTATAATGTCTTTAAAATAAACAGACAGAACTTCGTCAAGAAATTCCGCCTTTTTTATTTGACTGGCATAATCAAACAAAAAATAAAAAATATTTTTTGATTTTATTTTTTCTTCTAACAGTTGGCCAATTAATTGTTTAACAATCGTACTCTTGCCAACGCGTCGCAAGCCAACAATATTAAGCATTAAAGGGTGCTCCATATTATCAATTATAACCTTGTAGAGATCTCTTTTCTCCCATTTTGTCTCTTCCGCTTTATACTGATTATTTTCCCACCAATCATTTTTTAAGGCTAAATCTTGGCTTGATATCATAATGATTAAAGTCCTGTATAATTAAATTACAATTTAACTATACCAGACATAAACTATAATGTCAAGACTTGGCTAATTAGCTAATTTTAGTTATTTTATTGTAATTATAGTCTTAAAATCTCTTGCAAAATAACATTTCGGCTAATTTTTCCAAATTTCGGCTGCAAAATTTAAAAAAATTATCTCAAAAGTAGGGGCAATTCATGAATTGCCCCTACAATTTTTGCAAAGGTCTTTAATTTGCTGCTCTATTAATATGAGAAATAAAATATCCAACAACAGGCCATATAAACAAATTTCCAAATATTATGATGAACTTACCAATTTAAAGATAGTTTAAGTCCAGAATATTCCATCAATGTTTTCAGTGTCGCTTTAACGGTCGGATTGGCCGTATTGACTAATTTTAAATTTTTAAAATCTAGAGCGATTTTTGTAATGACTTCATCGGCCCAGGAAGGGGTTAAAACTTTAACCCCGGAAAAATCTATTTCAATTGTTTCATCTTTAGGCAAACCTTTTGTCAAATAGGCGGACATGGCCAAATAAGCCTCGCGGCCGGCCGGCCGGGAAACCAAAATTTCTCCGAATTTTTTTAATTCAACGCGCATATTGATAAGACCTTTTACAAAATAAGCTTTTGAGATAATTTTTTCAAATTTCGTATAGCGAAAAATTTAAAAAGCGACGATGTTTATATGTAATATAAGCGGAGGAGCTTTTTAAATTTTGCAGCCGAAATTTGGAAAAATTAGCCGAAATGTTATTTTGCAAGAGGTCTATAAGTTATAATAGCCAAGCTTCCTCTTATATTATCATTAGTTTCTTCAATGGTCATTTTATCATTTAATTCGGCCCGGGCAAACCCCGACCTAAAAAGCAAATGCATTTTTTTGTCTTTGATATTTTCTTTGACGAATTTAAGTCCATTGCCTCTCGGCTCTGGCGCCCGGCCGGATATTCTTTCATTAAAAGCAGTAAAAAGCGCTTCACTATCATTTTTTAATTCCGGCTTAACTCTTTTTAAAGTCGCCTGCAAGCCTTGCCCCCGGTCAGCCAGGGCTATTTTTAATTTTTCATCTTCCTCGCCATAGCTAAAAAACACGCCCATAATATCCGGCCAACTGCCGAGATTATGATCAAAAGAATTGTTGCCAATCTCGCCGGCAATAGCGGCTAAAACATAAATATCTGTTTCGCTGATTTTTCCTTTGCTTAATAGGTTATTTATCATTTTATCAAGCCGAGCCTGAAAAATATCGCGGGTTTCGCAAAATTCTTCATTTAAATTTGGCAAATTATTATTGTCGGCTTTAACCCAAATTAAAACCATTTTTTCTATTTTATTATCCATGTAAAAAATTTTACCATATTTACCGATAGTTTTCAATCATCGTTCTGCTGTTTGGACTATATTCTTTCTGCTATATTAATTTTTAAACCACTATTATTTTATTTTTAAAACTACGCAAATATTGTTTTAATAAAATAGTATAATTCTTAAAATTTAGCTAAAATTAAACAAAAATAATAAATAATAAAAATACACTAATATTACAATCTATGCAAAATAAACTACCCTGCCGCAACCAGCCACTGCCACGCCGGCAAAAATTTTATTTTCTTCCCCTGACAGACTGATTCACCTTCATAATCCCAAGTCAAAATTATCAAATTATCGCATTTTAATTCTTCGCTCGCTTCAGCCAAAGCCTTTATCTCTCTATCTTTCACTCCGAGTTCATCAACGCGATAAGCAACTTGAATTAAAATTTTTACTTTTAAACCCTCGCGCAGGATAAAATCAACCTCTTTTCCGTTTCTGGTTTTATAATAAAATAAGTTATGATTCGGCTGATATCCTATTTTTAACAATTCGGTAAAAACTAAATTTTCTAAAAGTTTGCCGTTATTGGGAGACGCTTGCACTGCTTTAGCCGTTATATAGCCGTTATCAACCAAATAAGCTTTCTTCGGGCTGGCTAATCTTTCGCCGGCCTTATGAGAATAACGAGATAAAACATAAACCAAGTATGCCTCTTCTAAATAGCGAAGATATTTTTCAAGCGTTATAACGCTGTTAAAATCAAGCTGATTGGCTAATTTGCGATAGCTGAATTCAGAAGCAAAATTATTAAGAAGATAAATTTGCAGATCATAAATCCTTTCGGCCAGCCTTAATTTATGCCTTTTGACTATGTCTTTGAATATCAAAGAATCCAAAAGCGTATCCAAATATCCTGTCGGCTCTAAATTTTTCACCACCAGCTCCGGAAAACCGCCATCTTTTAAATAGCTCTCAAAATAATTTAACAGCCTGCCTTTTATTTCCGGCAGAGCCATTTCCTCTTGCTTGAATACAAAATTTTTAGCTTTTAAAAACTCTTTGAAGCTGAAGGGCAAAATTTCTATGGGAATATGCCGGCCGGTCAGGCTGGTTGCCAATTCCTTGCTTAATAATTTTGCGTTAGAACCGGTTAATAAAATATTATAACCCGCCCGATGCAGTCTATTTATAAATAATTCCCAACCCGGCAGATTCTGAATTTCGTCAAACAGCAAATATTTATTTTCGCCGTACATGGCATAGAGCTCTTTTATAAGCTCATCATAATTTTTAAGCCTAACTAAATTTTCTTCGTCAAAATTAACATAGGCCGGCAATTTGTCTTTAAATAAATGGGCGGTAAAAACCGATTTGCCGGCACGCCTCGGCCCGATTACAACCTTAACTAAATCGCTATTAAGATGTTTTTCAGCTTGCGTTATTTTGCTTCTTTCTATATAAGGCTTTTTAAACAAGACCTCCATTTCCTTTTTTTGCTTTATTAAAATCTCTTTTATCATATTGTAATTATTATAATAAACAAAATTTATCTTTTCTGTCCAGTATAATAACTATACTATACAAAATTTCCTATGTCAAACAACCAAAAAACCCAAGTACAAAAAAGTTTTTAGACTTCCTGCACTCGGGTGATAGATCAGGCCTATCTTCCAGCCAGTATACTATTGAAATCCTGAATCATCTTTGACAAAATATGCCCTTTTTAATATGATTAATACATGAAACAATCACAACTTTTCACTAAAACTACTAAAGAAAATCCTAAGGACGAGACTAGTATTAATGCCCGGCTTTTAATTAGGGCTGGATTTATTGATAAATTAATGGCCGGCATTTATACTCTGCTCCCGCTGGGACTAAGAGTGATGAAAAAAATTGAAAATATTATCAGGCAAGAAATGGATGCCATAAATGGGGTGGAAATATTTATGCCCAGCCTTCAACCTAAGGAAAATTGGCTAAAAACCGGACGCTGGGACAAAATGGATGATTTATACAAAGTTAAAGATTCCGGCAACCGCGAATATGCTTTAGGATCAACTCATGAAGAAA
>Ga0210051_1007189_pt1 | contig 10416 bp, 10 predicted proteins | sample CryGey092014_all_FD_185464 | JGI IMG/M metagenome (GOLD analysis project Ga0210051, IMG submission 185464) | Groundwater microbial communities from aquifer - Crystal Geyser CG23_combo_of_CG06-09_8/20/14_all (SPAdes) (version 2) | ecosystem: Environmental > Aquatic > Deep subsurface > Groundwater...
TGCGAACTGCTAAAATATAATGCGGATGATGCGAATTTTATGCTAATTATGCGAACTGCGAATATTTTATTCGCAGTCTGTAGATTGGCATATCATTCGTAGATTTGCATTATGTGGGAGCGGGAGGTAGTTTTCTACCACTGCCGACTGTTTTTCTGACATTCCCTCTAACAGTTCTGGTATTTGTCCTCGTTCTTTGTCCTCTAACTGGTAATCCTCGAAGATGGCGAATTCCTCGCCAGGTCCCTATATCTCTTAATCTTTTGATATTCATCATTACTTCCCGTCTTAATTCCCCTTCAACTTTGTATTTTTTCTCAATAATTCCTCTTAACAGGTTTATTTCATCTGGAGTAAGCTCCTTGGCTTTCCTGGTCGGATTTATTTTGCTTTCATTTAGAACTTTCTGAGCCAAAGGTTTACCTACCCCATAAATATAGGTTAGGGCAATTAAAATTTGTTTATTTTCAGGAATATTTACTCCAGCTATTCTTGGCATAAATAATCAACGAATTTACGAATCAGTTTCGAATTTACGAATATTCGTATATTCGTAAAAGATTCGTTATTCGTTGATGAACGAGCGAAGCGAGTTATCCTTGGCGTTGTTTATGTTTCGGATTTTTACAAATGACATAAACTCGTCCTTTTCTTCGGACAATTTTACAATGCTTACATATTTTTTTAACTGAAGACCTTACTTTCATTAGACATCAACGAATTTACGAATCGGTACGAATTTACGAATAAGATACATTAAACAAATTCGTATGCCGAGCCTAAGCGAGGCGGAAGAAGAGATTTATCTCTTCGCCCATTCGTAAAGGATTCAGACATTCGCTGATTATTTCCCTCGATAGACTATCCTTCCCCTTTTCTCATCATAAGGACTCATTTCCACTGTCACTCTGTCTCCGGGTAAAATTTTGATTCTGTAAATTCTTAACTTTCCAGCCAGATGACACAAAACTTCTTTTCCATCGTCTAACTTCACCCGGAAATTGACACTGGGCAGAGATTCAATGACAGTCCCAAATTTTCTTATTTTTTTCACTTTCACCGATAATTATTTACTTTATCAAAATTTTAAAATTTAGTCAACCAAAGGATATTGAATTTCGATTCTCTTAATAGTAGTGGGAATATTTCTCAGCCAAAAAGGAGAAATCCGAACTTCGGTCCGCAAAATATTAGTTTGGTTTTCAAGCAAAGTCTTGGCTTCGACTAAAGATTTACCAGATAGGGCTTTTCTAAGAGAATCCAAATCAATTTCTGAATAAGTCTTCACTGAGATATTTAATAGGAGATTCACCTTCCCTGATTCTAAATCAAAGGGACCGTCTAAAGCAAATTTTAGTTCCAAACTTTCTTCCCAAATTTTTTTATCCGCGGGAATTTGAGATAAAATATATTCTTTGGCCAAGACAATAATATCTTTTTTCAAAGAACAAATAGTTGCCGATCTAGTTTTCACCGGAAAGCTAAATTTTTCTGTCTCAGTTCCAACTTGAGCCAAAGGATTTTTTTCTAAAATTTTTGTTTCAAAAACTTCTTTTGAAAACAGAAATTCAGTTGGAATTTTCGCTTCCAAATCCTTTTCCGATTCGGTTTTTGCCTTCTCGGTCAAAATCTTTTCGGCATTCTCTAAATCATCTTTTTTGACCTGAGGAGCTTCACCACCTCCGGTCATAGTTTCTGAGGATTCTCCATAAAATTTGGTATATCTGGGTGTTCCCCGAAAAGCAACAATTGAAAATTTAGAAGGTCCGATATTATAATCTAGGCCGCCTTCGGCAGCAATTACCGGTACATCAACAAAAGAAGGGGCTATTTTCCCATTCTTAATTTGAGCTCCGGGAACGGCTATTTTATCTTTTGATTTAAACAATTTCCCATTGGCGGAAACAAATCGGGTCTCAGCTCTCCAGTTTTCGTTTTGAGTAGAAAAATTATTATAAAGCCTAATAACTCCTTCGGCTTTCTTTAAAACTCGACCGGAAGCGGGAAATTCTTCAGAAACAGTCTTTTCTGTCTCAAAAATCTTTCCGGGCAAAATATTATTTTTGAAATCTGGACTTTTAATTTCTTTATCTACGATTATTTTTGCTTTAAAATTACGGGTTTCCACGTCTGGCCAGATTTTAATTTCGGCTTTTGAAAATGTAAAAGAAAGCAGGAAAAGGAAAATTAAAACAAAAAAGGAGAGGGAAATTAAACCAATTTTTAAAGAAAATTTAGGAAAAGTTATTTTGGGAAAGGGAATTTTAAATTCCGGTTTTTTGAAAACCAAAGAGGGTATTTTTTCTGGTAATTTTTCCGCTTTTTTGGGGGGGAAAATATCAATTATTTTCTTAGCCATTATTTTATTATACCAAAATTGCTCTAATTCTTCTAATTCCAGATCCGGATGATTCTTCTTTCACAATTTTGAAATGACTCAATTCTGAGGTTTGCTTCACATGGGGACCAGCACAAATTTCCTTTGAGAAATTGTTGACCGAATAAACTGTTACTTTTTCGGGATATTTTTCCTTAAAGAAGGCAAGAGCTCCGGATTTTATTGCCTCCCCATAACTCATTTCCTCTTTTTTAACTTCTAAATTCTCTCTAATTTTTTGATTTACCAAATCTTCAATTCTCTTTAGCTCTTCGGAGGTTAATTTTTTTGGATGGAAGAAATCAAATCTTAATCTCTGGGGCGTAATATCAGATCCCATTTGTTTTACCTGATTTCCCAAAATTTCTCTTAAAGCAGCCTGGAGCAAATGAGTGGCGGTATGAAGTTTTGTTGCTTCATAATTCGCTTCTTTACCGATTCCTCCAAATTTCTTTTCAGCTCCGGCCCTGGAAATTTCTTGATGTTTTTTGAATTTTTCTTGAAAATTTTTTTCATCTATTTCAAATCCCTCTTCTCTTGTCAATTCCCTTGTTAATTCTAAGGGAAATCCATAACTTTGATAAAGGTCGAAAGCCTCTTCTCCGTCAATAATTTTTGATTTTTGATTTTTGATTTTTGATTTTAGCAGTTTATCAAACTGCGCTAAGCCTTTTCTTAAAGTCTTCTCAAATTTCTCTTCCTCATTTTGAATAACAGTTAAAATATCAGCCTGTTTTGATAAAACTTCGGGATAGATATCTTGGTAAATCTCAATCACCTTTTGAGCCAAGGGAATTAAAAAATTTTTGGGCAGACTTAAAATTTTTCCATACCGAATTCCCCTCCTCAAAATTCTCCTCAAAACATATCCTCTTTCAACATTGGAAGGAAAAATACCCTCGGAAATTAAAAAAACTGCACTTTTAATATGGTCGGCAATAATTCTCTCGGCTTTTACGTTGCCGGGTCTCTTAATCTCCCTAAAAATTGGTTCGAATAAATCGGTTTCATAAACCGACGGTTTTTGCTGGCAAACCATCACCAATCTTTCTAAGCCCATTCCGGTATCCACTCCTTTTTGTTTTAAGGGATTTAATTTTCCATCTCTGTCTTGATAATATTCATTAAAAACCAAATTCCAAAGTTCAACTGGTGGTGAGCCGGTCGAATCATCAAAATGAATTTCGGTAGTCGGACCGCAGGGACCTTCTTTGCCAGTTGGTCCCCAGAAATTATCGGCTCGAGAAAATTTTTTAATCTTATTTTCCGGAATACCCATTTTTTTCCAAATGGAAAAAGATTCTTCATCAAAAGGCACTTTATTATCTCCTTCAAAAACAGTAAAAATAGCTTTCTCTAATGGTAATTTTAATTCCTTAAAAAGAAATTCAAAAGCAAAATTTATTGCCTCCTTTTTGAAATATCCGCCAAAACTAAAATTTCCCAGCATTTCCAAGAAAGTTAAATGGCTTTCGTCACTTACCTCTTCAATATCAGAGGTTCGAAAACATTTTTGCGAAGATACAACATTTTTTCCATAAGGAGAGGGTTTTTCTAAATAATATTCTTTAAATTGTTGCATCCCAGCCGTGGTAAATAAAACGCTGGGATCGGTGGGGATAAGAGAGCTTGATGGGACAATAGTATGATCGTGTTTTGTAAAAAAATCCAAGAATTTTTTTCTTAATAAAATTGAATCCATAAGCGAAGAAGAACCCCGCCCTAATTTTGCCCTCCAATTCATTGGCGGCACACGTTGGCCGAATAGGCCAGTCCGCCAAAGGCGGACAATACTATTCGTATTGAGTGTGCCGCAAATGTTTAACCTATTTTAGTTGTTATTTTAAGAAAAGTGCCCATCGGAACGCAAAATTAGAGCGGGGCCTTTTTCTTAAAGAAATTTAAAAATTTCTCTCTTAACTCGGTCGATGAAGTTTGCCTCTTCCGGAGTTCACCTTCATCTTCATCTGCGTTTTTGCTTTGCAAAAACTTGATTTTTGAGGTCATTTTTAGGAATATCTATCAGCTACGGTTGAGGCAGCAAAAGATTCTGGCTTTATTTTTGGTTCAAAACCGTTTCCTCTAATTAAACCGATAACTTCTCTAATCATATCTTTGGTCGCACCATTTTCTCCAACATCAGCATGAATATAGCGAAATTGATAATTTAAAACCTTTGGCAAATCATTAATTTTTTTCTCAAAATTTTCTTTTAGCAAAAGAGCCAAGTCACAAGATAATAAAACCTCTTCCAAAATTCTTTGTCTCCAACTGTAAAATTTTCGATTTTTATATCCAATTTTTTTAATGAAGAATCTTCCCCCCTCTCCGGTTCTTAATATTACAATCACCACCGGGAAATGTGGCTCTTCACCTGATGAGGAATCGCAACCAACAATGATATCATAAAACTTTTCTGGTTTTTCAGAAATATAAGAAATCATTTCCTCAATAACTTTCGGAAATGGAAGATTTCCTCGAGTAGGATTATAAAATTGTCCTTCAAATTGATTAATCATATCAAACAATTCTATCAAATTCTAAAGATAAATCAACCCTCTAAATTTTTGACCAATTTAATAAATTCTTTTGCCTTTAAAGAGGCACCGCCAACTAAAAGACCTTGAAAACCGGCTTTCTTAATATAATCTTGAGCATTTTCAGAATTGATGCTTCCGCCATAAAGAATTGGGATGTTTTTATTTACTTTTTTCTTAATAGCTATTCTCATTTTTTTTGCTTTATCAATGCTACAAGGTTTTCCGGTGCCGATAGCCAATAAGGGTTCATAAGCAATAATGACACTTCTTAAATCTTTTTTGATTTGAGAAATTTTATCAACGCATAAAATTGGTTTTAGTTTTACCTTTAGTGCCGCTTTTATTTTTTTATTTATTATTTCATCAGTTTCGCCTAATTTTCTTCTTTCCGAATGGCCCAAGATCACATACTCTACTCCCAAATCCTTTAACATTAAAGGAGAAATCTCTCCAGTAAAAGCCCCTATTTCTTCCCAAAAACAACTTTGCCCTCCGAAGCTTATAGCGAAGGAGGGTCTTTTAATTTCCGTTTTCAAAATGGGTAAATAGACAAAGGGAGGACAAATAACAATTTCCACCTTTTTGATATTCTTTACCTCCTTTTTCACCGCCTCAAAAAGGAGCTTAGCTCCTTCTAAGGTTGTGGGGTTCATCTTCCAGTTGGCAATGACTAAAGGTTTCATAAACGCGATGCTAATATACTAATGCATACTAATTATACGAATATTCGTATCATTAGTACCAATTCGTATATTGGCATCGATTTATTGTTGGCGCAAGTATTCGGCGGCTTTTTCTGGTTCGATAGTGGAAATTTCTATTCTGGTACCTATTTCAAAACCGGCGGGAATCGCTGTTTTTGGTAAAATCGTCCAATGCCAGTGATAATAGGGATATTCTTTTTTATCGCCGGGAGCGGTATGTAAATAAAAATTGTAAGGAGGGTCATTGAGAGCTTTATAAAGTTTCTTCATCACAATTTGAAAGATTTGGGCAAGTTGATATTTTTGGTTTTCGGTAATTCTTTCAAAATAGGGAGAATGAAATTTCGGCGAGATAATCACTTCAAAGGCGGCCTTTGAGGCAAACGGGCAAATTGCCAAAAAATCTTTATTTTCAAAAACAATTCTTTTTTTAAACTTTCTTTCCCATTTATTCATCTGACAATAAATGCATTTTTTGTTTTCCTTAAAATATCTTTCCGAATTTAAAAGTGCTTTTTGCAAATCAATATCAACTAAGGGAGTAGTAACAATTTGAGAATGGGGATGAGGTTGAGAAGCACCGGCTTCTTTACCATGATTATGAAAAATTGAAACATAATTGACTAGAGGCTTTTTCATCAAATCCAAGTATCTTTCTTGATAGACATCAAAAACCTCTTTAATTTGAGGAATTTCAAAATGAGGAAAATGCCTTTCGTGGTCCCTCATCACTACTAATTCGCAATTACCTACCGCATTCATTTTCTGATAAAATTTTCCTTCAGTTACCAAGCCGAGCGAAGCGAGGCGAGGTGAGAGATGAGGCGAAGCCTCAGCGATCTTCTTTTCCAATTTTAGAGAAGGTAAAAGAGCCGGAAATTTATTTGGAATAACAACACATGTCCATTCTTTTGGGATTTCATCTTTAAGAGGTAATTTTTTGCCACGAGAATAAATCAAAACTGGAGACTCTTGGGTTTCGATATTGCAGAAAGGACAAATCTTTTTAGGTATTTTTATTTCTTTCCGTTTTTCCTCTTTAAACATCTCTGGTCTCTTTCCCCGGCCGGTAGCAATAATAACCCAATCTTTTGAAACTAAATCAAATCGTAATTCCGATGGAAACTTAATTTTTTTAGTCATCGAAATAAATTTATTTATTGAGAGGTGGTTCGAAGAAGTAAACTTCTTCTCTCATCCTCATTTATATTCGGATAAATGAATTGCAAATTCATTGACCATAAATTCCTTTTATTAAATTTAATCTAATCTTAAATAAATCAATTAGCATTTTTATCATTGATTTAAATTTCACTTTACTTTCAAGGTCATTCCGCCAATAAACCGGGATTTCTTTTATTTTATAACCCAATTTTTTCGCGATGACTAAAATCTCCGGATCAAAAGCAAACCTATTAATTTTGCATCTCGGGAAAATCTCATTGGCTGCCCTATCAGTAAATCCTTTAAATCCGCATTGGCTATCTTGAATCTCCCAAAGACCAATAATTATTTTTCTAATTAATTTAAAACCTTCTCCTAAAATGACATTTCTTAGCCAAGGTTGTGGAGGATTCAAAACTGCCCCTTTAACATCTCTTGAACCAATGACAATATCTGAGCCTTTTTCCCCGCCTTCGCGTGAAGCTTCGGCGGGTCCGCCGTAGCCTTTGGCCGAGGTGGAAAATTCTGGCCACATTTTTTCTATTTGGTCAATCGAAGTCGAATTATCGGCATCGGTGAAAATCCGGTATTCTCCTTTTGCCTCTAACATTCCTTGTCTGACAACATATCCTTTGCCATAATTTTCTTTATTATCAATTAACCTCAGGTGTTTAACGCCGGGTGTTAAACATCTGACAACTTCAGCAGTTTTATCTTTTGAACCATCATTCACCACTAAGATCTCATAATCATAATTTTGCTTTGATAAATACTTATCAATCTCCTCCAAAGTTTTGGGCAATCTCTTTTCTTCATTATAAGCCGGAATGATAACCGATAAATGAATTTCAGACATTAAAATATTATATCATAAAAACAAAAAAAAGCGAATCATTCTTGAAACGCTATAACAAATTTCCTAAAATTTTCTGACCAGTATTAAGGAAGGGTGAGAATTTTTGGACCTTCCTTTGTTGCTGCCACCATGTGTTCAAAATGGGCTGAGAGAGAACCATCGGTGGTTTCATAGCTGTAGCCATCTTTGCCTCTTTTTATGTGCCAATCGCCAACCGTCACCATAGGCTCGAGACAAAAAACCATACCTTCTTTGATTTCTTCTCCCGTGTGTCTTTTTCCATAATTTAAAATTTTGGGGTCTTCATGCAATTCTCTACCAATTCCGTGGCCACAGAGTTCTCGAACAACATTAAATCCTTGACTCTCAACGTATCTTTGAATTGTGTTCCCAATATCGCCAAAGGTATTTCCAATCCTTGATTTTTTAATTCCCATTTTTAAAGCCTTTTTAGTCACTCGAATTAACCTTTGGATTTCGGGAGAAATTTTGCCAACCCCAACGGTAATTGCCATATCAGTGTGAAAACCTTTATAAAAAATCCCCAAATCTAAAGAAATAATATCTCCTTCTTTTAAAATCCTTTCCGACGGCACCGCGTGAACAATTTCCTCATTGACTGAGGTGCAGAGGCAGGCGGGATAGGGTCTAACAGTTTCCCCATCTTTGCTCAGATATCCCTTAAAAGAACATCTGATTTTATCCGCCTTCGCCCCCGCCTTAGCTCCAGCTTCGGCGGACAGGCAAGGCTTCGGCGGACAAGAAATCAGGCTCTCGGCGAGCCTATCTAATTCCTTGGTGGTAATTCCCGGCTTCACATTTTTCTCTAATTCTTTTATAATTTTGGCCAGGATTTTTCCGCCTTCAGACATTATTTTTATTTCTTCTTTCGTTTTTATCGAAATCATTTTTATGTTAGATTTAGAGCTTTAAGTATGTTTCGGAAAATGATAGCCGGTGGCGGAGAGCCATTAATTTTTGTTACTTTTAGCCCTTCTTTTTTAAAATAATCAATTAGAGGAAAAGTTCTTTCTTCATACTCTTTTAATCTAACCTTGATTGTTTCTGGCTTATCCAATTTTCCCCTCTTGACTAATTTTGAGCCATCCAATGGGCACCTTTTTAGCCTAATCGTTTCCTTCAAATACAAGATCGGATGGCGCATTAGCTCGCAAATTCTTCGGTGAGAATTTCTAAAAATTGTTTCTTTAGTTGAAATACCAAGCAAAATTATTTTAATATTTTTTGAACCATATAATTTCGAGATGAGAGGAATAATTTCTTTACCTTCGTAAAGACTTCTTGGAGAACCAGCTAAAATCAAATTTCTGCCTTCTTTAAATAATTCTTTTATTTTATTTTTGACCCAAAAACTAACAACTTCTGGTGTATTTAATTTCCCGCTTTTCCATAATTTTCTTTCTTTTTCTAAAGAATATTTTTTACTATTGACAATTTCATAATCTCCTTTTTTAGCAATCATCACCTTAGCTTCAATAATTTTGCTTGTTTCAAAATAATATAAATTTAATTTCTCAGCCAACAATTCAGCCTGAGTTCCTTTGCCAGCACCGGGTGGACCCATGACAATAATGATTTTCATAGATTTAAGATTTAAGATTTAAGTTAACTTTAATCTTTCAACTTTCAACTTTAATCTAAAAGGTCTCATATTCTCTCATTTCCAATTGGGCTTTGATTTCTCGCACCGTTTCCAAAACCACGGAAACAATAATCAAAAGAGCAGTCCCACCGACTAAAAAACTAAAAGTAGCTACTTTGGTTACGCCCTGAATAATTGAAGGTGCCAAAGCAACAAATCCCAAAAACAGGGCTCCAATTGGTAAAATTCGATTTAAAACATAGGACAAAAATTTAGCTGTACTTTCTCCCGGTCTGATTCCTGGAATAAATCCACCCATTTTTTGTAAATTTTCGGAAATGGATTTTGGTTCAAAAGTTATCATGGTATAAAAAAAGGTGAAAGCAAAAACTAAAATAAAATATAAAATTCCGTAAATGAAGTGGTTATTAAAAAGATTTGACACCTCATGAGCTATTTTTCCTAAAAAACCAGGGGAAGCGCCTAGAAAATTAGCAATCATTGGAGGAAAAGTTAAAATTGATAAGGCAAAAATAATCGGCATGACACCGGCCGGATTAATATTTAGAGGTAAATAGGTAGAGACACCGCCATACATTCGCATGCCCCTCACTCTTTTGGCATAGGAAACTGGAATATTTCTCCTGGCTTCACTAATTAAAGTAACTCCGGCCAAGATAATTAAAGCCATCCCAAAAAAGCCAAAATAAGAAGGAATCATTGATGGCTCATAAGTAGCAATCATCTGGCCTATATTTCGAGGAAAATCGGCTATAATTCCAGCAAAAATTAAAAGCGAAACACCGTTACCAATTCCTTTTTCCGAAATTAATTCACCTAACCACATTAAAAAAAGACTGCCGGCCGTAATCGTTAAAATTGCACTAATTTTGGTCAGGGGGGACATTGCCCCGATTATTCCTTGCCGGGAAAATAAAGTAAGCATGCCAAAAGCCTGAAGAATAGCCAGGGGGACAGCCAAAATTCTTCCATATTGCTCAAATTTTGCCCGACCTTCCTCACCTCCTTCTCGGTATAATTCTTCGAGTTGAGGAAAAATCATTGTTAATAATTGAAGAATAACTATGGAAATAATATAGGGACCTAAACCTAACATCACAATTGAGAATCTCTCTAAGGCGCCGCCAGTAAAAACATTCAAAATTCCTAAC
>Ga0210051_1007191_pt1 | contig 10416 bp, 5 predicted proteins | sample CryGey092014_all_FD_185464 | JGI IMG/M metagenome (GOLD analysis project Ga0210051, IMG submission 185464) | Groundwater microbial communities from aquifer - Crystal Geyser CG23_combo_of_CG06-09_8/20/14_all (SPAdes) (version 2) | ecosystem: Environmental > Aquatic > Deep subsurface > Groundwater ...
CGAAAACACCAGCACCATCGGCACTCGTCAGAAATGGGAGGAGTTGTTAGCGTCGAAGGGGGTGCGGTTGGCCGGGCATCGGGTGGTCAAGGGACGGTAGCAGCGGGCCCAGAATGTGCGTTGCCGTGCAGCCCCACCGCCTCGGTTCGGTCGGGAGCGTCCGGTCGGGCCTTCAATACCGAGACTCCCCTCAACGAACCGACTCGGATCCGACGCGCTCCTCCTCGCCTCCTCAGCAGGTGAACACGGCTCCGACACGAACAAAGAGACCACACCCGAACGCCTGTGGACCAAGGAGTACAAGCCGTGCGTGCTCTATCGCGACTCAAGCCTTTTCTCGCTGCTCTGAGCGTGCTGCTCGCCGTGTGCGCGTCGTGGGTATCACAGTCGGCGGCCGCGGACCGCTCCGGGAAGTGCCCGGGCTGGCTGCCTGTGGGCGAGCTGTCTCCGTTCTTCCCTGACGACGGATTCACGCTTCAGGTGAAGGACTGCAAGGAGGCTTGCCTGCGGAAGTCCTTCGATCTGGCTGGCGCGCCCAAGCGGGCGGTGCTGGCGGTGACCGGCTTTCATACTGTCGCCGTTTGGCTGAACGGCAGCCTGGTTGCCGAGAACCACGCCGATGGACCCGACCATCCGCCAGCGTTTGCGGAAGTGACGCAACAGCTCCGGGCGGGCAAGAACGACCTGGATGTGCGCGTGTGGACGGAGTGGTCGCCGGTGGTCTACGTGCAGCTTCGCGTCGAGTTGGCGGACGGGTCGTTTGTGGATGTCGCCACCGACGATACGTGGGAGACGCACCCCGGCGCGGCTGAGGGAGGGCCGCGCGGGAAGGCGCCGACGGACGGTTGGCAGAAGGCTTTGCTGCTGGACGACTACTACGGCAGCGGCGGGGAGGCGAAGAGCTGGCAGAAGGAGTTCGCGTTGATGCCGCGCGACCTGCTGCGCGAGCGGGTGGGCGCCTTCAACCAGCGGCTGCAGGCGGAATGGACCGCGCCCCAGGGGGCGCCCAAGTCCGCCTTTGGCGGGGAGTGCGTGAAGCCCGAGTATGCCGCGCAGTATGGCAACGTGCTCCGGCTCGATCCCGCGACCGGGCAGGTCCTCGACGCGACCGGCAAGGTGCGGCATCTCTTCTTCACCATCTACGGGCAGAAGCTCGCGGGCGGCTCGACGTTGGGTTGGGATGGGTTCGACTTCGACTTGTTGGAGCACGACCTGACGCTGATGGAGGCGGCGTGCGTCCACCCGTATCTGCGGTTCGTTGGCTGGGGGTTGCTCCTCGACGCCGAGGGCAACTGGCGCCGCTGCGAGAAGCAGCCGGCCGGGGCCAACCTGCCCAAGTTCACCTACAACTACGAGATTCTCGACTACTTCCTCGACCGCTGCCAGGCGCACGGTCGGTTCGTCGCCGTCGAATGCGACTTTTTCTGGGCCGCCAACTGGGACACGCTGCCGGCGCCGTACCATACGCGCTACTACCTGTATCCCGAGGTGGCGGAAGCCAACGCGCTGGCGCACCGTAAGCTGCTGTCGCGCCTGGCCGACCGGGCGTGCGTCGCGGGCTTCATGATCGGCGAGGAAGACATCATCATGGCGCCCGACCTGGACAACGGGCACTTGCGGGCGGCGTTCCAGGAGTACCTGCGCGGGCGCTACGGCGCTCTCGGCCGCCTGGCGGAGACGTGGCAGCGCGGCTACGACTATGCCGACCATTCGCAATGGAAGACGGTCAATCGCAAACCCGGCTCGTGGGGACTGCCGGCCGACGCCAACGCCGGCGAAGACGTGCTGCTGTCCAACTCGCCGTTGGTGGACGGCTTCTGGACCCGGCTGCAGAACTGGTCGCAACTCGACCTGCCGGTCTGGCCGCGGTTCCGCTGGGCGCAGCCGCCCAACGCGGAGCTGCCGTCGCACATGTCGTTCCCGGGAGACCCGATTGATACCGACGACGACCCGCAGTGGATCGACTACAACGCCTTCCGCGAAGATGTGCTCTATCTGAAGTTCGTCAGCCGCTGGGCGGAGGTCGTTCGCGAAGCCGTCCCGAAGCACTGGCTGTTCCACAGCAACGCGCAGGACTGCACCTCGCAGTGGCACTTCCTGCACTTCTTCCGGCGGGCGGAATTGCCGTTCGCGGTGATCGGCGTCGGTTGCCACGACTCGGGCGCGAACCTCGACGAGATCCCGCCCTGGGACCGGTTGCGCAAGTACGTGAAGAACATCGCCTCCTACCGGCCGTACGTGTTGGCTCCCGGCAGCCCGGCCGTTGCCGTGTCGTCGGGCGAGGGGGAAGGCGGCAAGTCGGGCGACGAACCGGCCATTCGCGACTACTACTGCGGCCAGAGCATGGAGATGGTCGGCCACGGCGCGGGCTTCGAGCAGTCGTACACGTGGGCGCATCTCTCCGGCGCGCAGGAGGACCCGGACGGCCGCGGTCATCTGACGAAGGCCCTGGAGTGGATGGGTGGTTTCTACCGCGCGGTGGACGGCGTGACGTTTTCGCTGAAGCGCGAGGTGCCCATCCTGGTCGTCCGCAACAACAACCTGCAGCGATCCAACCGCAGCGGCCACGACTATGGGAACGTCCTGGGGCTTGCCAGTTTCCTCGCGCAGCTCAATGTCGAGTTCGATATCGCCATGGATCAGGACTGCGTCTACGGCGCGGCACAGCGAAAGATCGACCTGAGCAGCTACCGCCTCCTCTTCCTGCCGTCAGTCGAGTGTGACTACCTGGCGCCATTCTGGCAGGCGTTGGACGCGTGGCTGACCGACCCGGCCCACAAAGGCGAGCGTTCGCTGGTCGTCGGCAATGTGGGCAAGCGCACGCCGTACCTGGCGCCGACCGGCGCATTTCAGCCGACGTTGGCGAAGTGGCTCGGCGCCACCGACTACGCCGCCACGGTGCCTCTCCGCGGCAGCCAGGAGCCGTCGTGGCAGCCGCGCAGTCCGCTGTTCGCCGCCGGCGCGCTGAAGATCAACTTCGGCGAGCGTGGCGACGGGTCGCCGTTGGGCCTGTTCGACGGCGGAGAGCCGCTGCTGACACTGCCGGACGGCCGCGCCCTCGGCATCGCCACGACCTGCGGCGGCAACGCCGTCTACGCCTTCGGCTTCCCGCTGGGATTGGCGTTCGACAACCTCTGGGGCCTGCCCTACGGGCTCGGCAACGGCAAGCCCGCGCCGCAGGAACCAGACGACGTGCTGGCGTCGCTCTACGAAGACTTGGTGGAGGCAGCCGGCGTCACCCGCCCGATTCGCGCCCCGCACAATGTCCGCGTTGCCGTGAGCGACGACCGAAGCGTGATCCTGGTGCGCGAGCTGTTCGGTCGGGAGACGACCGACCTGTGCACGCTGGCGCTTCCCGCCGGGGCGAAGTATGAGGGCTGCGAACTGATCCCCCAAGCTGGCGGACGGACGCTCCTTCGCGCGAAGCTGCCGGCGTACGGCGGGCTGTACTTCAAGCGCGCCAACTAGCCGCCGGTCATTAGGCGGGCGCGGCTGGTCAGGTCGGTCTGACCGGTCTGACCTGTCGGACTCGTCTGACGGGGCTGCGCCGCCCCCAAAGGAGAACCCATGCCCAACGACCTCAACCGCCGAGACTTCGTGAAGAACGCCACTGTCGCCGCCACCGCGGCCACGGTCGCGTGCGGCCGGGCCGAGGAACAGCCCGCGCAGCGCCCGAACATTCTCTGGCTAATCTCCGAAGACACCGGCCCGGAGCTCGGCTGCTACGGCTATCCGCTGGTGCACACACCCAACCTCGACCGGCTGGCCGCCGAGGGGGTCCGCTTCACGAGTGCGTTCACCAACGCGCCGGTCTGCTCTGCCAGCCGGTCGTCGTTCATGACGGGCAGGTACTGCACCAGCATTGGCGCCCACAACCACCGCAGCCACCGCGGCGACGGGTTCGGGCTGCCGGAGGGCGTGCACGTCTTCACCAAGTACCTGCGCGACGCGGGCTACTTCACCTGCCTGCCTGGCGCGAAGAAGACGGACTGGAACTTCACCGACAGCGAGAAGCCGTACGACTCGAACGACTGGGCCGACCTGAAGACGCACCAACCGTTCTTCGCTCAGTACGGATTCGGCGAGACCCACCGCACCTTCAAGCACTGCCCCGGGCATCCCGTCGATCCGGCGAAGGTCACGCTGCCGCCGTACTACCCCGACCACCCGATCACGCGCCAGGACTGGGCGCTGTACCTGGAAGACATCAACGTGCTCGACCAGAAGATCGGCGCGGTGCTGCAGAAGCTGGAAGACGATGGGCTGGCCGACAACACGGTCGTGTTCTACTTCGGCGACCACGGCCGGTGCCATGTCCGCGACAAGCAGTTCCTGTACGACGGCGGCATCCACGTCCCCCTGCTGATTCGGTGGCCCGGTCAGGTGCAGCCGGGAACTGTCGACGACGAACTGGTCAGCGCGCTGGACTTCGCCCCGACGTGCCTCGACGTGGCCGGCGCGCCCGCGCAGAAGCACATGCAGGGGCGCGTCTTCCTCGGTGCCCACAAGCAGCCGGAGCCGCGGTACGTGTTCGCCACCCGCGACCGGTGCGACGAGACCGTGGACCGCATCCGCTGCGTCCGCGACCACCGCTACAAGTACCTGCGCAACTTCCTGCCCGACCGCCCATACATGCAGCCCAACGCCTACAAGGCGCGACAGTACCCGGTGTGGAACCTGCTGAAAGAGCTGCACGCGGCAGGCAAGCTGACCCCGGAGCAGGAGCTGTTCGTCGCGGACCACCGGCCGCCGGAAGAGCTGTTCGACCTCCGGACCGACCCGTGGGAGGTCAACAACCTCGCTGCCGACCCCGCGCACCAAGATGTGCTGCAGCGAATGCGCGCGGCGTTGGAAGCGTGGATCGTCGACACGGACGACCAGGGGCGCTTCCCCGAGTCCGCGGAGGCGGTGGCAGCCGCGCAGGAGAAGGCCCGATGACCGTCGCACTCAGCGTGACGTTTGCCTTTCTGCTGTGCTGTTCAGCGGTCAGCTTGGCCGCCGACTTCGAGGCGCCCCTCGCCGCCTTCCAGACCACCCCGCGTCCCGCCGACGGCGAAACGGTCAGCGCCAACCCGCCGTGCTTTGTGTATCCGGCGGATAGGACTTATGAGTCCCAGGGGTCCCATGAGTCCTATGAGATCGAGGTCAGCACTGGGCCAGCCTTCACAGAAGGCACCACGAAACAGCTAGCCAGCCCCTACCTGCTGCTCGCCCCAGCCGAGCCGCTCAAGCCCGGAGCGTACTTCTGGCGCTGGCGGCCGAGCGGGGCTGCCGAGTGGTCCGCAGTCCGGGCCTTCACCGTCTCCGCCGAGGCGCCGGTTGTGCCGTTCCCCGACATGGACGGACTGGTGAAGCGGTTGGGAGCCAGCCATCCGCGAGTGGCAGTCACTGCGGCAGGGCTGGCAGACGCTCGGCAGCGGGCCCTCGCGCGGTTCGGCGATTCGTGGCTGGGGGGCGTGCGCAAGTACGCCGAGCAAATGCGCGACAAGGAGCTGCTGCCGGAGCCGGAGTTTCTGCCGGAGACGCGCGACCAGCGCCGGATCGAGCTGTATCAGAAGACCTTCCAAACCACCCGGCCCTTCATGCGCGAGCTGGCCAACCTGGCTGAGAACTACCTGCTCACCAGCGACGAGCTGACCGGTCAGGAGGCGAAGCGGCGGCTGCTGCACGTGGTGTCGTGGGACCCGAAAGGCAGCACGAGCCTGGGGCATAACGACGAGCCGGCCACCGAAGTGGTTCGCTACTGCCCGACCGCCTTCGACCGGGTGTACTCGCTGCTGACCGCCGAGGAGAGGCGGAACTGCGTCGACTGCCTTCTCACTCGCATGACCGAGATCCGGGACCGCTGGCGGCAACGACCGTTCGAGCTGAACCCCTACGAAAGCCACAACATGGGCTACTATCTGCCCGACATGGTCGAAGCCTGCTTGGCAATGGTTGGCGACGCGCCGGTCGAGGAGATGTTGCGCTACACGTTGTTGCAGCTCTGGTCGCCGTTCTTCCCGCCATACGGCGGTGCGGACGGCGGCTGGTGCGAGGGACCCAGCTACTGGGGCTGGAGCACCTCCGTCTTCGCCCGGACCTACCAGCTCGTCGCCCAGGCGACAGGCGTGCCGGTGCACCTGCGGTCGAACGTCCGCAACATGTGGCGCTACAAGCTCTACGGCAACCCGCCGTACTTCAAGATGTCGCCCTTCGGCGACGGACAGGAGAGTCCGGCAGGCGGCGGCGGGACGATGGCGCTGCTGGCAGCGCTGTACGACAACCCGCACGCCAAGTGGTATGCCGACTGGCAGAACGCGAAGCTCTCCGGTACAGACGCTCTGCTCAACGCGGAGCCGGTCGACGCGAAGCCGCCCTACGACTTGCCGCAGGGGCAGGCGTTCTACGACGTCGGTCTCGCCTGCATGCACACCGTGTTGCCTGACCCCGCCGACAACGTGGCCGTGCTTATGCGGAGTTCTCCCTTCGGTTCCATCAGCCACGCCTTCGCCGACCAGAACGCCTTCGTGCTCGATGCCTACGGTGAGCCGCTGATTATCGCCTCCGGCTACTACCAGCTCTATGGTTGCCCGCACCACGCCGAGTGGACGTGGGAGACCAAGGCGTCGAACTCGGTTCTGGTCAATGGCGAAGGGCAATCGAAGCGCGACTGGGACGCCAAGGGCAGGCTGGCGACGTTCCAGACGACCGCCGCAGGCGACTACGCTGTAGGCGACGCCACACAATCCTACAGAGGCAGGCTGGATCGCTTCCAGCGTCATCTTCTCTTCCTCCGGCCCGTGCACACCGGCGGCGCGCCGCTGGTAGTGATCCACGATGATCTCTCGGCGCCCGAACCGGCGACCTATCAGTTCCTGCTCCATGCGCTGAACGAGATGCAAGTGGTGGCGGCGGCGCAGCGGGTGACGGTCGCCAAGGGCGACTCGCGCTGCCGCGTGGAGTACCTCGCCCCGGCCGACCTGAAGTTCAGCCAGAACGACCAGTTCACCAAGCCGCCATTCCGCCCGGTGCCGAACCAGTGGCATCTCACGGCAAGCACAGTGGAGCCGGCACGCGACGCCTCCTCATTGATTGCGATCCAGCCGTATCGGAACGGCGAGGCGGACGTGCTGCTGTCCCCCTCGCAGCAAGCCGGCGAGGGCTGCCTCGGCTTGACGTTGACGGGCAGCGACCGCGTCGTGACGCTGTTGTTCCGAACGGACGCGATCAGAAAGACCGTAACACTCGGCGACCTGACCACCAATGCTCAAGCGGCAACCGTGTGCCTTGTGGCCGGTAAGGTGCGCTCAGCGGCGATGTTCGGCGGCACCTCGCTGACGCGCGGCGGGAAGGAACTCCTCGCGAGCGATCAGACCGCCGCGGCAAGCGCGTCTTGTTGCGGCGGCGCGGACCGCCTGCTGCTCTCTTCCGACGCTGCCCCGGGTGCCCGATTGGCCGCCGAGCTGACCCGGCCCGAGAAGTGGTCACAGGGCGCCGGGCCGTACGTGAAGACGAAGGGCGACGCCGGAGGCGCGACGTTGCCGCCACTCGCTTTGTCCGAAGGCCGGCAGGTCCCCTTCGAGACCCAACGGTACGACTGGGTTCAGCGACTGGTTGCGCAGGCAGCCGTTCCCGGTCCCGTCGGCCACTGCGCGGTGCGGCTGACGGGGGCCAACTCGGGCGACGGGAAGCTGCCAGTCGCCCTGATAGCAGGAGCGGCCTCCGTCCGGCGGGTGCTAGCCCGCGGCGCCCAGGACGTGGACCTGACGCTGCCGGCCGTCAGCCTGGGCGGAGACACGAAGCTGCTGGTCACCGCCGACGAAGCGTTCGGCGGACACCTGCGGGTGCGCCGCGCCGCGGCCGAGCGGGTGTATGGCGTCAACCTGCTCCCCAACGAATCGCTCAGCGATGCGCCCGACGGCGTACCGGCAGGCTGGCGCGCAGCCACAATCAGCCAGAACGCTCAAGCCGAAATCGCCTCAGCCGACGGCGGCCGCAACGGCGGCAAGTGCCTCAAGGTCACCTGCACAGACGCCACCGGCGGCGACTTCGGGACCGTGCTCGCGTGGCCCGGCATCCCGCCGAGCGGCGCCGACCGCACCTTCCGCATGAGCTGCTGGGTGAAGACAGACGCCACCTCCGTCGCCGGTCTCCAAGTCACGAGTCAGGATTGGGGTTGGTGGAAGAACACCGATCGTCTCCGGGACGCGAAGGAGTGGACTGAGACGGCGCTCGAGTTCACGCTGCCCGCCGGCGAGAACCTCACCAACGTCCGCTTGCATATGAACGCGCAGAAAACTGGGGCGGCGCTGTTCGTAGACGACGTCCGTTTGGTGGAGGTGGCGCCGCGGTGAAGGGGATTGACAAGTCCCGCGGTTGTCTGAGCGCCACGTCGGACCAAAGCGCGGCCCTTGGCTTGGCACTTGGCACTTGACGCTTGACACCCGTCTTCAGGGGAGGCATCCACAATGTCAGAGACCGTTACCCGTCGTGAGGCACTGAAGCTCGGAGCAGCAGCAGGGGTGCTGGCTGGCGCAGCCCGACGCGCCGCGGCTGCGACCGGCCCGAAGCCGATCCGGTTCGGCTTCATCGGGGTCGGCGGCCGAGGCACTGGGCTGCTGCAGCAGGCGCTCGCCCACGAGGGTGTCGAGGTCACCGCGATCTGCGACATCGACGAGGCGCACCTCAACCGCGGAATCGATCTCGTTCGTAAGGCGCGGGGCAATGAGCCGGCGGGGCACTCGGCCGGGCCGACCGACTACCGTCGACTGCTCACTCGCGACGATGTCGACGCCGTGCTCATCGCGACGCCGATGCAACTGCACGGACGGATGGCGGCTGACTCGCTGCGCGCCGGGAAACACGTGCTGAGCGAAGTCGCTGCGGCAGTGACGGTGGACGAATGCTTGGACTTGGTCCGCGCCCAGAAGGAGTCGGGCCGGACGTACATGCTGGCCGAGAACGTCTGCTACTACCGGGCCAACCTGATCGTGTTGAACATGATCGAGCAGGGGCTGTTCGGCGAACTGACCTACGCCGAGTGCGGCTACGTGCATGACTGCCGGAGCCTTCTCTTCAACGGCGACGGCTCGCTGACGTGGCGCGGCGAACTGGCGCGCCAGGAGAGCGGCAACTGGTACCCGACGCACTCCCTCGGCCCGGTCGCCCAATGGCTGGGCATCAACCGGGGCGACCGGCTGGTGTCGCTCGTGTCGCGCAGCAGTCCGGCCGTCGGCGTGAAGGACTACGCGACCAAGCGGTTCGGGGCAGACCACCCCACCACGAAGCTCCCCTGGCGCGGCGACTCGAACACCTCGTTGCTCTCGACGGAGAGGGGCCGGGTGATCGAGCTGCGGTTCGACACCTCGTCAGCCAGGCCGCACCCGACGACCACCTACTTCACCCTCCAAGGCGCGACGGCTTCGTACCACGACCGCGAAGCAGTGCCCTCGATCTGGGTCGACGGCAAAAGCAAGGAAGTCGCCTGGCAGTCGATCAACGACTACGCCGCCGAGTACGAGCACCCGCTCTGGAAGCGCTGGGCCGAGGAGGCGTCGAAGACCGGCCACGGCGGCGCCGACTTCTTCGTCATGCTGGAGTTCCTGGACACGCTCCGCACCGGTCGCCCGTCGCCGATCGACGCCGTGGACGCCGCGGCGTGGAGCTGCGTCATCCCCCTGTCGGCGAAGTCCGTCCGCGAGGGCGGCGCGCCGCAGGAGATCCCGGATTTCGGGCGGGCGTGAGCACCCGGCGGCACACATACTGGCCTGCCGCTATCGCTGCCCGATGGCCGGCTTCCCACCGGCATGGCCCGTGGACGCGCGTCCCGGCATCGGCTACAATGCCGTTCATCCACGCCATGCGGAGGTGGTCGCCGTGTATAGTCGCCTGCGGTGGACTGGTTTGCGCCGCAACGCCCTTGTTCGCTGCCTGTTGCTCGCCGGGGGGGGGTCTTGCGTGCGTCGGGTCGCTGTTGGGTCGGTTGAGTTGGGCACAGCCGCCGGAGCCATCGCCGCCCCAGCCGCCCGCCGGACTGCGCCTCGTTCCGGAGCCTGACGCGATCCCCGCTGATGGTCGCCATTCGTCGCGGCTGACAGCCAGGTGGCTGCCCGCTGCCGGGCGGCCGGTCGCCGGGCGACGCATTCGGTTCGCGACCACCGCCGGCTGGCTCACAAACACCGAGGGCGTCACCGACGAGCGGGGTCGGGCGCAGACGTTCCTGGTGTCAGACACCGAACCCGGCACGGCCACGGTGACGGCGCGTTGCGACTGCCAGACGGCGACGGCCACCGTCGTGTTCAGAGAAGATGACGGCACAATCATACTGCAGCAACAGCCGGCGCCCACCGTGTCGCTCTCGGCGCACTGGTGGCCGACGGCGGGTCAACCCGGCTACCAGTGCGAGTACAATGGCGGCACGCTGTCGGGAGGACC
>Ga0210051_1007192_pt1 | contig 10416 bp, 8 predicted proteins | sample CryGey092014_all_FD_185464 | JGI IMG/M metagenome (GOLD analysis project Ga0210051, IMG submission 185464) | Groundwater microbial communities from aquifer - Crystal Geyser CG23_combo_of_CG06-09_8/20/14_all (SPAdes) (version 2) | ecosystem: Environmental > Aquatic > Deep subsurface > Groundwater ...
TGCTTTTCTAATTTTATTAAAAGATCAATGATAGATTGATTTGAAACAACGCCCAAACTTTCTCTCATTTCTTCAAATGTGGGAGGGTAACCGGTGTTTTTAATGTAATTATAAATAATAGATAGTAGTTCCTTTTGTCGTTTAGTTATTTTGGTCATATTAAATAATAATACCCGACTATATAGTCGGGTGTCAATAGCTCGCCTGTGGATAACTAAAAATTTAATTTTCCCTCGGGCGTTCCTCTTTTGGCAGGTCGTGAATTGTAAATGATTTTTGCATATTATCTAATTTTACTTCATCCTGTTAGAAATTTCACGCTGCGAGCCCTCGCTATTTCTAACGGGACAGGTTAAGCCCTATTTTCGCCGAATACGCCATCCGCCTGGCGTATTGGCGACATCCTTATAAACTGGAGCTTGTGAGAATGTTGTGTTCGTGATAAATGTTAAATCTGAATTCATATTTTTTATTTTTTTATTAATTTAAGTATATCCTCTTTTTTATACCGCCTGTCGCCACGCTTCCCGAACCGGATAGCTTTTAGAATGTCTTTATTATCCCAATTTCTTAAAGTATTGGGATGGCAATTCAAAAACTCGCAGGCCTGCTTTAGGGTGAGAATATTTGGCAACTTGTTTTTTTTCACTTGATTTTTCATAAAATTTGACTTAACATAAGTTTATATTAAATAATTTTTAATGTAAAGACTATGTAAAAATATTAAAATCAAAAAGCAATAACAAAACGGGCGAAATTTTGCCCGTTTTGCTATTTTTTGGGGGGCATTCCCTCCTTCGTTCTGCTGAGCGGGATTTCGGCAGGGCAAGTCGGTCTCTCGATGGTTCGACTCCGCTCACCACAAGTAAAAAATCCCGACTGGCGGAGAGGACAGGACTCGAACCTGCAAGGGAATTTCTTCCCGCTGGTTCTCCAAACCAGTGCCTTGCCATTCAGCACACCTCTCCCTAAAATTATTTTATACTTTCATTCCGCGCAAAGCCTTAACTCGTTCTTCCACCGGCGGATGAGTCACCCGCCCAAATTTTGCTTTGCAAAATTTCAGTCGGGCAAGTAAATAACTTTTCAATCTAAATCCTCATTCCTCGTAATATTTTAACCCTTTCCTCGACAGGAGGATGAGTCAATCGCTTCGCTCAAAATCAAAAATCAAATATCAAAAATCAAAAATTTATATTTTCATTCCCCGTAAAGCTCTAACTCGTTCTTCTGTGGGAGGATGTGTTAGAAACAACTTAGTCAGCCAATTTTTGGATTGTTTTCCCCGAAATGGATTTGAAATATATAAATGGGCGGTGGAATTGTTGGCGGTTTTTAACGGAGTCGGGTCTTTGGAAATTTTCTCAAGAGCCCTGGCCAGTCCTTCTGGATATCTTGTCAGCAAAGTACCGGAAGCATCGGCTAAAAATTCTCTTTTTCGGGAAATTGACAATTGAATCAAGGTGGCGGCGATTGGAGCCAAAATTGCCGCTAAAATCCCCAGGGCAAGCATAATTAACCCGCTTGAACCCCTTGAATCCCGTCTTCCGCCGCCAAAAAAACTTATTCTGAAAAACAATTGAGAAAGCATAGCCACCATTCCCACCAAAATTACCACAATCGTTTGTAAAAGCATATCCTTGTTGCCAATATGAGAGAGCTCATGAGCAATTACTCCTTCAAGTTCGGCTCTATCTAATTTTTCCAAAAGTCCCGTGGTTAGCGCCACTACCGCATGTTTGGCATTTCTTCCGGCGGCAAAAGCGTTTGGCTGAGCTTCGTTAATTATAAAAATTCTCGGTAAAGGAAGGCCGGCCGTAATGCAAAGATTTTCAACCGTCCTGTAAAGTTCGGGGTTGTCTTTTTTTTCAATAGGCCTTGCCTGGGACATGGCAAGAACGATTTTATCCGAATACCAATAACTTGAAAAACTCATCAAAACGCTGAAAATCACGGCGATTATCAAAATAGCATAACTGTCCAATAGATAACTAAAAAGCCAGCCCAGGACAATGATAAATATCAAAAAACCGGTAACCAGCAACCAGGTCTTGCGAGTATTTGATTCGGCGTGAGAGTATAATGTCATAATGTTGGAATGTTGGAATGTTGGAATGTTGGAATGTTGGAATGTCTTATTGTGTTGAAGTGTTATTTGCGAATGGATTTTTCCAACGCAATAATTTTGAAATATTCTTCTTGCAAAAGATGGCCCAGCAATTCAACATCTTTCTCGGCAATAAAATCTTCTTGAATGGCTATTTTAATACAAGCTATACATTCCAAAACAGAAGACTTAGCCCGATGTAAATATACAGCAAACCCCTTTGATATTGGTTGTCCCGAGCCTTCTACGATATTTAAAACAATTGATGTGCCAGCTCTTTTTGTTTGGTCAGTTAAAGCAAATAATTCCTCTTTTGGAAAATTTTTTGTAATTTTATATATTTCGTGGATAATTTTCATCCCCAACTTCCACACCTCTAAATTTTCAAATCTGTAATTTTCAAATTTAAATTTATCCATAACATTACATCTGTTAGAACATTAGAACATTAGAACTTCACAGCAACCGGTTCTTTGGCTTCGGCTTTTTCCAGTTCAAAAAATTCTCTTTGTTTAAATCCAAAGGTTTTGGCAATAACATTTGCCGGGAAACTTTCAATCTTAATATTTAAATCCCGAACATTGGTGTTGTAAAACCTTCGGCTTGCCTGAATTTTATCCTCGGTATCCCGCAGTTCTCTCTGCAATTCAAGAAAATTCTGGGAAGCTTTGAGGTCGGGATAGTTTTCCGCGACCGCAAAAAGCGATTTTAAAGCCGAAGAAAGCCCATTTTCCGATTTGGCATGTTCTTCCATTGTTTTTGCTTCCATTGCCGCTGTTCTGGCTTTGGTTACATTTTCCAATACTCCCCTTTCATGGGCGGCATAACCTTTAACAGCTTCCACTAAATTGGGTATGAGATTATATCTTCGCTTCAGCTGAACATCAATATCCGACCAAGCTTCTTTTGCCCGATTTCTTAAAGTAATTAAACGATTGTAGGTAAAGATTACCCAAAGGATAATGATGCCTACGACAACATATATAATAGTCATAAAGTGCGATACTAATATACTAATTCATACTAATGATACAAATATCAGTATAATTCGTATTCAATTAGTATATTGGCATTGAGTTGTTTTTATTATAGGTTAATCCAAAATTTTTTGCAATCACGGTATTACCTTTGAGTATATCCCCCATCTAACATTTTAATTAAACTAAAAGTTAGCTGAATTGATTCAGCTAACTTTGGTAGGCGTGGAGGGAATCGAACTCCCGTGTTCGGGTTATCCCGCAACAAAATCAAAGAGTTTTGGTCCCGCCAAGGAGATTTGAACTCCTGTCGCCGGCTTGAAGGGCCGGTGGCCTCACCGCTAGCCGATGGCGGGACTTTTCAAAACATTAGTCTCCAGCCAGCTGGGAACCTTGTTGGGCATATAGCCATTATCCCGAGATCTCGGAACCTCAATAATTGAGGCAAGATTCCCATTCGGCTGGAGACATTCTAAAGGAGCGGATAATCTTCTTAGGCACGGGGAGAAAAGTGGAGAGGACTTAATCCTCAAACCGGATTAGGGTAAATTTTTATAATCCAGCCGCAGCTGGTGTCCCATAACCCAGTAAGTTTTACCTACTCCCCTTTGAGAGCAAGCTCTCTCTCCACTTTTCTCCCCACCAATCCGGGAATCTTACACAACCCTAATAAATTCTCAACGGTTCCTAAAATTATAATAAAAATATCGAGAACGGAGATTTATCAAGGCAAGATTCCCGGGTTGGTAAGGAGAAACACATCATCACCTATATAATTTTCAATTTTTATTGTACCTAAGTCTTGGGGAGCTATTTGCTAATTATCTTTTTCTTCTGACATTTATATTATAGCATACCTGTAGAATTTGTCAAGGGGGTCGGACATTTTTCAAGAATTTTTACATTTTTGGAGGGCCCCAGAAACCAATTGAATTTTTGATTAGTCCCCCGGGCTCCCCAAAAAATTGGGAAAGCCACTTTTTTCTTTTAATCTTTACTCGGGCCAAATTAGTAAATAAATAAAGTGTGTGTGCCTTAAAGTTTTAAAAGAAAGAAGTAATTAACTTTCGCCAAGGGGTCGTTAATAATTTTTTACGAGCCCTCCAGCCGAAAGTGCTTGTACCTATCCTTAACACTATATTGTAGCATAGTACTTTAAATTTGTCAAGTCCCCCTGACAAATTTTTAATGCTTCTGTGAAAATCGTGGCACGCCCTATTGACAACTTTTTAATAATGTGCTAAAATGTAATGTGAGCCAACTCTGGCCACAAGCACCCTGAAAAGTCCTCCTTCGCATAAAGCTATGGAGGATAAGAGAGGAGGGAAAAATGAGGACTCAAGTTCTGGTTAATTTCTGGGTCCAAAAAGGAGCATTGAGGGCGATAGCCCACTGTCCGGGAGGAAGCTAAACAATTTAGTGATTGAATTTTGGAGGAAATAATGACCGGAATAAACGAAATGAAAGACCTGGACCTGCTTGTTGCGCTTGATTACTTGTTGACCCATCATCGAGACGCCCTGACAAAATGGGCCTGGGGAAAAACTCGTTCGGAGGCGCGCACTACTTATCAAAAGCTCGAAAGAATGCAGAAAAGAATTGAAAGCGGTGGAGAACTAACCGATTCTAATCGTAAATATATTCAAATGGTCTTCAGTTCCAAACATGGAGTTGGATGCAAAATAGAAGAGTGGTCTGACCTTGAAAAATACCGAAAGACCCATCAAAGCAGACAGAAAACAAAACAGACAATCTTGTCTGTCCTGAAAGGAAAAAAAATCCCGGTAAGGTTCAAACATATTGATAAATACGGCAATGCTATCGGTTGGGTATCTTTAAAGAGCGTTGATGGAAACCAGCCAGCAGAAATCGAGAAGAAAATATTCCTGATGCCCAAAGATGTAATGCCTGCAAATTTCAAAATCGGACTTATTTATGATGTAATATGCCTCGGAATCACCAGCTCCGGCGCCATAAAAGTGAAACTGGCATAAAAAGGAAGGGAAGGAGGAAATAGATAGAATGTATTATAATAAGGCTTTACTCATTGGAGGAATAATCCTGCTTATCGTAGCAATAACCCTGCTTATCTTTACTATCAGTTTGGTAATTAGTTGATTCCCGACTTTTTCGATGTCTGTTATTTACAAAAAGAATTGAGCGGCAATTAAAAGACGGGACTTTTGGCTTGGATAGAGAAATTCAATCTTTGATGAAATATATCGCCGAGAATAGACAGAAAAAGCCATCTACAATCCTTCTTTTTGTCGGACCAGTGGATAATAAAAAATCTTGTATTGCCAATATCCTATCCGACCCGATTAGAAAAAAGGGGGGATTAATTTGAATAAAAACCCTCTGTCAAAACGACAGAGGGTTTATAATTTTTAAATTTTTATATGCCTGCATAGTTCAGGATTGATATTTCTCAGAACCATCCCACGACAAGTCAAAAATCGCTCTCAGGGTATCGGCAATTTCTTTGCTTTCAATAATCGTCCCAATCAACTTTCCCCGGAGAGAAAAAATGGCAACTTTTTCTCCATAAATTGTGATGTCAGTGGAAAATGGAAATTTTTCTTTTGGGACAAAACGACTCCTTGCCTGCAAAACAACGGGCTTTTGAGAAGAAGTATAAATAACTCTCATCGGAATTTTTTTGAATTTGGCTAAAATTTTATGGCGATGGTCTTTGGGATGGGGCGGAAAAACCTTGTAAGCGTCCTCAAGCGAAGTAAACTCCTCCATACTTTTGAATTTTGACCTTAAAACATCGCCAATAATCGCCTGAAATCCTTCTCTGCCCTCATAAAACCTGACTTTCGGCCGCTCCCCTGAAACATTAAAAATGTTTTTAAGCTCAGACAAAATAGTTTTAAAACTTTTTTCTTTTTCTTCAAAATCCTTTCTAACCGCTTCAACCAGACCCAGAAGTCTTTCCGGCGGTTCGGCAGAAAAATATCTTTTTTTGCCCTTGGTAAAAGAGCTCATCAATCCCTTTTTCATTAATGATTCCACCTGAACATAGGTAGTTGGTCTGTTAACACCGGCTTGACGGGAAATTTTCAACATTGTTTCCGGCCCAAGCTCAAGAGAAACCAAATAAACTTTGGCTTCTTTTTCTGACAAACCCAAATTTTTTAATTCGGTTTCGTATGCCATAACTGTTAAATCATTCCCAATCGCAAAATTATGTTAAATTATTTAATGTCCTTACCTTAATTATAGCTTAAAACCAAAGCGCTTGCAATAAAATTTTGAATTGTTTATACTATTTGTAGTAAATTGCGCGTGATTTCGCAAAACAACCATGGCAAATATAAAACCGGGACAATTGCCCCCTCAAGACATTGAAGCCGAACAATCGGTTCTGGGCTCTTTAATGCTTGACAAAAATGCCATTTTTAAAATAGCCGATTGGTTAACCCCGGATGATTTTTACAGACAAACGCACAAAATTATTTACCAGGCGACGCTTGACCTTTTTGAAAAATCAGAGCCAATAGACTTATGTTCTCTTCCCTCTCGTTTAAAGGAGGTTGAAAAACTTAAAGAAATTGGCGGCAAGGGTTATTTAACCGAACTGATTAATTCTGTTCCAACCGCCACCCATGTTATTCATTACGCTAAAATAGTACAGCGGAAAAAAGCTTTGCGCGATTTAATTGAGGCTGCCCATGAAATTAATCTCCTGGGATATCAAGAAGAAGAGGACATTGAATCAATTGTTGACGAGGCTGAACAAAAAATTTTCAGCATTTCCCAGAAATCTCTCAGGCAGGATTTTATTCCGGTAAAAGATATTCTGGGAGAAACATTTGAAAGGATTGACAGGCTTCATAAAGGAGAGTCTCCTTTACGAGGACTGCAAACTGGTTTTTCTTCCTTAGATAATAAATTAGCCGGCCTTCAAAAATCCGATTTAATAATTTTGGCCTCAAGACCGTCGCTCGGAAAAAGCGCCCTGGCTTTAGATATTGCAAGGCATGTGGCGACCCAGGTAAAAATGCCGGTGGGAATATTTAGTCTGGAAATGTCAAGGGACCAAATAGTAGACAGACTAATTGCCGGACAGGCCAGAATTGATTTATGGAGACTGCGAACCGGAAAACTCTCTAAAGATAATGATGATTTTTCCAGACTTCAATATGCCATAAATACCCTTTCAAAAGCGCCAATTTATATTGACGACGCGCCAATAACCAATGTCATGCAAATGAGGGCAATGACTAGACGGTTGCAAGCATCTCAGGGTCTTGGACTTATTATTGTGGACTACCTCCAGCTTATGGAGCCAAGAACCACTTTTAATAGTATGGTTCAGCAAATTACCGAAATTTCCCGGGCCTTAAAATCTTTAGCCCGGGAATTAAATATTCCGGTTCTGGCTCTCTCCCAACTATCTCGAGCGGTTGAACAAAGAACTCCCCAGGTTCCAAGATTATCCGATTTAAGAGAATCGGGTTGCCTTGCGGGTGATACGCTTTTGACCCGAGCCGATACAGGAGAAAGGGTTTTTATTAAAAATTTAGTTGGTCAAACCGACATCCCAATTTACAGCCTTGATGAAAATTGGAAAATAAAAGAAAGGAAAATTTCAAAAGTATTTTCCAGCGGAAAAAAGATGATTTATGAGTTAAAAACAAGAAGCGGATTTAAAATTAAAGCCTCAGCAAATCATCCCTTCCAAAAAATTGACGGCTGGTATCGACTCGACCAACTTGCTTACGGCGATTATATTGCCACTCCCCGAAAACTCGCTTCAAAATCTCCAAAAAATGAACTATCAAAAGAAGAAATTATTCTTCTTGCCCATCTTCTTGGCGACGGCTGTGTTCTCCCCGGACAACCGATTCATTATACGAGCGGAGATTTAAAAAATATTAAAATTGTTGCGAAATTAGCTAAAAAATTATTTCAAATTAAACCTCGGATTGTCCGCCAAAAAAATTGGTGGCATGTCTATCTGCCTTCCCCTTACCGTCTTGCCCGCAAAAAACATCACCCAATTATTAATTGGTATTATGCTTTAAAAATTCAACCCGCCCGTTCCTGGGAAAAAGAAATTCCTCAAAAAATATTCGGTTTGGATGAAGAAAATCTATCTCTTTTCTTAAAACACCTCTGGGCCACTGATGGGAATATAAGTCATAAATACCTAGCGGGAATAAAGCCAAGCGGAAATATTTATTATTCAAGCACCAGCGAAAAAATAGCGGAAGGAGTAAAACATCTTTTATTAAAACTGGGCATTAGAAGCAGAATTTCCCCGGTCAAAAAAGCTAACTATCGGATTTGCTATCATATATCTATCCAGGGCAAGAAAGACCAGTTAAATTTTCTCCAAAAAATTGGTTCTTATGGCAAGCGAGGAGAAATTGTTTCTGAGCTTATTAAAAACATTGAAAATATTGAAACCAATCCCAATGTTGATGTTTTGCCAAAAGAAATTTGGGGAAAAATCGCCCTGATTAAAATGAGATGCGGTTTAAGCTGGCGAGGTTTCGCTGAAAATTATGGAATGTCTTATTGCGGCTCTGCCTTATTCAAACACGGCGTTAGCAAAACACGCTTGACTCAAATTTTAAATTTCCTTCCGTCTTTAGAACTAAAAAATCTGGCTGAATCAGATGTTTTTTGGGACGAAATTGTTTCTATAACCCCATTAGAAGTTGAGGAAGTTTACGATGCCACTGTCCCAGAAACTCATAATTTTGTAGCAAATGACATTGTGGTTCACAATTCATTGGAACAAGATTCGGACGTTGTCCTGTTTATTCACCGCAAGGATAAATACGACCAAAAAGCCGAAAAAAATCTCGCCGAAATTATAATTGCCAAACACCGAAACGGCCCAATTGGAAAAACTCCGCTTTATTTTGACGAAAATTACGCAAGCTTTATTGAGACCGATAAAACGCATATAGAAGACGGGGGTGGGGAAACCGAAGCTAAAGATGCGGAAGACGACATATATTAAAAAGGTTGGCATAGCTCTGATTTCTCCTGATATTAGCTGATGAGCACTGATAAAGAATTGAGGTTATGGAATATCCAAAGCCAATCCAAAAACTCATTGACCGATTTTCTGAATTTCCAACCGTGGGCCCGCGAACAGCCGGCCGTTTTGTTTTCTATCTTCTTTCTCTTTCAAAAGAAGAACTGGAAAATTTAGCTGACTTAATTAAAAATTTAAAGGGGGGGATTGTAATTTGCTCATCCTGCTTCAATCCATTTGAAAAAATTGATGATTACGGAATATGCCCGATTTGCCGCAGCCCCAAAAGAGATAAAAGTTCTTTGTGCGTGGTGGAAAAAGAAACCGACCTTCTGACTTTGGAAAAAACAAAAAAATATCAGGGACTTTATTTCATTTTGGGAGGACTTATCCGGCCTCTTAAAAAAGAAAAAAATCAACAAAATGTAAGACTGAAAGAACTTGAAGAAAGACTAACCCGCCAAAATTTTTCTTCAAAAAACTTAGGTGGGCAAGAAAAACAAGAAATAAAAGAAATAGTCTTGGCAATAAATCCAACAGTGGAGGGCGAGGCAACAATTTCTGATTTAACAAAAATTATCAGGGAAACATCTCCTCAAGTCAAAATCACCCGGCTTGGCCGCGGCCTGCCCCAAGGAGGAGAGATGGAATATGCGGACGAGGAGACTTTGTCTTCAGCTCTTGACAACCGAAGATAGATTTGCTAATATAATATATTCCCGCTGTCCTTTAGGGATGGTTTGTGGCTTAGGCCATGGCGGGGATAGTTCTTATTATTTTAATAAGGAGGGAAAAATGTCAGACAAAGCACTAACTCTTGATATGGCAAGCGAGCTAAATAAACAACTCGCTCGGAAAAATGCTACAATAGAACTTACTCAGAAAAACTTAATAACAAATCAGGCCAATTTAGATCGGCTTGCTGAATTGATTTTAGGCAAATCCGAAGTAACAGTAGACGGAGTGATAACAGTATACGGAGTGAAATACTACCACCATTCCAATGGTGGTGGGCTGGTAGCTGAAACTGCTAAAGTTGCTGAAACAGCCTATGTTGGACCATTTGCTTTAGTAAAAGACGAAGCTCAGGTTTTAGATAAAGCTCGGATAGAAGATCGAGCTGTAATTTCTGAGAAAGCAATAATTAAAGAAAAAGCTCAGGTCTCTGGCTCAGCTCAGGTCTCTGGCTCAGCTCGGGTCTATGGCTCAGCTCAGGTCTCTGGCTCAGCTCGGGTCTCTGGCTCAGCTCTGGTCTTTGACTCAGCTCGGGTCTCTGACTTAGCTCAGGTCTATGGCTCAGCTCAGGTCTCTGGCTCAGCTTGGGTCTTTGGCTC
>Ga0210051_1007193_pt1 | contig 10416 bp, 9 predicted proteins | sample CryGey092014_all_FD_185464 | JGI IMG/M metagenome (GOLD analysis project Ga0210051, IMG submission 185464) | Groundwater microbial communities from aquifer - Crystal Geyser CG23_combo_of_CG06-09_8/20/14_all (SPAdes) (version 2) | ecosystem: Environmental > Aquatic > Deep subsurface > Groundwater ...
TAAAGCATGATATTATTCCGCAGTTTTCTTTTATGGTCGGTTTGCCCGGAGAGTTGAAAAGCGATATGAAATTAACGCTAAAATTAATTGACGAATTGGTTAAATTAAGCGACCAGGTGCAAATTTTAGGTCCGCAAGCCTTCCGCCCTTATCCTGGGTCGGAATTGTATGGCGAGTGCGTGGCTTCGGGCTGGAGCGCGCCTGATTCGCTGGAAGCCTGGAGTAATTTGGTAAAAAACCAGCTTAATTATTTACAGGTCAAGAATTTTAATTGGGTCAAGCATAAGGATTTTGTTGAATCTATGGAAACTTAAATTTTTCGCCTGGCCGATTGAATATAAATTGGCGAAGAGGTTTGTGGCCGGAAAAGATTGACAGAGGCTAAAGGCTTGAGTTTACTATTTTTCTCGCTGCGGAACTCGCCAGCCCAGGGCTGGCTCAGACAGTCCTCGCTTCAAAAAATATCAAACCCAAGCCTTTGCAGAGTAAATATTTAACAGATTTATGATAATATTAATCCAAATTAACCACTCCGCAGACCATTCGGAGAAAATCCTGCCCCTGGGAATTTTATCCGTGGGCAGCGCTTTGAAACGGGCTGGCCTAGCCGTGGAATTAATTAATATCACGGAGAAAGAAATTGACCAGACGGCGATTACGTGATTTCCCAAAAGCCGTTAGCTGCCTGTTTTTCCGTCATGACGGGCCGTCAGACCAAGCACAGCGCGCAGATGAGCAAGAAGCTTAAAAGCCTTGACGGCACGATTAAAATCGCCTGGGGCGGCATCCATCCCTCGCTACTGCCTGAACAGTGTTTAAACGAATCTTATATTGATTTTGTGATTATTGGAGAAGGTGAAGAAACCTCCATAGAATTTTCGCGCCAGTTTGAGGCGGGGAAATCCATGGCCACGGTATTGGGACTGGGCTATAAAGAAAATGGCGCGGTGAAAATTAATCAGCCGAGGCCTTTTTTAAAGAATTTGGATGACTGGCCGCTTGATTTCAGCCTACTTGATTTGGAGAAATATATTTATCGGCTAAATAAATACGAGCGGGTAATCGCTTATAAGGCCAGCCGCGGCTGTCCGTTTAATTGCGCTTTTTGCTATAACCGCGCCTTTAATCAAAGCCGCTGGCGAGCCTGGTCAATCGAACTGGTGGCGGCTGACATAGAATTTCTGAAAAAGAATTATCAGATTGACGCGGTAAAATTTTATGATGATAATTTTTTCGTTGACAAAAACAGAGCTTTGGAAATTTTGCGCCGGATTAATCTGCCAGCCCACCTGGAAATAAGGATTGACATGATAGATGAAAAGCTGGCGCGCGAGCTTAAAGACAGAAAAGTTTTCGATATGCTGATCGGCATAGAATCGGGCAGCGACCGCCTACTTGAACTAATCAATAAAAATTTTACCGTGGCCAAACTTTTAGAAGGCGTAAAAATTCTGGCTAAGTACGATCTGCCGGCCAGCTATTCAGTAATCGTCGGCTTGCCGACTGAAACTAAAGAGGAATTTGAAGCCACTATTGATTTATTGTATAAAATCTATAAGATTCATCCACGGGCCGCGGCTTTTACTCTAGGCGCTTATATGCCTTATCCCGGGTCTTTAATGTACGATTTTGCTGTTAAGCAGGGCTTTATGCCGCCAGCGAAAACCGAGGATTGGGGCATGATTGACCGTTTCAGGAAGGATTTTTCCACGCCTTGGGTTGACGGCAAGCGCGTCTGGCGCATCCGCGAATGTTTTAAACTGATTAAATTAAGGCTCGGGCCGGTAAACCGTTGGCTGGAATTCAGGATTAAGCATCGGTTTTTCGCCTGGCCGATAGATATTTATTTAATAGAATATCTGGCCGGGGTGGCGCTGGAGGAACGGGGTTGGGCGGGCAAGGCCATGAGAAAAATTTATAATTTAATAAAAAAATAGCATGAATATTTTGATTATAAATCTTGACAAAGCGATTTTTTCCGAAAGTTCGGCCAGTTTGGCGCGCCTAAAAGAATATAGCCGAATAGTTGATAAAATGTTTGTTATCGTCTGGACGAAAAAAAAGTACGCGCCCATAGCTTATGAAAACAGGCTGTTTGTCTATCCGACTAATTCCTGCTGCCGCTTGTTTTATTTTTTTGATTCCTGGCGGCTGGCAAAAAAAATATTGCGGCATTATAAAATTGATCTGCTGTTTACCCAGGATCCGTTTGAAACCGGTCTGGCCGGCTGGCTGATCGCCAAAATATATCATCTCAAGCTGCAGTTGCAAATTCATACCGACGTTTTTAGCCCGTATTTTAAGCGGCAGTCGCTCGCTAACGGTTTTAGAGCCGCGCTGGCTAAATTATTAGTAAAGCGCGCCGACGGCTTAAGAGTGGTGAGCCAAAGAATAAAAACTTCGCTGGTCGGGCTCGGCGTGGCCGCGGATAAAATTACGGTTTTGCCGATTTACGTTAATTATAAAAAATTCGAGTCAGCTGAAATTAAAACCGACTTAAAGAAAAAATATCCGAAGTTTAATAAGATAATTTTAATGGCGTCGCGGTTGAGCCGAGAAAAAAATATTGGTTTAGCTTTAATTGCCACGGCAGAAGTTATTAAAAAATATCCTCGGGCCGGGCTGGTCGTCGTCGGCGCCGGCAAAGAGCAAGAATTTTTAAAAAAATCAGGCGATAAGTTTTTAGGCGATAATATTATCTTTGAGCCTTGGACGTATGAACTAGCTTCTTATTATAAGAGCGCTGATTTATTTTTGCTTACTTCCAATTATGAAGGCTGGGGCATGGCCGTGGTTGAAGCTTTGGCGGCCGGCTGCCCGGTAGTGATGACCGCGGTGGGTTGCGCCGGTGAATTGGTGCGGAGCGGGGAAAACGGTTTAGTCGTCCCGGTCGGTGACCAAGCCGCCTTGGCGCAAGCGCTTAAGCGGCTATTAGCGGATGAGCCATTGCGGCAGAAATTTAGCGACGCTGGCCGGCAGGCTGTTAAAAATTTACCGGCCAAACAAGAATATTTAAGCCAATATCAAAAATCTTGGCAGGTGATTTTATGAGGCTGCTTATTTTAACGCAAAAAGTTGATGTTAATGACGATCTGCTGGGTTTTTTTCATGATTGGATTGAAGAATTTGCCAAATACGCGGAAAAAATTACGGTAATCGCTTTGGGGGTGGGCGAACATCGCCTGCCCGCTAACGTAAAAGTCATTTCATTAGGTAAAGAAAACGGCGCGTCAAAAATAAAATATGTTATAAATTTTTACCGCCAGATTTGGCGCGAGAGAAAAAATTATGACGCGGTTTTTGTGCACATGAATAAAGAATACGTGATTTTAGGAGGACTGCTTTGGCGGTTGCTGGATAAAAAAATCGGATTATGGTATGTTCACAAAAAGGTAAGTTTTCAGCTTAAATTAGCGGAAAAATTGGCTAATATAATTTTTTCTGCCGCACCCGAGAGCTTTAAACTAAAGAGTCGGAAAGTAAAATTCGTCGGTCAGGCGGTTAATTTTAAAAAATTTGTTTTTAATAACCAGAGAAGGGAAAAACTTAAGGATGATTTTAGGATAATATATGTTGGTAGGATTAGCCAGATAAAAAATCAGCGTTTATTAATTGAAGCGGTAAATATTTTAGTGAAAGATAAGGGGTTGATAAAAATTAGGGTAGAGTTGGTCGGCTCGCCGATGACAGCTAAAGACGAGGAATATTTAAATGAATTAAAGCGGCTGGTTAAACAATATAATTTGGGGGAAAATATAAATTTTATCGGCAGCGTGCCGTATCGGTGGATCGGCCAATATTTAAGCCAGGCGGATTTAAGCGTCAACCTATGCCCGACCGGCGGCATGGATAAGGCGGTCTTGGAATCCCTGGCTTCGGGCGTCCCGGCGATTGCGTTTAATAAAATTTTCTCCGAGCTGTTTAAAGGCTATGAACATCTTTTTATCCTACAAACTGACGCGGCGGGCGAGTTGGCTCGAAAAATCACGGTTTTGGCTGATTTGACTGATAAAGAATCAATCGCTGATGAATTAAAAAATAGGATTAAAAAAAATTACAGCCTGGAAAATTTAGCGGATAAAATAATTTCCGGGTTGGCCGAGTAAATGAAAAATTTTTTAAAAAATTTAGTTTATTTTTTGCGAAGTTGGTTTAAGCAAGTATTTTTTTTAGGCCGTCGGCGAGCGGTGGCGCTGATGTATCATTCAATCTCTCTGGACAATAATTTTTTTTCCGTCAGGCCGGAAATTTTCGCCAAGCAAATAGATTACTTAAAAAGAAATAATTATCGGGTTATTTCTCTGGCTGATTTAGAAAAGTATTTATCGGCCGGAGCCATTCCGCCCAAAACCGTGGTGATTACTTTTGATGACGGCTTTGACAATAATTACTTTAATGCTTGGCCGGTTTTACGGCGCGACAATCTGCCGGCGGCGATTTTCGCGGCCGCCAGCTTGGTGGGCCGAAGCGTTGAAACCAGAAACGGCGCCGAATTACCGATGCTGAATTATCAGGAATTAAAGGAAATGTCGCAAAGCGGTTTAATTACCATCGGCGCCCACGGTTTCAGCCATAAAAAATTGGTCAATTTAAGCGATAAAGAGCTTGAGTTTGAACTGGCGCGAGGCAGGAGCGAATTGGCTGAAAAACTGGGCGCCGAGATAGATTTTTTAGCCTTTCCCTTCGGCAGTTTTAATAAGCAAGTGGAAAGCGTCGCAGGAAAATATTATCAGCTGGCGTTTTCAACCAACCCGGGAACGATTGGCCCTAACGATAATCTTTACACCTTAAAGAGAAATTCCATAGACAGCCGGGTAAGTTTCTATCAATTTAAGCACATTGTTCAATATGGCAGAATCTGATTTAAAAGTAAAAATAATCAAGGTGGCCGAAGGCCTGAAGCTGGCGTCCAGCTTTCCTTCATTAAGCTACAGTGAAGAATTTTTTAAATATCGGGAGAAGATTTACGGCTTGTCCGGCGGCTTTTTGGCGGTGCGCCGTAAAGACGAATTACTCATGCTTCTGCCGGCCAATTATTCCCGGGAGGCTTTTTATTCGGTTTATAAAGATTACACCGAGCCCTTAATTATAAAAGATGAATTGCCCGAAACAGCTCCCTGTCTGATAATAGAAAAACTTAAAAAAGAATACGGTTTTAAAAAATTGGAGTTTAATTTCGGTTTTATTAAAAATGATTGCCCGTTCATTTTGGCCGATTCGGGCTTGTCCACTTTTGTTTTAAGGTTAAGCGCGGCGGAAAGCGGCGAATCGTTATTTGGCCGGTTTGCTAAAAAAACGAGAAACGAAATTAGGAAGGCGCAAAAGCGCGGCTTTGATTTAAAGATCGGGCCGCTCAGTGAAATCGGCCCCATCTACGAATTGTATTTAGCTAACATGAAGCGGCACGGCACGCCGGCGAAGAGCAGGGATTATTTTGAAAATCTGGCTACCGCTTACGGGGAAAAATGTATGGTAGCGGCGGCCTACCGCGACCAGATTTTAGCCGGCGTCAACATTTTTTTAATTAAAGGCGATTATCTGCGGCTGCAGCATAACTACTCCGAGCTTGACTTTTGGCCGGATTGCGTTAATAATCTGCTTTATTATAAAATGATTGATTGGGGGCGGGAGCGGGGAATGGTTTTCTTTGATTTCGGCCCGAGTTCGAATAGCGACCGAAGCAATATCCATTTTAAACTCGGTTATGGCGCCAGGCAGATAAGCTTGCAAAAAATGGTCGACAGCTCGGCCGCCGACCGTTTGGCCGTTTGGCTAGCCGGCAAAAAGCATAATTTAAAAATCAGGCTAAATAAAATTTTTAAATAAAAATATGAAGTTAATTTATATAGCTAACGTCCGAATCCCGACCGAAAAGGCGCATGGTTATCAAATCGCCAAAATGTGCGAGCAATTTGCCGCGGCCGGGGCAGTTGTTGAACTAATAACGCCAACGAAAAATAATCCAATCAAACAGGATTTATTTGAATATTACGGCCTTAAGAAAAATTTTGGAGTATGCAGGCTCAAGATGCCGGATTTTTTAGTCTATGAAAAAATTTTAGGCAGACTAGCTATGTATTTGCAATGGTTATTTTTTACCGTTAAATTATTTTTTTTGAAAGTTAAGCCTGGTTCATTAATTTATACCAGGGACCAGGGCGCGGCCTTAGTTTTCGGCATACGCGGCTTAAGCGTCTGCTTTGAGGCGCATGATTGGTCAAGTGCCGGAACAAGTTTTGCGCCATTTTTATTGAAGAAAGTGAAATACTCGGTCGCTACTACTGATTTTACAAAAGAGGAATTAATCGGCTGCGGTTTTAAGCCAGCTAAAATTTTAGTTGCGTCCAATGGCGTAGAGCTGGCCGATTTTATCGTCTCCGCAACCGCCGCGGAATTCAGAAAACAGCTTAAATTGCCGCTTGATAAAAAAATTATTCTTTACTCGGGCCAATTATATGCTTGGAAGGGCGTGGATATTTTTTTAAAAGCCGCGGCGCGGCTAGCTGAACAAACAGATATATTATTTATAGTCGTCGGCGGCGCCAGTCAGGAGGTAAAAAAATACAGGGAAGTCGCAGCTAATAGAAAATTGAAAAATATAGTTTTTACCGGCAATCTGCCCAGAAAAATAGTTCCCAGCTACTTGATCGCCGCTGATTTGCTGATTTTACCTAATTCCGCCAAAAACCGAGAGTCGATTTTTTTTACCTCGCCGATAAAAATGTTTGAATATTTGGCGGCTGGCAAGCCGATTATAGCTTCCGACCTGCCAAGTTTGCGTCTAATTTTAAATAATGGTAATTGCATTTTTTTTGAGCCTGATAATTTTGCCGATTTGGCTGAAAAAATAAAACAGGCGTTGGCCGACCCTGTTTTAAGAGAAAAAATTTCTCGTCAGGCGCGGGCGGACGCGGAGCAGTATGGCTGGGACAAGCGCGCGCGAAAAATTTTGGAATTTATAAAAGGTTAATTGACGAATAATGTCAATGAAGTAAGCGCAGTTAATGCTGGCTATTTAATCTATATTTGATATATCGTTTTAAAAACGAATACCAATTAAACCAGTTTTTTTTAAGGCCATTTTTAGTTAGTTTGTAATCAGCGTCTTCAAGATTGTGAATGTAACTTACGGGTTTAGAGAAACTGAAATTTTTTTTGGCTTCGGGGTTAGTTTTTCTGCTTAGGCCTTTATTAAACGCAGGATAATCATGGTTTTGGTGGATAATAGTAGCAATTTCCGTTATGTCTATTAAAGGTATTTTTTTTCTTTTGGCTTCGTGAATTACCCAATTATCCCAACCCACCCGGCCGACCGCGAAATCGGGCAAATCGGTTAGCAGATGCTTGGGAAAAATATAATAATCAATGCCGGCGGGCGAATGAAGACGGCCGTTATTCCTATTTTTTTCTTTCAGTTTTTCCTCCCAGTTAGGATCGTCAAAATCAATCAACTCCTTGATGTCTAAATCCCATCTTCTGCCCGCGGCTAAAAAATTATTTTTTGGTAAATTTTTTAAAGCGTCATTCAAATTGTTTAAAAAAATAATATCGGAATTGGCGTAGATCAGCAGATTGGCGCGGCTGGCCGCGCGAGCCAGGCCGAAGGCCGAGGACAGCAGAGGCGTGCCGAATTCGTTTTTTCTAACTTCTTTTAGTTGTTTAAGATTTAATTTTTGCGCTAGCTCGGCAACGCCCGGCTCATCGCCGATTAAAATTATTTCAAAATCAGAGCCCAAATTAAGCCAGCTTTTGATGGCATTGGTTTGAATTAAGCTGATCTGGCTGTCAATAAACGGCTTGGGAATACTAAAAATTGTCGGCATAATTATTGGATTAAAGCGGTTTTATTTAACTTAAATTTTTCGTAAACCGTAGATAGGCCTAAGAAAAATTAAAACGGCAGATTAATCACCTTAATTAAAAAAGGCGTAATGCTGTAATTGATTATAATATAGATTATTAAAATCGCCGCTACAAGATAATTATTTTTTATTTTAGACAAGCCGAAGCCGGAAATAAGCGCCAGCCAAGGCACGAAGATAAAAGCAATACGCTGGGTTAAAGCCGGCCAGGCCAGAAACGCCAGCGAAGCTGGGAGCAAGGCCGCTAAAATATAAGCTCTTTGCCTGTTAAAATATTTTTTTTCTTGAAGCAAACCGTAAGCGAAAATCGGCCAGCCGGCTAAGTAAACCCAGCCTAAAACTTTAATTAGTAAAATTAAACCATAAGACTGTCCGTGGGCGCTAATATTGAAAAAATACCAGTCTAAATAAGAATAATGGAATTTTAGGTAAAATAGTATGTTATAAAAAATTGGTATGACGGCGAACAAGAGTCCGGCTATAATAATTTCTTTGAATTTTTTAATCGAGGAAAAGTTTGAAATTAATATTAACATAGCTAAACTAATTATACCTAAAGCCCCGTATTCTTTAAATAAAACGCCTATGCCGGCCGCTATAATGGCTAAATAATAAAATTTTTTATTTTTATTATTATAATATTTTAAAGCCAAGAGTGAACTCAAAATAAAGAAAAACCAACCGCCCATGTCGGCCGTGTAGGCTATGCCAAAATTATAAATGGCGTAATTTCCCAAGAATAAAACCGAACTTAAGAAAGCGGTTTTATTGTCTTGACATATTTCAAAGGCTAATTTATAAAAAACGTAAATAATTAAAAAATAAAAGATTAAGTTGACAGCCAGCATGCCTTTAAAAAGGCCGCCGGTAAAATAGCCGAAAAATATGGAGGCATAAAGCATGAACGGGGTGGTAATCAGCCGGTTATAGGGAATTTTCGACAATCTGTCGCCTTGTAAAAATTTCATGGCGCTTAAATAAGTTTCAGAATCGCTTGACCAAAACGAAATTTCTATAACATATAAGGCCACTACTAAATTTAAAACCGCCAAAGCGTACAATAAAAAATATTTTGATTTTATAATATTTGACAATATTTTCATGTTATATTTTCTTAGCCTTTATTAGGCATAAGGCGTACCAGCCGTCACTCGCCATGTCGGTTTTGGCCGCTTCGGTCTCGCCAACCTTAAGCCAGACATGCCAATTTTTATCAAATTTTTTAAATTCCTGGCTGATGATTTCCAGGCCGGAAAATAAATCGTCAATTCTGGTTTTATTGTATAGTTTATTAATCGGCAGAATGTCTTTGTCGCCGTAGGGTACGGTAGCCAGTAAAATTCCTCCAGGTTTTAATATTCTCTTTATTTCCCCCATTGCTCTTAGATCGCCTTCTGGTTGATCATCGCTACCATATCGGCCGGCCACGCCAATATGCTCTAAAGTGGAAACGCAAGCGATTAAATCAAAATAATTATCCGGATAATCTGCCTTTCTGATATCGCCTTGTTTAAATTTAATTTGCTTATTTTTAAATTTTTTAGAGTTTAAATTTAAACAGTTTATTTCTACGGTTTTTGGCAAGGTATCGTAAAGTTGGTCTCCGATAGTAGAGCCGATATCCAGCAGCCTGCCTGAAGTTATATCAATATTTTCCAAAAGCCAGGGGTATTCTATGAATCTGTCCGAGGCCGGCGGCTGGCCAGCTTTTAATTTAGCGAGTAAGAGGCAATCTCTTAATTTAGCGCATTCCTCGCCGCCTAAATACATTTTAACCGCGTTTAAATAATAAATAATTTTATTTAAGGCGGCCTGAAACAGGCGAAAAATTTTTAACAGTAAGTTTATAAAATAGTAAAGAATTGTTTTCATGCATTTCAATTTAAAGTTTGGCAATTTTTTTTATGCCGTCTTCCAAACCAATTTTTGGGCGCCAGCCATAAAGTTTTTTAGCCTTATTGATGTTTAAAATATTATATGGCAGGTCGAAGCCTCGGCCCGGCAGATATTTTATTTTTAATTTTTTGCCGGTAATTTTTTTTATTATTTTTAAAAGATTATTGATTGATATACCATGACCGCTCCCGACGTTAATTGTTTGGTTAAGCGTTGGTTTTTTTATAATTTTTACAAGTAAAGCGGTTAAGTCGTCAATATGAAAATAATCTCTTACTACTTTGCCGTCGCCCCAAATTTCAATAAGTTGATTGTCGGTGGTTTTTTTAAGAAGAACGTCTATCACTCCCTGCTTTATTCCGCCAACAACTTTTCGGCCATAAGGATTAGAAGCTCTGACAATCGTGTAATTTAAGCCGTAAAGACGGTGATGGATCTCAATATATTTTTCAATCAAGTATTTCATCAGGCCGTGGGCGTTAATTGGTTGGGGCGCGTCGGTTTCTTCGGCTGGCCGGTTTATTTTTCCGTAAACCGTTCCACCGGAAGATAAGAAGATAAAATTTTTGAGTTTTTTTCCTCGGCAGTTTTCCAGTAATCTGACGGCGCCGATGACATTTTCCATAATGTCTTTTTCTTTATTTTGTTCCGAGGTTGA
>Ga0210051_1007194_pt1 | contig 10415 bp, 6 predicted proteins | sample CryGey092014_all_FD_185464 | JGI IMG/M metagenome (GOLD analysis project Ga0210051, IMG submission 185464) | Groundwater microbial communities from aquifer - Crystal Geyser CG23_combo_of_CG06-09_8/20/14_all (SPAdes) (version 2) | ecosystem: Environmental > Aquatic > Deep subsurface > Groundwater ...
ACTTCGACGGGTTTTTCAAAAACAACTTGCGCCAGACCTGCCCGATCTTGAAGCACCAAAAAACTAATCGCGCCCATTTTACGCAAATTATACACCCGGCCTTTCAGCAAGACCGGCTGGTCAAAATGCTTATTTAGTTCGGATGATAGCGTGCGGAGCATGGATCAATTTTAAATTTCTTAGTTTCCCAATTTCTTAATTTCTAACCTTATCATGCCCTTTGTTCTAAAAATCTATTTGCGGTTTTGGGCCACTCGGCCAAAAATTTATCTGCAAATATAGCAATAGCTTCTTCTCTTGTGTATTTGCTTTTTCCCAGTCTGTAGAATGCGGAAATAGCGTTTTCAAGGATTTTTTTATATTCATCAACAAGAATTCTTTTTGCCGTTTCCTGCCAAAGAGCGTCATTCTTTTTCGATTCTATATCTATCACAGAAGCGAAATAATCGTATGGGGAATTTTTCACGAATAATATATGATAGGAACTATTAACTTCACCCTTTGTTCTGGCTATTATCTCATCTTTGGCTTCCTGAAGCCCCTCTTGTCTTTTTATAAGGAAATACGCCTCCAACAAACCCCTCTTAAGCTCCGGATCTTGTTCTGATTCGTATTTTGAAAAAATAGAATATTCCTCTTGTTGATTAATTTGTTTGTCAAAAATTTCTCTAAAAAGAGCGTTTTTTTGATGCTCATGTTCGTGGGTAGCAATGTATTTTTTCCCAGATCTATTCTTATTCATCACAACATACGGAATGGGCTGTTCGTGCTTGCTGTAATCGACAAATCCGCCGAAAGCGAAGTTTTTTCCAATAAAATCCTTTGAGTTCTCCGAGGTAAATCTGGAATTAAAAGCATCAGTTATTATATCCACAGACATTGGACCGACCGAAACATCAAACTTAGCCGTATTATCAAATTTAACACCCGACAATTCACTCACTAAGTCTACATCGTTTGGGTAACGCTTTCTAATTTCCAAGACTCGCTGACGGATTTCATAATATCTATCAAGAAGTTTTTCTGACGTCTGTTTTTGTTCTTGAGTAAAACCATATTGAGAACCAAATTTTTCAACCACCCCCATAAGTTTTTCTTTTGGCGTGTCAGGGTTAAACTCAATGCATCGCTCAATAAATATTCTGCAATTTGCCAATGCTTCTCTCTGAATCGCTAATTTTTTCTTAAATCCATCAATCATTTCTTTTTTTTGGCCACCCGACAAACTTTTTATTTTAGACAATTCTTCTTCTGGTGAAAAAGTACCGTTAATCGGTAAATTATCCTGTAGCTGATACTGATAGTCAAAGGCCAAAAGCTCGTCAAATTCCTTTTCGCTTAACCCCCCAAAATACTCTTTTATCTTTAATCCTTTATATTTTACCAAGGAAAAAGTTTTTTCCTTAGCGCGTTCAAGGACTTCGTTTATTTTTAAATGTAAAAAATCGTCCTCTTGCTTAGGATTGCACTCCGCGATCGGTTGATTATTTGAAGAGACTTCAAAATTTTGCTGTGGCGGTTTTTCAAAATTTCTCATAACACTAATAATACCTAACATTTTGGGTGGCAGGAACCCCAACCCGACCGAATTAAATATTCTCGAAAGAATTGCCATGCCATTGCGCTACCCTTCGCCCTTTTCAGGACTTACCTTATTATATCGTGATAATAGAACAAGACATCAACGACATTTATTTTCTATTATTTCAATAAAAACAAAATACTTATATTTTAATTTTACGCAAATTATACACCCGGCCTTTCAGCAAGACCGGCTGGTCAAAATATTTATTTAATTCGGATGATAGCGTGCGGAGCATAATTAGTTTTTAGTTTTTAGACCGGCGTCCTCCCCGTTAGAAATTTTATTTCTAACGGGGGCATCCTGAACGCAGTGAAGAATCTCACGAAAAGATTCTTCGGCCTATGGCCTCAGAACGACAATAAACTACAATCAACTTTATACTTTACACCTTTCACTTTGCACTTATTATTATATCCTTTTCGTGGCTGACGTCAATCATTGACAACCGCCAATATTGTTGCTAAATTTAGAAAGTAGAATTTTGCTTCTATATATTAACCTCGTTACCGCTGGTTCTTTCACAAAGGAGAATAACGATGCCAAAATACAACATTGCTTGTGATAACATTGAAGCCATTTCCGTAGAAGCTCCCGACCCGGAAAGCGCTTTGCCTCTTTTTTTAGAGGAGGCCGCAAAAATAGCCAAATACCATGATCTGTACGAACCTACGTTTTTTATTAATGGCAAAAAAATTCCAATTTCAATCCGCAAAGGACCCATAACTGCTGATAAGGGAAAACCCTTTAAATGGCTCAAAAATTATACTCTGTATCTAACCGACCGCGCCAAATCCGCCATCGCCCAAGAAGAATATTTGTTGATTTTTCATGCGATCGCAAAAGAAGAAACCGAAATCATGACTCCAAAATGGCGCAAACAAGCCCTATTCGTTGTTCTGCAAGAATACATGGAACTGCTACCTTGGGCTGTCTCCCAAGACAAAACACATATCTTTATCGCCAAATATATTGGCGAAAACAGAGATTGCTTCTATCTTTCCGATGGCGAAACTCTGTTTTCTGGCGACTCACATCAAACCACCCCGCCAGCTCAAGTGATGGAATTATCCGTAGGATCAGAAATAAGCGCTAATAATATAATCACCATTCTGGCCAAACGAGGCAAATGCGATGAAAGCAACGAGGTGCGCGGCGTCCCACCAAATGTATTCCCCGTGAAATACAATAACGATGTTGGCGGGAAGGAAAATCAAAAAATTCCCGTGATAAAAATCATTGAAGCCGCAGACATCAATGAAGCATTGGCAAAGATCAAATACATAGCGCAGATTTCCGAAGCCACCGTTGTCAAAAACTTACAAGTTTACTCTGCGTCAAATTGGCAGCCCATAAAAATAGTCGTTAAGGGCGAAGAGCGAGAACCAAACATCGGGATACTCCAAATAGAATTTGACACCGATAAAAACATTGTCTTTCGTTTATAATGAGTTTATCTTAACCGTCTTAAATTTACAAAAAGCCGCAGACATCATTCTGGGGCTTTTAATTTTGGGCTCGCAATCAACCATTTTTAACAAAAAATCCACGATTTCTGTGGATAACTCTGGGGAAAAGGTCTAATTATGTTAATAAGTAGACAACAAGTCAAGAAAATAGCATCTCTAAACATCAAGCCACAAATAGCAAATTTCAATAATTAATAAATATATCCGCGGATATTCTTGTAATTAGTCGGCAAAGTCCGCACGGTTTTTTTACCCCAATAAGGCGCGTTCATTTCTGAAATCGTTATCCATTTGCCATCCGCCGACACTGATTCCACGTAAGCCACGTGGCCAGAGCCCGGCAATTCTTTAGTCGCGATAATCGCGCCAGCCACTGGTGTTTTGCCCGTTGAAAAACCGTATTTTTTAGCATTGTCCAACCAAGAAATCGCGTTACCCGACCAAGGAATATAGCGGCGTTGCGCCACGTACCAAGTGCAATAGCCAAAAGGATAAGCGTAGCTTTTTAAACCATTTTCAAATTTCGTAATTGCTCCAGACACAGCAATAGCCAAAGAACGCGAACTTGGTAACGGAGTCCGAACAGGAGCCGCCGGCATTATCCCCCCAGGGATAATCAGCTCCTGGCCACTTTTTATCTGGCCATCCGCCGGCAAGCTATTAAAAACAATAATATCATCAACTTTGGCCTTGTATTTTTTAGCAATCGCGCTCACCGTTTCATTATTACCAACCGTATGTTGCGTGCCATCAACCGGTAAAATAACTAATTTTTGATCCGCTTTAATCACCGAAGTCAGCGAAAGATTATTGGCCCACAAAATACTTTGGGGTGCTAAGCCAAATTCCATGGCAATTGAAGAAACCGTATCTCCAGGCTTAATTTGATATTCTACGATTTTATTTCGTTTTTCCTGGGCGACAACAGCCATTGGCGACGCGCTTGCCGCCAAAAAACTTTGCTGACAAATAGCCACTTCCACTATTTCATCAAACTGATCTTCGCCAAAAGGATCCGGATTTTTGATCTGATAAACTCCAGGCATAGACCCATAAATCAAGCTTGAAACCGTTAAATTGGGCTTAGCTAATCCTTCTTCAGCGCTCTCTTCTATTAACCCCTCATTACCTGTAGGGAACAAAAATTTTTGTTCCCTACTCTCTGGCTGGGCTAATGCCTTTACCTGCCAAAAATGCCTATTTATCCCTAAAAATAAGCCCAAAACCCCGACAAATAAAATAACTGCCCCTAACACAAAGCCCTTCTTGCGGGCTCTGATAATACTGAACAGCTTTCTGAACCAAGATGATATAACACCATGAGATCCTAACCGACTAAAAAAGCCGACTTTGGGCCTATGGTTTTGTAAGTTGGTACTCATTACCAGTATTAAGGGTAGAGGAGTCGGCCCCACTTGTCAAGGATTTTATCCACAGCCCCCCGATGCTCCTTCTTTGTGGAATGGCAAAATTTGGTAGATAATGATACTATTAAGCATTAAAGACACAACGGGTTTTCCAGTTACTCGGTTAACGAGTTTGCGAGTTAACGAGTTAATTTTAAACGCTTAACTCGCCAACCCGTTAACTCGTTACCCCGTTAACAATGAACTTTTTAACCGACTTAAATCCAATGCAACAACAAGCAGTTAAGGCCATCAATGGCCCGGTTTTGGTGGTGGCTGGCGCCGGATCTGGGAAAACCAAGGTTTTAACCTACCGCATTGCCTATTTAATAGAACAAGGCATTGCTCCACAAAACATCTTGGCCGTAACTTTTACCAATAAAGCAGCCGAAGAAATGCGCCAACGGGTCATAAAGCTAATTTCGGCTATGGCCACGCTACACCCTCGCGGGGGAGCCACCCAAGAATATAGGATAGGCATCAGCGCCCTGCGGCAAAACATTGGCACTTTCCACAGCATTTGTGCCCGAATTTTACGCCATGAAATTAGCGCCCTTGGCTACAAGCCCAACTTTACGATTTATGACGATAGCGACCAAAACGACCTGATCAAACACCTTACCAAAGAAGCCAATTTAGACAAACAACAATTTAAATCAGGGATGATCCGCGAAATCATATCTTCAGCCAAAGATGAACTTTTGGACCCCAACCAATTTCGTGAAAAAGCTAAAAATTATATTGAAGAAACTATTAGCCAAATTTATCAGGCATATCAAGCGCGCCTTAAAATGGCCAACTCCTTAGATTTTGACGATCTTATCTTTTTAACTGTCAAACTTTTCCAATTTAAACCCGAAGTTTTGGCGCGCTACCAAAATTACTGGCAATATATTTTGGTTGACGAATACCAAGACACCAACCACAGCCAATATACCTTGCTCAATCTTTTGGCCCAAAAAAACCACAATATTTGCGCTGTCGGCGATATTGACCAATCAATTTATCGCTGGCGAGGCGCGGATTTTCGCAATATTTTAAATTTTGAGCAGGATTATCCCAACACCCAAATAATTTTAATGGAGCAAAATTATCGCTCCAGCCAAAACATTTTAGCCGCGGCTAATGAAATTATCAAGCAAAATAACCAACGCAAAGAAAAAAATCTTTGGACTGAAAATCCCGCGGGGCCAAAAATTACAGCTGTTCAATTGACCGATCAAAAACAAGAAGGCCAGTTTGTGGCTGACGAAATTTTATCACAACGAGAGGAAAAACGAGAACTTCGTCTATCGGACTTTGTGGTACTCTATCGGACAAACGCCCAGTCGCGCGCCTTAGAAGAGGCCTTTTTAAATCACAATATTCCTTATAAAATAATTGGCGGTATTAAATTTTACCAACGCAAAGAAGTTAAAGACCTTCTGGCTTATTTACGCCTAATTCACAATCCCGATGATTTAGCCAGCATACAAAGGGTTGCCAATATGCCGCCTCGCGGATTGGTCTTGCGCGGATTTCAATTAGACGCTTTTAAAAAATGGCCCCAAGCTAAACAAAATCGCTGGAATCAATTTCAAGCATTAATGTCTGGGCTTCGCCAACAAAGCCAAAAATTAGTTGTCAGCGAACTTATTAAAACGATTTTAACGCAAACAAATTACAAAAATTATATTGATGATGGCAGTCAAGAAGCCAAAAATCGCTTAGAAAACATTCAAGAATTTATTGGCGTGGCTTCGCGCCATGACCAACAAGCGCCCACCGAAGGACTTAATAATTTTTTACAAGAAGTTGGCTTGTTGTCCGATACGGATAATATTGACCGCGGCCAAGACGCGGTTCATCTGATGACCTTGCATTGCGCAAAGGGGCTGGAGTTTCCCGTGGTATTTATTACCGGGTGCGAAGAAGGCATTTTTCCACATTCGCGTAGTTTAATTAATCCTGAAGAATTAGAAGAAGAAAGGCGTTTGTGTTATGTTGGCCTGACTCGCGCTCAAAAGCGCGCCTATTTTACTTTTGTGCGCCAACGCTTGCTTTGGGGCAGTATGCTGGCTAATTTACCCTCAAGATTTCTATCGGACATACCGGCTGAATTGGTTGATTGGCACCGCTTAGACGACGATGATGATTTTGACGTTAGTTTTTAGCTTACACAATTATCATCAGAGACAGCGTAGGGAACAAAAATTTTTGTTCCCTACTAACGAGAACGGCAACCTATATGCTCTCCAAATCCCAAATAAAACAAATCTTAAAAGATCGCGATCTTAAGCCGACCAAAAAATTTGGCCAGAATTTTTTAATTAACCAAAAGCCGATCCAACAAATGGTTGTCGCGGCTGACATTAAGCCCAACGACACCATTTTAGAAATTGGCCCCGGACTTGGCGCTCTCACCCAAGAATTAATCACAACTGGCGCTAAAATTATTGCCCAAGAAAAAGACCGCAATTTGGTGGCAGTTTTAAAAGAACAATTTAAAACTGTCGAAAATTTAGAAATTATTGAAGGCGACGCTCGTGCCATTGTAGGGAACAAAAATTTTTGTTCCCTACAATTCAAAGTCATTGCCAATTTGCCATATTACTTAACCGCCCCGATTATTCGCCAATTTTTAGAAGCGGAAAACCCGCCCGAGCTAATGGTCTTTTTAATTCAAAAACAAGTTGGCCAAAGAATTTGCGCCAAACCGCCCCGAATGAATTTGTTGGCTGTAAGTGTTCAACTTTATGCTACGCCTAAAATTATTAATTATGTTTCCCAAAAATGCTTTTGGCCAATGCCCGAAGTTGATGGAGCTATTATTAAAATCATGCCTCACCACGAGAAGACCGGAGCAACGACAGACCGAGAGCGATTTTTTAAAATAGTCAGGGCCGGCTTTAGCCATCCTCGTAAAATACTAATCAGTAATTTAGCTGATGGGCTTAACATGAATAAAAACGACTTGGAAAAAGCATTTACTACTTTGGCCATACCACTAAAGTCCAGGGCAGAAAATTTAGCGGTGGCCGAGTGGATAAAACTGGCAAAAAACTTATAGCTACGTCATCCTCGGACTCGATCCGAGGATCTATTTTTTTTCATCCTGAATACATGCGGCGCGCAGTACCTTCGGTTCATTTCAGGATCCACGTCATGGATTCCGGCTCCTGCCTTCGCCCCCCGACGAGCTCGGGGCTACGGCAAGGCAAGGCGGCGGCCAGAAGGACAACACGACAGTATTTTTATTTTGCTTTGTGGATAACCCGTCCACAATTTTTTTGTTTTTGTGGTATAATAGAAGCAAACCTATGGCTAAAAACCGCAAAAAATACCTTATCTTTTCAGGCGCTATTGTTGTCGTTGGCACAATTGTTGCCTTGCTTTTGTTGCACGGCCCATCTTTTATTTGGCAACCAGCTAAAATCTTTTCTTCAAGCGCCAAAACCCAAAACCAAGCACTTAAAGATATTAAAGGAAACCTCACTTCCAGCTTGGCCCAAAATCTGGCCGGACAACTGCTTAATAATCCTGATTTTTTGAGAAACGAGGAGGATTGGGATACCTTAGAAAAGATTGCCCAAGATAGCGATCCCGCCCAAATTTTTCCCGTGCCAACAGTTCCAGACGCTGACATCGTTATTAGCCAAGACAATTCTGAAACAAGTGTCAACGACTACATCAACAAAGTATACCAAACATTCAATAGCCGTAACCAAAAAATGGCTGAAGATTTTGACAAGTCTGATATTGAGATGCTTCAAGAAGCCATTGACCAAAATGATTTCAAACCATTAGACAAACTACTCAAAGTCAACGATCAAATCACTCAAGACCTTAAAAAAATTCCCGCGCCTAACGCGTGGATAGAAATTCACAAAGAACAAATCGGCTTATTTATGCTTTATAGCAATGTCATCAAAACGATCCAAAATACCGAAAACGACCCCTTAAAAAGCATGATCGCCTTAGAAAGATTCCAGCAGTTGCCAAATTTAATGGATGGACTGGCGCAAAAACTCGCCCCGATGTTTGGGGTGGATTTTAACAAACTACAAAACGAGCTATCAACGGCTGGCCAGCCGACGCCGTAGTCGTCATCCTGAATTCATTTCAGGATCCACGTTAACGCCGTGGATTCCGGCTCGGCGACCGGAATGACAAAGCTCTTTTTGATAATTATCAAAAAATCAAATGCCATCTTTTTACAAAAAACACTCTCTCCAATCAATCAGTTTAATTCTTTTAGTCGCGCTTCTTTGCAACGCGGTAGTTTTTAATGTTTTAATGAGGCCTAAAATTGCCAGGGCATTAGGCGATGAGTGGGCCACGATTGGCAACTTTTTTTCAAACGTCGGCGAAATCCTTTGGAAAATTGGTGTTCAAGTAAAAGATTGGGCATGGGCGGAGCTCAAAAATATTTGGGAAAAAAAGATAAAAAGCGTTGATTGGTGGTGGGAAAGAGCTAAAGACGCCGCACAACTCATTGCCCGAAAATTACAAGCCAGCCTTTTAACTAACATTACCAACAATCTGGCTGATGTTATTGAGGGTAAAGATACTTTAGATGGTTTTAAAAAATACGTGGAAGATTTTAAAAAAGATATTTTTTGGGACGCCATAGCCAAAGCCACCAACCAATTTTCTCAAGATTTAGCTGGTATAGATTTGTGTAACGACCTTGGTCTTGCTTCTAAAGCCGAAGCCAAAATAGTCATTAATCCGCCGCTTTCCGACCGCTTGGCAACAATAATGTCTTGCTCGCGCAAACAAATGGGCCAAAATTTAAAAAACTTTTACGAGAGTTTTGAGGGTGGCTGGGGCAGCTGGCTCAATGTTACCCAACCCAATCAAAATTTTGCTGGCAGTTATTTATTAGCGTTAGACGCCAAAATAGATTTGGCCAATAAAAGCACCCAAGCCAATGTTACCAAAGTAGTAGCTAATGCCGGCTGGCGCAGTAATGAGCAATGCGACGAGTGGTTTATCTCAAAATTAAACCTGACCTTTTCCCGTAAATCGGCCGTATCTGGTCAACTCACCACCTCGTTGTCCAACCAACCAATTTCGGTCATTGATTATTTATTACGGATGTATTCAGATCCACCACAACTCGCTACCTTTCGTCTCGCTGCTGGTGTAAGCGTTAAACAACAAGAAAAAGAAGCTAAAAGCACCGACCTCACCATACAGGCTGACGATGCCACATTATGCTATAATAGTTGCAGGGGCGACAACAACTTAACGCCCGAAGGGATAGCGTCACCCGACCAGTGTTCCAATCCGCAAGGCGACAGAGCTGGTTTTTGTTGTTATGACAAAATAAAAGCGTGCCGTGATGCTGGCCTCAACGAAGATGTATTATTAGGAAATTTTTTAGGCGCTGTCTGTACTAAAAAATCCGTTAAAAGCCCGGGGCAACTAATTGGTCAAAGTTTTACTAAGTCAGTTAACTGGGAATCGGACTGGCTTTTGTCCAGCACCGAGGTTAGTGCTGCTATTTCTATTTTGGCAAACGCCACCATTAATCGCTTTATACGCGTAGGCATTGATGCCATAGGTAAGGCCAAGACAGGAATCGCCAACATTTTTGGTTCTGATAAAAATGCAGTGGAAGCAAATCAGGCGGCCTGCCGTAAACGCTCTGTTGCTCTTGACCGTAATGCTTGTCTCCAGTGCGCCGACGTTGATCCAAAACTACCTGAATTCCAAGCTTGCTTTAACAACGAAAAACAAAAAATGATGATGGCGCCAGCACTCACTGGTCAAATCAACGACAACAACTTGTCTGCTGATATGACCCAAATCGGCTTGCTAAACCAAGCAATTGAACTCAAGGAAAAAGTCAACCGCGCCTTGCAATCTATGGGCGGAGCCACCTATTACGCCAACGTCCGCAACCCACTACAATCAATGCAGTATTTGGCTAAATGCAGATGGCAAAATTGCGCCAGTAATGATATTAGACAA
>Ga0210051_1007198_pt1 | contig 10410 bp, 6 predicted proteins | sample CryGey092014_all_FD_185464 | JGI IMG/M metagenome (GOLD analysis project Ga0210051, IMG submission 185464) | Groundwater microbial communities from aquifer - Crystal Geyser CG23_combo_of_CG06-09_8/20/14_all (SPAdes) (version 2) | ecosystem: Environmental > Aquatic > Deep subsurface > Groundwater ...
CGGGCAGGGGTGATTGCGGCGTTTTCCCCTTCGCTCAAGGCAATCAGGGATTTTGCCAAAAAGGGCGGCCGTGTGCTGGGGGTTTGCAATGGCTTCCAGATACTTGTTGAATCCGGCCTCCTGCCAGGCGCGCTTGCCAGGAATGATACAAATACATTCATCTGCAAATGGGTTGGCCTTGAATTGATGGAAAATGTTTCATTCCTTAGCCCATCCACGTTGCCTGTAACCCGAAACCCAAAACTGATTTCACTTCCGATTGCCAATGGCGAAGGCAAGTATATGGCAGATGAAAAAACCCTGGAGAGATTGAAAGAAAACAAGCAGATTGTGTTCACCTATTCCTCAAATCCAAATGGCAGCGCGCTTTCAATCGCGGGCATCTGCAACGAAGCAGGCAATGTGGTAGGGATGATGCCCCACCCGGAGCGGGCAATCACTCCGGAGTTAGGCGGCACGGACGGGAAGGAAATTTTATTGAGGGCATTTAAGCTTTAAACTAAGTTTGAGTGGCGAAGAACGAGAAATAGAGTTTAATAATATCCCTGTTAAAGGTTTATTGTGGTGTATATGGCTGGCGAACGCTCCATCATGGGAGACCTTTTACATAATATAAAAAGGATTTTGGAAAAGAAAGATTTGCCATATAGTGGAGCACACCAAGAGGTTTCAGTTGGCCAGCGATGGGCTGATATTGTCCTTTATGACCTCCAAAATAAACCAGTCCTCGTTATTGAATTGAAAAAACCAGATGGCAAGCCTATCCACGATCCGTATTCTCCAGATGTGGTTGAGCAGGCATGCAGATATGCATCTGCACTTGGAGCAGGCTATTTCGTTACCACCAGCCTGCGGCATTTTGTCCTGTGGAAGACTTTTGAGGAGGGCACCCCTCTCCTTCAGCGGCAACTTCTCCACTATCAGGCAGCCATTCCACTGGATACGACCATCAGGCAGATACTTTCCGATTTGCCATTGGTTAAGGACGGCAAAATCAGATTTTTGGGCATAGACTGGAAATTTATCCGCAGGCTTACTACTTTCCACGACGTGCTCTGGCCTAAATTAATGGAAAGCATAGAAGAAAAAGCCAAGAGGGATGACAAGTTCAAGAATGAGTACATTGAATGGCTTTACGAGCAGGAATTTGCATATTCAACGGAGACTAACGAAAAAATCGCCAAACAGTATGCACATTTGCTTTCGAATAAGCTATTTTTCTATAAGTTGCTTGAAGGAAATTTTCCAGAACTTCCGAAGCTGGTCAGAATTGAAACGGTTGATGAGCAAAAATTCAAGCAATCCCTGAATAACTATTTTGCCAAGGCGCTTGAGATAGATTATGAAGCTGTTTTCAGCCCAAGTTTTATGGATAATGTGCCGCTTAATGTTGAGTCAATCAGCCTATTTAATGACTTTATCTTAGAGCTTGAAAGGTATAAACTTTCAGAGATAGAGTACGATATTATAGGGCGGGTTTTCGAGTCCCTTATACCTGAAGAAGAGCGCTATTACCTAGGGCAGTATTATACCCGGGCAGATGTGGTTGACCTGATAGAGGAATTATGTATAAATTCAGCTGATGATACCATCTTTGATCCGGCTTGCGGGTCTGGGACATTTCTTGTCAGGGCGTATTATGCCTTGAAACGTAAAGGCAAGGAAAAAAAACACAGGGAACTGCTTGCCCAGATTTACGGGGAGGATATAAACCAGTTTGCCGCCCACCTGAGCGTAATTAACCTGACGATTCGGGATTTGTCCCAGCTTACCAATAAGGTAAATATCCTGGTAAATGATTTCTTCAATCTCAGGCCTACCTTATCAGTTTTACTTCCCTTCTCAGGAAAGAATGTCCGGAATAAAACCCAGACAATCAATATACCAAGGTTTGATGTGGTGGTTGCAAATCCACCCTATACCCGGCAGGAAGAGCTAGGCGAATATTCCGAAACGTACAAGGATAAGCTGGCTGCCGCGTTGCAGGATGACTGGGGGCAGAAATACGTGCTAGGCAAGCGCGCCGGAATCCATGCATATTTCCTGCTCCACGCTGCAAAGTTCCTCAAGCCTAGGGGGCGGCTGGGGTTCATCGTTTCAAATTCGTGGATGGATGCCGATTATGGGGCGGAAATACAGAAAATGTTGCTGGAGAATTTCAGGCTGAAAGCAATAATCGAATCAAAGGTAGAGCGATGGTTTGAGGATGCGGCTGTCAATACATGCATAATAATCGCAGAAAGGGACGATGACCCTGAAACGCGGCAGAAGAATCCAGTGAAATTCGTGTTGTTAAAAAAACCATTGCCGGATTGCCAGTTTGGAGCTGTTGCCCAAAAAATAGCCGAAGCAAAAGAGCTTTATGAGGATGATGCGCTTTGTGTTTGTCCAGTATCCCAGGCTGAGTTATGGCAGGCCGGGCTTGCCGAAAATGCGAAAGGGAAATTAGAATGGCGGGGAGGCAAATGGGGCAAATATCTCCGTGCTCCGGCGGTTTTTTTCAAAATACTGAAGCAGAAGGACAAGCTACAACTGCTGCCTGAACTGGCGGAATTGAAATACGGGATTAAAACAGGGTTGACTGAGTTCTTTGTCAAAAGCAGGCGAAGCTTCAAAAAATTCGGAGTTGAGCAAAGATTTCTCAAGCCGATTTTACACAGCACCAGGGAACTAATCAAGCCAATTCTTAAAGAAGAGCAAATCCAGAACATGCTGTTTTCCACACGCCTTGACAAGGTTGCCCTTCGGGGGACAACCGCATGGCATTCATAAAAATGGGCGAAGTGATGGGATTCAGCAAGCGCAAGAGCGTTGAAAGCAGGCAATTATGGTATGATTCAGGCACTCAGGAACCACCTCCGATAATTTTGACCTGCTTCTATAATGAGCGGCATTTTGCCGTATTTAATAAGGACGACATCCAGATTGAAAATGCTTTCTTCGGGTTATTTCCCAAGGAGGGCATTTCACCCATCGCATTAGCGGCCTACCTCAATTCCAGCCTTTTTGCATTGACAAAGGAACTTTATGGCAGACTTAATCTTGGGGAGGGAGTCCTGACAATCTATGGTCCTGACTGGAAGCAGATGCCCGTTCTAGATTTAGGCATGCTTTCAAAAGAGCAGATGCAGGCACTCGAGAAAGCCTTTCTAAGGCTTGGCAGGCAGGAAATCCTTCCAGTCTCAGAAGCAATCAAAACAAAGCCCCAGCTGGATTTGGACAAAATAGTTTTTGATATTTTTGGTTTATCGCAAAAAGAGCGCAAGGAAGTTTATTCAGCGCTGGTGGAACTGGTAACAGAACGCATTACCAAGGCAAAATCAGTAAAGAGAAATGGCAATGGAAACGGCAATGGCCGGAGGAAGAAGAAAGCTGCTGTGGGAAACGAAAATAATGAGAATGAATTGCAAGGCAGGCAAAATCAGCAGTCAAATTTGGTGCAGTTTATTTTGTAGGTGATGAAAGGTCTGGCAATCTTGTTGGTGACTAGATGCTTGATTCAGAACTTGAATACGCAAGGAAAATGCTCGGCCATAAGCCAAACAGCATAGAGCTTGCCATGCTGGATGTCATGTATTCCGAGCACTGCTCATATAAAAGCTCCAGGCCTTACCTGAAGCTATTGCCAGCCAAGGGCAAATACGTGGTGGTGGGCCCTGGCGCGGACGCTGGCGTTGTGGACGTGGGCCAGGGCTGGGGCGTCACTTTCAAAATAGAATCCCATAACCATCCTTCAGCCATAGAGCCATACAATGGCGCTGCCACCGGCGTAGGCGGCATAGTGCGCGACATCCTGAGCATGGGCGGCTTTCCCATTGCGCTCACAGACTCATTGCATTTCGGCTCGCTGGCAAGCGCCCATTCCAAATGGCTCTTGAAGAACGTGGTTGGCGGCATAGCCGACTATGGTAACTGCATGGGCATTCCCACAGTCTCAGGCGAAGTGAAATTCAACAGCTCCTATGAGTCCAACTGCCTTGTGAACTGCGGCTGCCTGGGGCTCATGCCCCTCAGCCAGATGCCCAACAACAAGCCCCTGGTGGGCCAGCTGATTGTGCTTGCAGGAGGCACCACAGGCAGGGACGGAATCAAGGGCGTCTCATTTGCCTCCCGCGGCCTGACCGACCGGAGCGAGGACGACAGGAGCGCTGTGCAGATAGCAGACCCGCTCACTGAAAAGCTGATTACCGATGCCCTGGAAGAGATAAAAAAACAGAAGCTTGTCTATTACCAAAAGGATTTGGGCGGAGGCGGGCTCACCTGCGGGCTTACTGAGTCCCTTGGCAAGGGCGGGCTAGGCGCAATTGTGAACCTGGGCCGGGTATTTCTTAGGGAAACGGGCATGCCCACGGATGAAGTGATGGTCTCGGAATCACAGGAACGGATGCTGCTTTTCGTGGAGCACCCAAAGCTGCCTGCGGTTGAAGAAATATTGAAAAAATATTTGCTTGCCTATGCCGTGATTGGCGAGACCATTACTGAGCCAGTGCTCAGGCTCTATCGCAATAACCAACTGGTGATTTCCACGAATCCCATTGCATATACTGATGTGCCTGTGATTCAAAGAAAAGAAGCACCCCAACCAGCCAAAGCCCAGGCAAAAAAAGATGCTGATAATGATGGCGCTGTTGGCGGTTTTGGGCGATTGGGCCCCAAGCTGCTGGCTGATTTGCTCGGCTCCCAGAATGTTTGTTCCATGGACTGGATTTACAGGCAGTATGACCATGAGGTGGGCGCAAGGACAGTGGGAAAACCCTCCCTTGATAGTGCCCTGCTCCAGCTGCCCCATACCATGCTTTCGGTAAAGACCGATTCCAATGCATATCTGGTTTTCCATGAGCCGCGCATCGGCACCATGCATGTGTTTGCCGAGAATTGGCGCAATATAATCGCCAGGGGCTGTCTGCCCATTGCCTATGTTGACAACCTGAACTTCGGCAACCCAGAGCGGGAGGCTGTGATGCGCCAGTTCGGCGAATCGGTCCGAGGCCTGGTAGAGGCATCGGCTATCCTGGATGTGCCTTGTGTGGGCGGCAATGTCTCGTTCTACAACGAGGATGAGAAGACAGGAGTTGCCATCCTGCCGAACCCTGTGCTGATGGCAGTGGGGATTGGAAAGGGGTTCCTGCCCAAGCCTGCTGCCTGCAGGAATGGCGACCCTATTTACCTTGTGAATGGGATTGATGGTCTGTATTCAGCAATTGCTGAATTCCTCGGCAAGCCTGTGGCTGTGCCTGCCATCGCAATGGAACAGGAAAAAGCTACAGGGCAGTTCCTGCTCGGCCAAATGGGAGATGAATCAGGGAAATGCCCATTCAAGTTGGTGCATGACAACAGCAAGGGGCTGGGCATAAGCGCGCTTGAGCTGGCGTTGAGATACGGCTTTGGGGTGCAGCTCGACACAGAGGATTTGTTCAGGGAAGGCGGCTATCTAATAGTCACAAGCCAAGAGGCGGGTAAAAGCTTAATTAGCTCCTGCGGCAAACGCAATATACCCATAATCAAAATTGGTGAAATAGGGAACTGCAATTCAATTTCGGCAAACGGAGTTTCATTTGACTGGGCTGGGCTGGTTGAAAGATACAACATTCTTCCCAGGATGATGGGGTATGGGTGAACGGTCCAGGGTCCAGAGTCTAGAAACCCTAAAGGTCTAGAGTCCAGGGTTAAGAGTCTAGAACGAGACCCAAGACTGTTAAGGTGAATATATGTCTGCTAAGGTTCGAGACAAATGTGGCGTAATAGGCATATCGTCCAGGTCATCCGATGTATCCTTATCCTTATACAATGCATTGATTGCGCTTCAGCATAGGGGACAGGAGTCTTGTGGGATAACCGTTTTGAGTTCAGGGTTATGGGTTCCGGGTCTCGAAACTCGAAACTCGAAACTCGAAACTCACCGTGGCATGGGCCTTGTCATGCGCGTATTCAGCGAGGTTGACCTTGAGCGCATGAAAGGCAATGCCGGAATCGGGCATGTCAGGTATTCTACTACGGGCGTATCAGATGCAAGGAATGCCCAGCCGTTTTTTACCGATAATATAGCCATTGCCTACAATGGCAACCTCACCAATTACAAAAGCGTGAAAAGGAAATTGGAAAGCAAAGGAATAAAATTTGAGACTGACAGCGATACCGAAGTGATTTTGCGAATCCTTGACAATGAATTGGTGCCGCCAAAAGAAGGCGGGAAAGAAAGAAAAGCGCAGGTGTTCAGCGCATGCAAAAAATTAATGGGAGAAATTGAAGGTGCATATTCCGTGGCTGCGGTGACCGCACAGGGTGAGCTCATCGCTCTCCGCGACCCGTTCGGGTTCAAGCCATTTTGCCTTGGAAGAAAAGGTGATGCGCACTATGTTTGCTCTGAAAGCGCAGCCCTGGATGCGGTTGGCGCAGAATTCGCGCGTGATATCAAGCCGGGCGGGGCGGTTTACATTGACCCCTCAGGCAAACTGGATTCAGCCCAGGTCGTGGCCAGCAAAAAGCGCGCCTTCTGCATGTTTGAATTCGTCTATTTTGCCAGGCCCGATTCGGTCATCGAGGGAAGGACTGTTGAGGCCGTGCGGCTCAGGCTGGGCGAGAAGCTCGCTGAAATGAAAAAGCTGGCAGTTGACCTGGTTATCCCGGTGCCTGATTCCGGCAGAAGCGCTGCCCTTGGCTATCATATGGCAACCGGCATACCCATGAAGGAGGCGCTCATCAAGAACAGGTATATCCACCGCACCTTCATCATGCCTGACCATGACAAAAGAAAGAGGCTGGTCGGGCTAAAGCTGAATGTAATACAATCATTTGTGAACGGAAAAAAGGTCGCGCTGGTGGACGACAGCATCGTGAGGGGCAATACCATGAAAAGGATTGTGGAACTGGTGCGCAATGCCGAGGCAAAGGAGGTGCACCTCCTTATCTCCTGCCCGCCCATCATAGCGCCCTGCTTCATGGGGGTTGATTTCCCAACGTCCCACGAGCTGATTGCATCTGGCAATACGGTCGAGCAGATAAGGAAGGAGCTTGGGGTGGACTCGCTTACCTATCTTTCGCTTGAGAAATTGCATGAAGCGATTGGTTTGAAGGGTCTGTGCGATGCCTGCCTGACAAAGGAATATCCAATTGAAATAGCGAAATAAAACAGATTCATTCGACAATTCCCGTGTCATAGCCCGCGACGCACGAGTTAATGTAATTTGCGGGTATGAGCGGTTCGTTAATGCTAGTAAGTTTCAGGTAGACTGTCCTCTGGGTGTTTGAATAAGCATAAAGATACGCAACACAGTTTTGGTAGCCCTCTTTTTTCAAAGTAATTGTGTACTCGTTTACGCCGACGTGGCCCTCCCTAGGCGGCGTCAGAAATAGCATGGCAGGCGTCTGCTGGGGCTGCACGGTTCCGAGTGTTGAGTCCTCGCTTACGTAAATATCAGCGCCTTCAGGTGTTGATTTTAGTATAAAGACTGCCTTGCCGTTTGTAGGGATGAATGAATAATACATGTCTGTAGTCTGTCCCTCAGTTGTGGACCTGTTTGTAGTATATGTGACATAGCCGGGTTTTTGCAGTTGCACTCTGAATTTGTTGTTGCCTGGATATATTTTTTGCAATGGCGTCATGCCTTGGAATGAGCCGTTTAGCCATACATCTGCATTGCTTGGGTTGGTGTCTATCTTCAGGGTGCTGAATGTTCCCTTTAGGTCCAGGGTCGGTGAGAAGGCTTGTGTCTTATCGGCCTCGATAAGAACGGTTGTTTTGAACTCCAGGTAATTTGATGAAGAGACTTTCAATTCATGGCCGCCTGGGATCAGTCCCCGGATGGTTAACGGCGTCCTGCCCATATATACCCCATCTATATAAACGAAAGCGTCAGTTGGCGTGGAGTTCAATTCCAGGCCGCCTGTCCCTGGTGTGGCTGGCGGTGCCTGTGTTTGCTGGTTCATGGGTTGGATTCCTACAAGAGGTACATGGATGCTGGTTATCTGGTTTGCAGCAATGGTGATATTGGTCATGTTTTCCTGAGTGCCTGTGGTTACCCAGAGCTCAACAGTCCCGGGCGCAATGCTGGGTATGGTAAGTGGAGTCACCCCACGAAATCCCCTGTTGATGTATACATTGGCGCTTGATGGCTCTGATGTTAAGTAAAGAGAAGTTGGTTGGCCAGTGTTTGCCTGTGTCGGCTGCTGCGTTTGGTTAGCCGGCAGGTTCGGCTCCCAAAGGCTGATGGCGCACCCGCTGGCTAAAATCAATGCGAAAATTAGTGATATGAATGCAATTTTGGTTAGTTCCATATGAGGCATATTAATATTATATCATTTATATATCCTTTATTATTGATTACTTATTGATTCTGAGGTGATGGAATGGATAAGCTCTATGAAAAATCTGAAACCGGATGTTGCCTGAGGTTTGACCCAGCTCCCTGGGACGGGAAGGAAATTACCTTCTCCGAACGGCTATTCGTAAAGGACCATGTCACAAGCATTTTCCATATCCCCTTGAATTTTGGTCAGGTCATGGTAAAAAACATTGAACTGATTAAAAGCGCCGGTGCGCTTCCTTCCGAGCCATTGATGCTCGCTGATGAAAATTCACTTTTCGGCTCTGATATTTACATCGCAGTCAGCAAGGATGTGCCCGGAGCGAAGATGGAGCGCATTTCCGGCACGTTCCTGACAAAAGTTTTCGAAGGTCCTTACCAGAACATGGGCAAGTGGGTCAAGGAAATGCAGGATTACGCGAAAATAAAAAACAGGGAAATCAGGAAGATGTATTTTTTCTATACCGCGTGCCCAAGCTGTGCCATGCATTACGGCAAGAATTACATTGTGATTCTCGTACAGGTGTAAGCAGTTATGATTGGTCTAGGGTTTGGTGAGTGTTCCGGACTCCGAACTTCAGACTCCCGACCATTATGGTTTGGAGAGTTGATATTATGACAAATTTCCTATTGGTAGGCAATGGCGCACGGGAGCACATAATCGCAGAGAAGGCAGTTGAATCAGGAGCAAAACTATTTTCATGCATGGCTTACAAACATCCGGCTATCTCACGCCTCTGCGAAAAATCAGGCGGTGCCTACAAAACCTGTGATATCTGCAATCCTTCCGAGGTTGCTGAATTCGCAGGCTCCCAGGGGATTGAACTGGCATTCGCATCGCCCGATGAGGTGCTTGCAAAGGGCGTGAGCGACGGCCTCATCAGGAAAGGAATTCCCTGCGCCTCGCCTACGCAGGCAGCCTCGCGCATTGAATGGGATAAGGCCTATGCCCGTGAGCTGCTTTCCTCGCACAATGTGCCTGGCATGCCCAAATTCGGCATATTCCTGGATGAAACCGAGGCGGCTGAATTTATTGATGCCGTTGGGGATGTTGCAGTGAAGCCTGCAGGGCTCACCGGAGGCAAAGGCGTTAAGGTTTCAGGTGTCCAGTTGAATGGCAGGGATGAAGCGGTTGCCTATGCCAAGGAAGTTCTGCAGTCCGGCATGGGCGGGCTTCCCCAGGTTGTAATTGAGGAAAAGCTCGTAGGCGAAGAATTCACATTGCAATCGTTTGTGGATGGCAAAATATTCATCCCAATGCCGCTGGTGCAGGATTTCAAATTGGCTTATGAAGGGGATACTGGCCAAAATACGGGTGGAATGGGCTCCTATTCCTGCGCAGACCATAGATTGCCTTTCCTTTCGCAGGATGATTATGAGTCAGCCATTAGGGCAATTGAAGGTTCAATAAGGGCCATGGCATCCGAGGCAAACAGGTTCAAAGGAGTGCTTTACGGCCAGTTTATAATCACAAAGGATGGCGTGAAGCTGATAGAGTTCAATGCCAGGTTCGGCGACCCAGAGGCAATGAATGTCCTTTCTGTGTTTGATGGAAACCTGATTGATGTATTCAAGGCAATGGGGAAAGGCGAATTGGGCGGAATCAGGGGGCAGGTGAAGTTCAAGCCGCTTGCGACAGTATGCAAATACCTTGTGCCAGACGGATACCCTGAAAAACCATTGAAAGACCAGCCGATAAAAATTGCTGGCACAATCGCGGGCAATCTCAGGTATTATTTTGCCTCTGTTTATGAAAAGGAGGGACAAATATATACCACTGGCTCGCGGGCAGTCGGATTGGTGGGCGTTGCGCCAACACTTGGGGAAGCCGAGAAAATTGCAGAGCGCGGCACATCCTTATTCACAGGCAGGCTCAGGCACAGGAGCGACATTGCAAATGAGCAGATGATAAAAGCCAAGGTGGACAAGATTGCCAAACTAACAGGCATAAAAAACTAGTTATCGTTAAGTGATTGAAAATTATCGGGAGGCCAAGAGAATTGAATGCACCAGTTGGCGCATAGCTCGAAAAGTCCTGCGGGACTTTCCGATACCACCTGCTTCGCAGGTGGATGGATTGGCAGTGGCCTCACGAGAATTCAAGGAC
>Ga0210051_1007211_pt1 | contig 10393 bp, 10 predicted proteins | sample CryGey092014_all_FD_185464 | JGI IMG/M metagenome (GOLD analysis project Ga0210051, IMG submission 185464) | Groundwater microbial communities from aquifer - Crystal Geyser CG23_combo_of_CG06-09_8/20/14_all (SPAdes) (version 2) | ecosystem: Environmental > Aquatic > Deep subsurface > Groundwater...
TGAGCCGGGAGTTGGTGCAGATATGCAATGCTTTCAATGCCATGGCAGAGGATGCCAGTTATGTAAAGGTGTTGGTTGGATTGAGATGGGAGGTGCAGGCATTATCCATCCTAACGTATTAAAAATGGCTGGAATAGATAATAAAAAATGGATGGGCTTTGCTTTTGGCTTAGGGTTGGATAGATGGGTTATGGCGAAATATAATATCACCGATATAAGAACATTACTTGGTGGAAATTTAGGATATAAATATTACGAAAATGAAAATATTATATAGTCAAATTAAAGAATTAATACCTAGCCTTAAAGCGACCCCTAAAGAAATGGCAGATGCTTTAATCCTTATTGGCTTTATGATGGATGGCTTTGAAGAAGTTCAATACCGGAATAAAAAAGATTACCTTATAAGTTTAGAAATAAGACAAAATCGGGCTGATTGTTTATCAGTAATTGGATTGACAAAAGAGGTATCTGCTTATTATGGTCTTAGTATTAAATTGCCCCATATTCCCTCGTTGCCATCTTCAATAAAGAATTTGGATATTCAAGTGGATACAAAGGATTACGTTAAAAGAATTTTAGCAGTTAAAATGAAGGGATTAAGAAACACAGAATCTCCCGGTTGGCTAAAAGAATTTCTGTCCTTTTACGAAATTAATTGTGTAAATCTTTTAGTTGATCTATCAAATTATGCGATGCTTTTAACAGGTTATCCACCACACTTATTGGACACGAGTAAAATTGATGGACAAATTTCCTGGTCTTTAAATAGTTATTTCAATGGAATAACTACTTTAGATGGTTCTAATATAAAGTTAAATAAGAATGAATTAATCATTAAAGATAATAAAAATATTTTAGCCTTGGCGGGAATCATAGGAGGGAAAGCTGCAGAGATTGATTTGAATACTAAGTCAGTTATCGCAGAGATAGCAATTTATAATCATTCAATCGTAAGAAAAAATTCTAGAAGTTTAAATATAGCAACCGAAGCAAGTAATAGATTGGTTAAAGATTTGGATCCGAACGGTTCTGAATTCGCGATGAGATTTTTAGTATCCATAATCATAAAAAATTGTGGGGGAGTTATTGATAGTAAAATTTTTGAATATTATCCTAAAAAATATAATCCTCCGGAAATTGCATTTAATCCAAAGACCCCGAGCCTCTATGCGGGGATTAATATTTCAGAAAAAAAATCCATAAAAATTTTAAAGAATCTTGACTTTAAGATTAAGACATCTGGCAATAAATTAATAGTCACACCACCAACAAATAGGATGGATGTGTCTATCCCCGAAGATTTAATTGAAGAAGTTATAAGGATGTTCGGTTATAATAGAATACCAGCAAATGAAGTGCCAAAATTAGAGGTGGTAGAGAATATCACGCCTAAAAATATTGATTTAGCAGAAAAAATTAGAGATATTTTATACGTTTTGGGTTTTGACGAAATTCTTTCATGGCCATTAACAAAAAAAGAGGATAATTCCAAGGTTAATTATTTGGATTGGGATATTATTAGCGCACAAAACTCTGTCAATGAAGACTATTCAGAGCTAAGGCAATCCATAGCAGTTGGTTTAATTAACCAACTTCACGAATATCTTAAAAAGAATATTGAATATATAAAGATTTTTGAAATAGGTAAGGTCTTTGGAAAGAAAGAAGATAAATGTGAAGAACATGAAGCCCTTGGTATTTTGCTGTACACATTTTCTCAGGGTAAAAAATTGCCAGAAGCTAAAGCAACAATAGAAAAATTACTAAGGCTAATCGGTTTTACTGACATTTCTTATATAGAATCAAAAAGTAAGCCCCTAATAGCCAATCCTTATTCTTGTTGGGATATAATGATAGAAAAAAAACCGATGGGCATCCTTTACAAAATGAAGCCTCTGAAATTAAATCAACATATCTATTTCGTTGAATTTAGTCTTAATAAAATTACCAAGCTTTTAGAAAAAATGCATAACAAGCCGGGAGTTGAGCTTACTCAAAAACTGATTGTTCTGGATGCTAATGTCGAACTTAAAGAAAACGAGTCCATAAATAATTTCTTAGATGGAATTAAGAAAAAAATTAAAAGTAAAAATATATGGAGTGTATCTATTATTGATAGATTTCCACTAAAAGAAAAAATTAGATATACAATAAGAGTTTCTTATAAAGAACTGTCAGATCAAGAAGCCAAAAAAAAACATTTAGACGTCTTTGGTTTAACTCCTAAAAAAATCAACTAATTTTATGGAGCAAAAATCCAAAAAAATTCAAAAAATCGTAGAAAAAGAGTTATCTTGTTCTGCTCATAATATGGCTCATGTGATGAGAGTTTATAATCTTTGTTTGCTTTTGGCGAAAAGTGAAAGTAATGTAAACTTGGATATTCTGAAAACAGCCGCTTTACTCCACGATATTGCAAAGATTAAGGAGGATCAGGATAATTCCGGTAATATAGATCACGCTATTTTGGGTGCTAAAATGGCTGAAGAAATTTTAAAAAAAATAGGGCATGATAATGATATTGAACAAGTAAAACACTGTATAAGCACCCATAGATTTAGAAGCGATAATAAACCTAACACTATTGAAGCCAAAATTTTATTTGATGCGGATAAGTTAGACGTCATAGGAACTATCGGAATTGCACGAAGCTATATGATTGCAGGTCAATATGGTCAAAGCATATACTCTAACACTCTTATTGATGAATATATTAAAAAGAATCTTGTTGGGGGAGAGATAAATGGAAGAATAAAAGACATATCAAAACATGCCCCAAATATTGAATTCGAAACAAAGCTAAAACATATCCCTAAAAAACTGTTTACTCAAAAAGCAAAAGAAATAGCACAGAAACGAATAGAATTCATGAAAAAGTATTTCAAACAGCTAAAAAAAGAAATCAATGGAAAAATATAGCCATTTTTAATAAGTTATCTAGATTTTTATATAAGATGAAATTTGATTATTTAAAGCGACTAACAGTAGATATATTAGTAACATGGAGATGTAATTTGCGGTGCAAAAAATGTTGTGTGCCTAAAACAGGACCGGAGGCTTCTTTTACTCAATTCACCGAAACTTTGGACAAATTGTATGATACAGGAATAAGGCGAATTATTTTAACCGGTGGAGACCCTCTGGTAAGAGAAGATATTTCCGATATCGCACGATATGCAAAAGAGAAAGGTTTTGACATTTATCTTTCTACTAATGGCATTCTGTTAAAAGAAAGATGGGAGAAACTCTCTCCCTATATTTCATGGGTTAATATATCCTTTGATTGTCCAACTGCAGAACTCGATGAAATGATGACAGGGAAAGGTGGCTCTCTTCATTTCAAAAAAGTTCTTGAATTTTTAAATTATTACGGGAAATTGACTAAAAAGACATCTAAAATTAAACTTGCAACTGTAATTATGAAGAAAAACAAGGAATATCTTATTCCACTGGGAAAATTGATTTTTGAAGAACAACGCGGATATCGTCCTGATGTTTGGAGACTTTATCAATTTAGTGATCAATTTAGTGAAGATCCTAATGCTTCTAATGTGGGTTATAGTTATGTTGATGAGAATAGCGTTACACTGCAAGAAGCAGAAGAGGCAATTTGTCTTATCAAAAAAACTTTCCCACAAATTAATGTTTCGTTTAGAACCGCTGAAAGCAGAGACGAATCTTTTATTTTTCTTACACCAGACTTAGTCTTGAATTATCCAAGCGGCAGAGAATATATTTATTTCGGCGATACAAAAATCATGTCTTCTAAAGACATTAAAAATGCACTTTATGGAGTGAACCGTATTTGGGGAAAAATTATTAAAAATAGGGAAATATATAGTTAATTAAAATACTATCGAATGTTTTGTTAGTAAGTATTTATATTTTCTATACTATTTATGAAAGCGAAAAATCTAAAGAAAGAATTTAATTTCCAAATAGATTTACACTTTGTAGATTACTTTCGAGATCGGCTAAAACAAGTATTTTTATATGTGACCGATCATTGCCAACTTAGATGCAAACAATGTCTATATAAACCAAATTTAATGTTTCAAATGAAAAATGGAGAAATCGATTTACATACTGCCATAGAACTAATATCAGATTTTAGAAAGTTGGGTGCTTCTAAACTAACTATTATGGGGGGAGAACCTTCTTTATACGGCGACAGCAAACACAAACAACTTATGGAATTAATAGCCAAGTCAAAAGAATTAGGATATGAATATGTCAGAATGGATACCAATGGACAATACGAAGATGACTTTCTAAATAGTGAAGGCATAAAAAAATTGGATGAAGTTTCTTTTAGCCTCGATGGCTATACGCCTAAACTGCACGATTTATTGCGAGGTAAAGGAACATTTGAAAAATGTGTAGCGAATATAAAACGCACGGTAGATTTAGGATATAATGTCGATCTCACCACATGTGTTCATAGGAAACTTATCAAAAGAGATAAAGATGGAGAATTGGCATTAGATAAAATGATACAATTTGCTGAATTCTTAGGAGTTAATCGAATAAATTTTCATGTACTTTTCAAACACGGATTTCCTATGGATACGTGGACTGAGGAAACAGATATCAAATGGTATGAATGGGTGAAAATATATAAAGAAATTAACGAAAATATAGAAAGAGGTAAGTACAAAATTTTAGTCAGGAACCCACAACATTTTACAACTAAAGAAGAGTTTCAAAAACACCCGGCATATTATGGATACTGTGCAGCAAAACTTGGCGAAAGAGTTTTAGTCCATCCCGATGGCATGATTAGGATTTGTTCAGGATTAATAGGCTCTAAATATTGTGTGGCAAAATATTATGATCATAAAATTGTTTGTGAAAAAGGTCTTACAAATGAACTTACCGATCACAAACTTAATATCTACACACCTTGTACGAATCAAAGCAAAAGTATGGAATGCGGAGATTTATTGCCTTTATGTTTTTCATTTAAACCAAAACAAAATGAGATTGTGTGGCAAAAAAAATTGAATTGGGAAAGCAGAAAATTAATTAAGCCAACAAAAGATATGCCATTTTTCAAAACACCATAAATAAAACATAAGATATTACCCTCGTTTTATATGAACAAATCATTAGGTAAATTCGTTGATGGATTAGCTTCAATAAATATTCAAATTTGGCACGAAGAAAATGAGGCACGATCTCCTGAGGATCATCAAGTAGCCAAAGCAAAACGAAAAATTGATAAGCTAAATCAAAAAAGAAATGATTTAATTGAAAAAATAGATAAATTATTAAGCCATCTATTATCTTCTTATGGAAACAATCGGCAGTCTAATTGATAAAATTAGCGTTGTTGAATTAAAGCGATATCATATGAAAGAGCAAACAAAGCGAATGGATGTTGACAAAGCACACATTAAAAAGTGTTGTGTAAAATTAGAAGTTTTAAATCAACAACGGGACGATTTAATTCAAGAATTAGACAAACTTTTTGAAGATATCGCTTTAGGAAAAAAACAATTAAAGGTGTATAGACAATTTAAGATGTATAATGACCCGAAATATAAATTACTCAAGTAGACAAATTATATTTAATTTCCTTTAAATATGATCAAAAACACAACTGTATTAGTAACAAATCGTTGTAATAGTCGTTGTACAATGTGTAATATCTGGAGAAATGGAATAACAGAAAAAGAGATGACTGTTCAAGACTTCAGAAAATTATTTTCAAGGATTGAATTTAGAGAATTAGAAGACTTAAATATTTCAGGGGGTGAACCACTTATAAGAAAAGATATTATTGAAGTTATTGATGCTATTATTAAAAATATGCTAAAGTTACACATGTTTTTTTTAAGTACAAATGGAACTAATCCTAAAAAAGCAAGGGATGTCTTTAAAAAGTTTTCAAAAAAAATTAAAGATGTTTATCTATGTGTTTCTATAGAGGGCGATAGAGAGACCAATAAAATAGTGCGAGGAATAGATAGCTATGATTCAGCATTAGAAACCATTAAATTATGTAGACAGGCAGTACCTAATATTCATTCAATAATATCAATGATACTCACTCCACAAAATTGTAACAAGAAATCACTAATGCATATAAAAAAAATTGCCAGAGAGACTGGTAGTACTTATTCGTTCCGAGTTGCTTGGAAAAACGAGACATATTATCGAAATAGTGAAAAAAACTTGGAACTTTCTCCAGCACAAAAAGAAGAGGCGATTAATTTTATAGAAAGGTACTGTATGGATGATCCCTTTATGAGAATTCAAATTCATTATTTTAAAACAGGTAAAGTTCCCCTTATGGGGGATATACAGTCAGGGATAAAATGTCATGCCGGAGATATTTTTGTGCTTATAAGGCCGGATGGTACAATTTATCCTTGTATTAATAGCTCAAGAAAAATAGGAGATATAGAAAGAGGTATTTTTGTTAAAAAAATTAGAGATTTAGGGAAATATGAACAATGCCCATGTTGTACAGAATGTTGTATTTATCCCATGTTAAACTGGTCCCAATATTGTGAAAAATGAAATCGATGAATGATTGACTATTTTGTTTCATTTTGGATACATAAAGTTTGATAAAGTTTCTTCAGTTCATGAAATCTTCTTACTGCCTTTCTGACACCTTTTTTATCTTTCACAGTAACTCTATGCCCAAGAGCGCTTAAGGCATGCCTCATTGCGTATAAAATAATCTGTTTTTTATTTTGCTTAGTAATTTTATCTCTCAGATAATGTTTTAAATTCCGTAATATCTGCGGGATAAAAAATAAACCGATACCAACATCATATAAATCATGTCCTGAAAAACAATTTTGAAAATCAATAAAAACCAGACTTCGACTATTAACTATAATATTTGATTTTTCCAAATCTCCATACAAGAGACGGGGGCAGAAATTAATATCACATTCTCTTTTTAAATTTGTAATTAACCAATCTAAATCTTGAGATGATAACACCTGGCTTTTTCTTGTAATTTCTAGATTGTCGATTTTTACAAGAAAATCTATCCACGATTGGTGCATACCGGTAAAGGTTTTATTTAGCCAGCCATACCCTTGCATAGGTATCTTATGAATTTTCTTAAGTATTGAACTGATTTTTTTATGCATATTGCTTCGTTCTAATTCACTATAAGTTATTAAATGTCCAGGAATGTATTCCAATATAAGTATTTCATGGCCAGGAAAAATCGAATTTCTTGCGGAAGTATAAGAGAACACTCGGGCAATTTTTATACTAGGTTTCTTTGTTATTAACTGTTTATAACACCAGTATTCTCTTGCTAAACCAGTATTATTCCAAAAAGGTGAAATTTTAACGACAACCTTTTTATTTAAAGTTTCTAATAATAATACCTTACTAAGGAAACCTCCCTTAAGTTCAGAATAATTGACAATGGTTTTTTCGGCACATAGCTGTGCCAATTTAGATAATTTACTTTCTATATTAACTTTTTCCCAGCCTTCGTTGGTATAATTGATTCTAATTGAATTCTCTTGCATATTAAAGGGTTTTTCTTCAACCATAAATTTTGATTAGAATTATTAATAATTGTTTAAAAGTGTAATTTGTAAGACCTGTATTATTATAAAATAAATTAAAATTATGACTAGATTTAAAGACACTATCACTGATTTTAATCAGCCTAATTTATCAGAAAATTCAAGAATTTATTTAACACGCTATCTACGATCATTTATAGAAAGAAAAACAGTGATAATTAGAAATATTGTAAATAATTTTATAGAAAGTGGCAAGGATTACGAGGTATACGAATTATCCTCCTCCATAGTTATTGTATTAAATCTTAGCGAAAAAACCAATATATCTATCAACATTGGATACCCTTTTCCTATATATAGTGAAGATACTACACAAAAAATAAAATTTATATCCAAAAACAGAAAAAATGTTGATGTAAAAATTCACATAAGAGGCGAAATTTTAAGAGAGAGACAAAGGGATTTAATTAAAAAAACTCTGAAAAACACTTTTAAGAACGTAAAATGGTTCTCCATTACTAACATTGGGAAATTCAGAAAAATTTCATATTCAATTCTTAATAGATTTTCCTCTAAAAACGAACTCTGGATATACGTGGACCCATATAATTTCATTGGGGATTCGTTTGTCGGTTTATATTTTATTGACTATTTAAAAAGAAAGTTCGGCATTAAAAAAATTATTGTATTATCCAATACATACAAACATACAAGATTATTCTATAAATCATATCCCAAAACAAGTGAGATATTCAAGAAATTTTGCAAAAAATCAAATATTGTTATTATGCCTGATCTAATTGATAACCATCTAAGTAGAACCATTAAACTTCTTCAAGAGCTAAAGAATGAAAACGTGTTTATTTTTCTTTTGGGGCGTAATCTGATAATTAAAATTAAAGATAAAAAATGTTTAATTTTTCATTATGATAAGAATGATATTTTATTAAGAAATAAGAATATCGAGAATTACATGGATGATTGTCTTTTTCCATATATTAATTTAGATAAGAAATTTATAAACATTACATTTAAAAAAATAATAAAAGCAAAAAAAGCCAACAAAATTTTTATTAATCCTCATAGTAGTACCCCCTTGAAACAAATACCCGTTGATTTAGTTTTAGGTATAGCAAAAAACATTATTCAAAAAAGAGATGTAACTATCTATATTTCTAAAGGAAGACTAAACATAAAAAATAACCAAGATTGGATTAAAAGCTGTCTAGATAAACTTAAAAATAAAAAATATAAATCAATTATTGAAAATATCATTTTTTTATCAGATCAGGGGCTTGCTGATTTGGGACTTAAATTAAGGAAATTGCAAATTTCTTCAGCATTAACGGCTGATACAGCAATCACTCATATCCTTTCAAGAATACTTATTCCAAATATAACTATATATAACGAGGGCTTTTGGGATTGTGAAAGCCCTCAATCTTTAAGTGCAGAATCTCCTTTAGGTTTTTGTAGATTTTATTTACCGCAATATCCAGCGATATTAAACAAAAATATAAATAAATTATCTTTTGTAAAATCCATCGCCAACGGTTTAATAACATTATCATCAAACAATTATGTTATTCATAACGATTTCGTATTAAATAAGATAATCAAATTTAATAAACAATTATCAGGATATTTAGATAAGTCAAATAAGAAAACCTTAGATTATAATGACCACAAAAAACTTTATAGAAAATATATAAAATTAAAAAATTATTGTAAGAATTCAAACATTTTTTGGTTATTTGATATTTTTGATCCAAATAATATTATATCGGGAATAATAGCAGAACTAAATAGTAAAACTCTTCCATTAATATACAGTGCATGGAAAATTTTACCGTTACACAAATTTTTATCTTTTTCTATTCATCACGATGTTTTTTGAGAAAGCATTAGAGATAAATCGATGTCTTAATATATGAGATGGAAAAGAGGTGCTCTTTATAAACATAGATTGGGAAGATAGGCAACTACAGAGAAAACGCTTGCGTTCAGGGCCTACTTATATTTGACTTTTATTTGACTTTTTTATTTGATAATGTATGATAGAATTCAGATATTGCCAAAATTTGATAGTTGGCAATCTCTGCCACGAGAGCATCGTGGTAAATCTATACGCAAGGAGGACAAAGTGCTAAAGGGTAAAAAAGTTCTTTTAAGGCCTGTCAAGAGATCAGATATATCTCTATTCCTGAAATGGTTTAATGATCCGGAGGTCACCCAATACTTGGTGATGTATCTTCCGATGACGGAAATGGCAGAAGAGAAATGGATTGAGGAGTTAGCTACGACGCGGGCTGGTAGTGATGTAGTTTTTATTATCGAGGTCAAAACTGGAGAGTTGACTAAACCAATTGGAAATTGTGGGCTTTTTCGGATCAACCATAAAGATCAAACTGCTGAATTTGGTATCGCTATTGGTGAAAAAGATTGCTGGGGGAAAGGATATGGCACAGAAGCAACGCGTCTCTTAGTTGATTACGGGTTTAAGCAACTTAACCTACATCGTATTTCGTCACCTGTTTTCGAATTTAATGAACGGAGTATTAAATTACATCAGAAGGTTGGCTTTCAAGAGGAGGGGCGTCGCCGACAGGCAAGATTTAAAAATGGTCAGTTCTGGGACGAAGTCTTATTTGGGCTATTACGGAACGAATGGAGTAAAGATTGACCTTGACTAGGTTTCCATACTAATAAGGGTTGTTTCTTCAATGAGCAACCCTTATTTATTATCTTCCTTGGAGACAAAAAAAAAGAAGGCTACCAACTAATTTTAGTGGTAGCCTTTTGGGTGGTAGTTTTGGGTTTATAAAACATAACCTTTTTCTCCTTGATGCAGCGCTCTGTAAAGTCGGTCTCTCATTTCATTCGCC
>Ga0210051_1007216_pt1 | contig 10384 bp, 7 predicted proteins | sample CryGey092014_all_FD_185464 | JGI IMG/M metagenome (GOLD analysis project Ga0210051, IMG submission 185464) | Groundwater microbial communities from aquifer - Crystal Geyser CG23_combo_of_CG06-09_8/20/14_all (SPAdes) (version 2) | ecosystem: Environmental > Aquatic > Deep subsurface > Groundwater ...
TTTACCGATCCAACGAAATGGTAGTTCGGATTATTTATAAATTTCTCAAAATTGTCTTTTGAATTGTTTCCTTTATCAAAAACTATTGTTATTCCTTTGTTTGAATTACATTTATCGTTAAAATTCTTAAAAAACTTTTCGATAATTTTTTCAAACTCCTTCGAATCATGTTTATTTCCCTCATAAACATCAAAATATAATGGGAAATGGTCTTTTCTGGTACAAAACAGGGCAAAACTGACTTGTTTTTTATCGCGTCGGCCTTGTTTATTTTTTCCCCGTTTGGCAATAGAGCAACGCATATTGAATGAACTAATAAAGGTATAAAAGTTAGTTCCATCACAAGAAACATTTGATAAATCAATATTTTCATGAGCTATTGTTTTATCAACAATTTGCTTCCATGCATTTTGAATTGCGTTATAGCTGATTTTTTTCGTGTTATCCCAGAATAGCTGGGAAGACAATGAATTTTTATCAACATTTGGAAAGGCTCTTAATAATATGGTGTCTTTAAACCATTCCCATAAAGAAGTTTTACTCACAGGGCAAATGGCTCTATTGATAGCGGCGATAGTTAAGTAAAAGCCAATTCTCAATCCTTGTTTTCGCTTATGAAAAGAATTATTCAAGCTATTCACAAGATTTATTCTTTCAACTGTATTTAAATATGCTGAGGGTGTTCCAAGGTGAAATATTTCAGCATAATTGGGTTTTTCCCTGACGCCATCAATCGCTTCAATAATTTTAAAAAGCGGTCCTAAATATTTCTGCCATTTTCTTCGTCTTACACCATTGACTCTATGCGACTCTTCTGCATAGTAATAGATGTTATTCCCTGAGATTTTTTTAGTCAGATATGCCATAAAAATAAATTTATAATTAGGGAAAGGTAAGATACGTTATATGTATTGTAAAAACAAATATATTAATTATATTTTAAATAGGGGGGACAAATTTGAACACAAATCTAACTCATAATCAAATGGTTAAAAAGCTAAAAAAAATTAACTCGTAAACTCAGGTTAGGTAAAGAACTTGAGTATTCAGGTAAAGAACCCGAGTAATCAGGCAGGGAATTGCAATAACCCTCAATAATAAGGATACTATTGATACTTTGGTTCCCGTTTTTTAGTATATTTGCAGTATGAAGCCCAAAAAAAAGCATCTTCCAAAAGCACCTTTTAAAGAAATTATTCCAAAAGACAACCACAATACATTGAGGTTGATGTCTTTTATAATTCTATTCCTGTCTTTTTTTGTTTATTCAAATACTTTTCGCAACGGATACGTTCTTGATGATTTTTCGGTAATAAAAGAAAACTGGGTTGTTAAACGAGGCGTTGAGTCTATTTCAACAATAATGAAGACTTCGTACCGTTATGGTTACTGGAGTTCCGCCGACGATTTGTATCGCCCGTTATCACTTGTAATGTATGCTGTTGAGTGGGAATTGTGGCCCGATAATCCAAAACCCGGGCATGTAATTAACGTTTTACTTTACGCATTAGCCTGTGTTCTTTTATTTTCTACTTTAAGAAAGATTCTTTACAAATACAATGTTTTTCTGCCCTTTGTTACAACATTGCTTTTTGCACTTCACCCACTCCACACCGAGGTAGTTGCAAATATAAAAAGTCGTGACGAAATTCTTTGTTTCTTCTTTCTTGTACTAACATTAAAATTTGCAGTTCAGTTTGCAAACACATCAAAAAATAAATGGGTCTTTTTTGGGGCAGTTTCCTATTTATTTGCTTTTTTTTCAAAAGAAAGTGCAATTACTTTTCTTGCAGTTATTCCGCTTGTAATTTATTTTTTTACAGATGTTTCCAATCGTAAAAACCTGATTTTTTCGCTTGCAATGCTAATCCCTGCTTTTATTTTTCTTGCGGTAAGAAGCAAGGTTTTGGGAAATCAGCCTGAAATGGCACTTGTATCAAGCGCCGATAACTTGTTAGTTGCTGCACCCGATTTATTAACAAGGCATGCAACTGCCATTAAAATACTTGGAAAATATTTGTGGATGTTTGTTGTGCCTTATCCGTTGGTAAGCGATTATTCTTTTAATCAGATTTCTATAAGTGGTTGGGGAAATCTTTGGGTCTTAATTTCATTTGCAGTATTAATTTTGATGGCAGTTTTTGCAATCCGGAAAATAAAAACCAGGCATATTTTAGCGTTTTCGGCATTGTTCTTTTTTATTACTATTTCGTTATATTCTAATATTTTAATGTTAATAGGTTCATCTTTTGCCGAAAGGTTTTTATTTATTCCTTCACTGGCATTTAGTTTGGCAACATCGTGGGCAATCCTTAAAATATTAAAAACGCAAATGAATAATGTTCCTGTAGTTGCGGCTAACAATTTCTTTAAAACACACAGGTTACCGGTTTTTATTTTGTTACCGGTTTTAATTATTTATTCGGGTGAAATATTTACGCGAAATAAAGAATGGAACAGCAATCTTTCGCTTTATTCTGCCGATGTTGTAAAATCTCCTAACAGCGCACACATGAGGTACTATTATGGTTTGGTTTTGATGAAGGATAAAGCCCTGAATAAAAATGCCCAGGTGGAACATCCCGAATATCTCGATTCTGCAATAGTTCAATTTAGTACGGCAACTAAAATAATCCCCACTTTTGCCGATGCTTACGACCAGATTGGATTAGCATATTATCGTAAAAACATGAACGATTCAGCTTTAAAATATTATCAGATTGCATTAAGTTATAATCCTGCAAAATCTATCACTTACAGTAATATGGGAGTAATTTATTTTAACCAAAATAAGTTTGATAAAGCACTTGAAGTTTATGAGAAAGCTGTAAAATACGACCCTGCTTTTTCTGATGCATGGATGAATCTTGGAAGTACTCTCGGAACTTTAGGACGGGGAAAAGAAGCTATTGAAGCCTTTCAGAAATGTATAGAATTTAATCCTCAAAATGCAATGGCAACATATTTTATAAGTATAACTTACAAGGGAATGGGTGACGAGGTAAATGCAAAAATTTATTTAGATAAAGCAACAATGTTAGACCCTGCTAAATATGGTCAGCAAAATTAAAAAAAAACTGTTTACACAGGTTTTGCTAAAAAAAATTTTTTGGGCAACGATTTTTGCTGTTGCCATGGGTTTTTTAGAATCCGCTATAGTTATCTATTTAAGAGAACTTTATTATCCTAACGGATTTATTTTTCCGTTAAAAATTACATTCGCTCCGCATATTGCACTAACGGAAATTATAAGAGAAGCCGCAACTATAATTATACTTATTAGTGTAAGTATTTCTTTAGGGAAGATTTTTATTGAAAGATTCGCTTTTTTTATCTATTGTTTTGCTATTTGGGATATTTTTTATTACGTGTTTTTAAAACTTATTTTAAACTGGCCTGAATCATTTTTTACATGGGATGTGCTTTTTTTAATCCCTGCAATGTGGGTAGGACCTGTTATTGCTCCAATAATATTATCTCTTACAATGATTCTTCTCGCTTTTTGTATAATATATTTTAATCAAAAATCTATAAGAATCAATAAGAATAAGGTGTTAACACCTGACATCGGGAAATTGTGGATTTTACTTATTATCGGGTCAATTATACTTATAGTAAACTTTGTTTGGGACTATTGTCAATTTATTTTTCAGCATTATTCCTTTTCCGAAATTTTGTTATTACCAGAAAAGAAATTTTTTAGTTTATCATCCCAATATATGCCACGTGCATTTAACTGGTGGGTATTTCTGCTTGGTGAAATTATTTTACTATCGGCAATAATTTTATTTTATAAAAAAAGTTCCCGCATTTATTCATCTGATACCTATAATCTGCGGGAAACAAGTTGATTTTCGATGACTTCTCCCTTTAGGGTTTGGGTAAACGTTGATTTTTTAAAAAAACAGATATTACACACCTACACTAATACTTGTGTATTTAAGAAAATATATAATTTCCTTTTTTATCTACTGAAAACGAAGGTGCTGTTTTGTTCTTTTCAAACATATCGTAAGCCGGTTTAATGCTTTGCCAAAAAGTAATAAGTAAAGGATTATGATTTTTAAGTTCCAGCATTTTTTTATCGGTCATTTTGCAAGGGAAAATATGAACCTGAATTTTTTCTTGTCCGTGCAATTTAGCTTCAATTGCAAATATATACATCTCTTTAATTTTATCGTCGGTAATGGGAATACAACCAATTGTTACGCAATTACCATGAATAAAAATATCGCCACCTGAATCATTTCCAGCGGTAATTATTTTATCGGCTTGGTTTGGATAATTAAGCCCAAGCGATAAATAAAAATTACTGTATGGATTAAAGCGGTTAATAAAATAAAATCCTTCAGGAATTTGCCCGTCACCTTGCCGCCGTTTTGGACCAAGTTCACCGGAAATAGAACAAATTTTATAATCAGTTATGTGAGTGTAGGTTATATCGGTTTTGGATTTTGCCCAAACTTCAACAATCTGTTCTTGTTTAAAAATTCTAAGGTAAATATCGATGTTAAAATTTTCGATTTTATTATCAGAAAGAAGTTTTTTAACAACAGTTTCCTTTTCGGAATAAGCAGTTTTTACACGCGAATATTTTTTTTGAGTTTCAACAAAACTTTGTGAAAATAAATGTAACATTAAAAAAAGAAATAATAAAACGAAAATATATTTCATCGCAAATAGTTATATTTGAAAAGGTTATTAATTGTCATTTACTTCGTGTCATTAATTGTCATTATGCTTCGCTGTCATTCGGTTATCATTTACCCTGTTAGATAATCACTTTTTAAATTAATGCTTTCATTTTACAAACTATCTAACAGGGTGAACTTTGCTGTAATACAGTTGTCATTCGCTTCGCGTCATTCAATTGTATGACTATTGTATGACCACTGATTGTATGACCATTGTATGACTATTGAATGACCACTGAATGACCATTGTATGACTATTGTATGACCTATGATTGAATGACTATTGTATGACTATTGAATGACTATTGAATGACTATTGAATGACCATTAAATGACTATTGAATGACTGTATATTAAAAAACGCAATTTATTACCTTTACAGTATAAATTAGAATATATTAATTTTCTCATTTCCTGTAAAAATCACAAAAGGAATGGTTTTCATCTTATCTTCCATTTTGTAATAGTGCCGAACCGGGGCAATTCCTTTAACAACTTTTTTTATGGCAAATGTTTTTGAGTCGTAATACCAGTCTTCAACAAAAACCAAACTTTCAATTTCTTTGGGATTTATAATTGTTTTAACTATTTTTTGCACAGATTCGCCAGTTTCGGGGTCATCAACATAAACCGTATCTGTTCTTTCTCCAAGTGTTTGTCGTACCTGCGTTACCGAAAGTTCTTTATCAACATTCATTGGGTCGTAAAGTTTTGCTTTCCCGCTAATGGCTTTGTTATAAATGAGTGAAACAAGTTTAGAAACATTCAAATTTTTAAGATTGCCGGTTTGTAATATGTCGGTTAAATCAACTTCGTAAATTATATTTTTTGCAAGAATTTGAGCAGGATTTCCTTTTGAGATTTTAAAAATAAGGCTTTTAAAAGTTTTATTTTCAGTTGTATAATATCTTACCGGGCACCAGCTTATTATATTCTTTTCAAATACAAATGGTTCAGATGTATCCATCGACCATTCTTCTTCAAAATACAAAGATTTAATTTCTTTCAACAAAAAAGTATCCTTTGGTTGAATATAAACTTTTTCTTCTGTTGCTTCGTCGGTAACAATAAGGGTATCTTTTGTCTGCCCCATTTTTGATAAAATTTCATTTACCTGGCATTTTTTACCGGTCGAATCATCAGATAAAGGGTCAAAGACAGAAAGGGTTGAATTTAATACATTATCAAAAACATCTTCAATAAAATTGCTGAAATTAAAATTTTTTTGCCATGCAGGAATAGTAGTATTTTCTGACATAAATTCCTGATTTACAAGAATTGTTTTGGGTAAAAGCAGGTTTGCACGGTTATTATTTCCTTTTTTTTCGTTTCCGAGGTTACATGCAACCAACAAAAAAATACTTGCTATTCCAACAATCTGTAATTGTTTCATCTCTTAATTGATTGTTAATTATTATTAACTGATAGTCGTGGAGTTTAATAATTAATTTATTTTCCTTTAGGCACAATGCTCATTACCGGGATATCGAAGTTGTGAATAATTTCTTTTGCAAGCGAACCAACAAAATATTTTATTATTTCAGTTTCTTGTTGGGTCATAATAATAACAAGGTCGGCATCAACTTTATGCGAAAATTCGAGAAGTGCTGTACACATACTTGAATTTCCTGAATTTGTGATAATAAAATTCTGTGAACATTCAACTCCCTGCGACTTAATAAAGTCGTAAACTTGTTTAAGTTGAAGTTTTTTTCGATTCATAATATAAACATCAGAAGTAGTGTTCATTGTAACAATATGAATTATACTTTTATAATATTTGGCAAAATAAATTGCATAAGTTACTTTTTCGCGGGTTTCTTTGGTAAGGTCAAGTGGAAGAACAATATTACGACAACCTTCGTTATGATGTTTACCTTTAATTGTGATAACCGGGCATTTAGATTCGCGGATAATTCGCAGTGAATTACTTCCTATAACTTTTTGTTTTATATCATAATAAGATGCGGCACCAATAATCAGAAACTTAACATTTAGTTTTTCGGCAGTATTCAGAATTGTGTCAACCAATTTTCCTTTTTCTACAATTGGTTTAACTTTTACTCCCGATTTCTTTTCGATAAGTCCTGCAAAATCAGTTAATTTTACTTTAAGCTTCTCAACTAAATCGTCCTGTTCATTTTTCGAGAAAAGCCCCCAAAGTGCATTGTTCTCGGTAATTACGTGTAAAATATTAATTTCGGCATTAACCATTCTGGCAATATTATACGATTGATCCAAGGCGATTAACGATTGTTCAGCAAAATCAAAAGGGATAAGAATTTTGTTTTCACGAGTTTCCATAAAAATTCGATTAAATTAATTTTTAAATTGAAATTACAAAAATAAGCAGAATTTTTAAATAAAATAAATTTTTTTATTACGCAGAAACTCTAAAAATTATCTCGCAAAGTCGTTAGTCATTCAGTAGTCATTTATTGTCAATGACAGCGAAGTTCACCCTGTTAGATAGTTTGTAAAATGAAAGCATTAATTTAAAAAGTGATTATCTAACAGGGTAAATGACAAATAATGACTTTTTCAAGTATAATTTGATTGAACATCCTTGTAATATTGCATGTAAACAATTTTTATAACCAATGGGTATGTTAATAAAAAAATATTTATGATTATGGTGTTTTACCTGTTTTTATTAATTTTGACAATCTTTAAATTGTTAAAAACAACGATATGCAAGTGAAACAAATTCAACCTTCCGAATTAATTATTAATCCCGATGGAAGCATTTATCACCTTCATCTTCGTCCCGAACAAATTTCCGATACAATAATTTTAGTTGGCGATCCGGGCAGAGTAGAAATGGTTAGTAGTTTTTTTTCAAAAATTGAATATAAAATTTCAAATCGGGAATTTGTTACTCATACAGGTTTTTTTAACAAAAAACGTATTTCAGTATTGTCAACAGGAATAGGTACTGATAATATTGATATAGTTGTAAACGAGCTTGATGCATTAGTAAATATTGATTTAAAAAAGCGGGAAATAAAAAACAACCTGTCTTCTTTAACACTTGTAAGACTTGGAACTTCAGGTGGTTTGCAGCGTGATATTTTAGTTGATTCTTTTTTGGTTTCGCAAAGTTCAATTGGTTTCGATGGTTTGCTTAATTATTATAAATACCGTAACACAATATCCAATCTTCTTTTCGAGAAGTCTTTTACAAAATTTGTTAATTGGAGTCCCTTACTTCCAAAACCTTATGTGGTTGATTGTTGTCCTGATTTACTTGCAAAACTTGGAGCGGGTTTTAAAAAGGGAGTAACAATTTCGGCTTCGGGATTTTATGGTCCTCAGGGGCGTGTGCTTAGGCTTCCTGTTGCCGATGCGGAAATTAACGATAAAATTGAAAAATTTAGTTTTGAGAATCGGCAAATAACTAACTATGAGATGGAAAGTTCGGCACTATACGGGCTTTCAAAATTGCTCGGGCATCACGCTTTAACTATTTGTGTAATAATTGCTAATAGAGTTTCAAAAACATATAGTAAAGATTATAAACCCATTGTAAAAAAACTTGCAGAGCATACCTTGCAAAAACTAACGGAATAATTATATGGAAACAAAAACCATTTTATCGCAAATTAAACTACTTGATGACCCGGATGAAAATATTTTTCGTGTTATTCGCGAAAACCTTATAGGTCTTGGTACTGAAATAGTCCCGGAATTAGAAAAAGCATGGGAAAGTTCGTTTAATGAACGTATTCAGGAACGAATTGAAGACATTATTAAAAACATCCAGTTTTCTTCATTAAAAAATCAACTAAAAGATTGGGTTCAAACGGGTGCAAAAGATATTGCTTTTGGCGCTTACCTGCTGGCAAAATATCAGTATCCCGATTTGTCGTGGGAAGCCATATTAAAACAAATAGAAAACCTTAGTAACGAAGTTTGGATAGAACTAAATCAGAATCTTACGGCTCTCGAAAAAATAAGAATCATAAATCATATTTTGTTTGACGTTCATAAATTTTCTCCAAACAACGCTAATTTTTACTCACCTCAAAATGCTTATTTAAATCTTCTTTTTGAAACAAAAAAGGGAAATCCTGTTAGTCTGGGAATTTTATATATGATTATCGCCCAACGTCTTGAATTTCCCGTATTCGGTGTAAATCTTCCAAAAAACTTTATACTTTGTTATGTTGATGAAATAAGCGCCTTTCATGCCTTTGGCGATAGTACCGACAATACCGTTTTATTTTACATAAATCCGTTTAACCGCGGAGCAGTTTTTAGCCGCAGCGAAATAGATTATTTTTTAACTCAGCAACAATTAGAACCTAAAAAAATATACTTTTTGCCATGTACAAACCAGCAAACTCTTGAAAGTTTGGTTATTAATCTAATTATCTCTTATGATAAACTCGGTTATGCCGATAAAATAAAAGAGTTAAACGAGTTGCAGATGTTATTAGCGAAATAACCAGGAGGCAGTTAATTGCTAATTATTAAGGGTTTGCTTATATTTTTATTTTCAGTTTGCATTATTAAATAATAAATACCAATTGCTAAATTACGAGCGTATATTCTAATTAATTGTTGCTCATTGCTTAAAGTAATTTCCTTATTTGTAATAACTTGCCCTAAAACATTAGTGAGTTTAATTTGATATGTGTTTCCGGAAATTCCCTGAACTATTACGTCAACTTTTCCACCGGAAGGGGAAATTGGAAGTATATCTTCATTGTAATTATTTGAGTTACAACTTAAACTGATGCTCTCGGAATAAGCGTATTGTCCGTCAAAATCGGTTTGTTTTAAACGGTAGTAGTTGGTTCCGTTAAATGGTGTGTAATCTGTTGCCGAATATGATTGAATAATACTACTGTTCCCTTGCGACGGAACCTGAGTAAACATACTGAAGTTTTCACCATCGGCACTTTTTTCCAAAGTAAAATAATCGTTGTTGTGTTCGCTTGCGGTTTGCCAGATTAAATTATTGTAATCATTGTTACATTCTCCTTTAAAGCTAAGTAATTCAATTGGAAGTGGCTTATCTGTACTTGCCAAAGTTATTTTGTAAGTTGTTAATATATTTGTTGAAGTACTGGATACTACATAGTTTGAAGCAGGAAAAACAGTTGTTGTACGTGGCTGCCAAGTATCAAAGACACCTGTATTAATCCACTGAAACATTAGTAAATCTGTTTCAACATGATTATTAAGTTCTGCATCAAAATAATAAAAATTATTTACAGTAATATTTGATGGTGTCGTTGGTTGAATATCATAATAACGGTAAACACTATAATTACTGGAAAAGCTTCCGACCCCTTGCTGGCGTAAGTGCCCACGAATTAAAACAGTACTACCTAATGCAACAGCAGGAGTAAAGTTGAGACCTAAATTTGCTACATTACCTGTTGGGTCGGTTCGTGTTGTGCGCATTGTTCCAATACCAATACCATCATCGGTGCCACCAGCATTTGTTGTAGCTCTAATTCGTTTAGTTTCAGTTTCGCCACCTGTAACATTTCCTGATGTGTTTCCTAAATATGTAATTGCTCCTCTTAAATCGAAATAGCCGGCAGTTAATTGCAAATTATCATTTACAGTAATATCGCGCCCAACAAATACAGAAGAGCTGGAATTAATATCTGCATTGGAAAAGACAGTTGTGTTTGCACCCTGAATGGTTTGTATTGCATTACCCGACATGCGTACCC
>Ga0210051_1007219_pt1 | contig 10381 bp, 10 predicted proteins | sample CryGey092014_all_FD_185464 | JGI IMG/M metagenome (GOLD analysis project Ga0210051, IMG submission 185464) | Groundwater microbial communities from aquifer - Crystal Geyser CG23_combo_of_CG06-09_8/20/14_all (SPAdes) (version 2) | ecosystem: Environmental > Aquatic > Deep subsurface > Groundwater...
ATCTGAAGTGTCGACCCTTCGGGTGGCGAAGCTAACGCGTTAAGTGTCCCGCCTGGGAAGTACGGCCGCAAGGCTAAAACTCAAAGGAATAGACGGGGACTCACACAAGCGGTGGACCATGTGGCTTAATTCGACGACAAACGAGGAACCTTACCAGGGCTTGAAATTCCAGTGAAAGTTCGCTGAAAGGCGGACCTACCCACAAGGACACTGGGACAGGTGCTGCATGGTTGGTGCTTTATTTAAAAGCATACGACCCTTTCTGTTGTAAGACAGATTGAAAAACCAGCTCATAACGGTGAAGCCCTAATTCTTTTATGATAAAATAAAAGAATGGGTAATACCGTGGGAAGTACGAGTACTAATTTTTGTAATTTCTTTTCAGGCGAGGAAGATGCTTATATTCTCGGCCTTTGGTGTGCTGATAGCTATTGGTGGTCAAGTTCAATTGGATTAAGCAATACAGATCCCGATCTGGTTGAGAAATTTAGAAAGTTTTTGAAGAAATTTTTTCTAGGAAACAGAATAAAGTTTAATCGAAATCATTTATTCGTAAATAGCAGGCCCTTATTAAGAGAATTTATTTCCGCTAAGAATAGATTGGATAATTTAAAAGATATTAAAATTATCCGTGCATATCTGGCCGGACGTTTCGACGGAGATGGTTCGATTGATAAAAATTTAAGAAGCGATTGCCGAATTGTTTACGGAAGAAAAAGTGAAGCTGAAAAAGATAAAGAACTTCTTAAGAGAATTGGCATCAGCAATGTAAAAGTATATTACTACAAAACTGCGAAAACATTTTGTCTTTATATTTCTCGTTATGAAGCAAAGAAATTTCTAGAAAGTATTTTACCTTATTCAGTGAAGTTGCAAAAATTAGTACTCGTACCCCGTAGAGACTTAACTCTCGCTAGGGCTAAGAGAGTTTAATGATGTAGTCCATCATTACACGCTGGCCACACACAATAAATTTTGTGTGGATGGTATAGTCCATACTATAAGTAATTATGGAGGAATATGGTCGTCAGCTCGTGTCTTGAGATGTTGGCTTAAGTGCCGGAACGAGCGCAACCCCTACTCTGTGTTTTATCTGTCACAGGGGACTGCCCGAGATAATTGGGAGGAAGGTGGGGATGACGCCAAATCAGCATGGCCCTTTGATGCCCTGGGCTGCACACGTGGTACAATGGCCGCTACAATGGGTTGCCAAGCCGTAAGGCGGAGCTAATTCCATCAAAAGCGGTCTCAGTTCGGATTAAGGTCTGAAACCCGACCTTATGAAGCCGGAATCGCTAGTAATCGCCAATCAGCTATGTGGCGATGAATATGTCCCTGAGTCTTGTACTCACCGCCCGTCACGTGAGACGAGCCGGGAGTAGCCGAAACCCCGCCCTCTATGCTGTATGACAAAGTTTACAGAGAAAAAGGATTTTTTATAAGCTTTGTTACATTTAATACAAACAACATAGAGCTTAGAGGGCGGGGCTAAGCTAAGCTCGGTGAGAAGCACGAAGTCGTAACAAGGCACCGGTAGGGGAACCTGTCGGTGAATCACTTATTTTAATTTTTTTACCTCGTGAGATAATTTCTTATCTTATAGGGTGAAGTGTCGACTTATGATTGAAGACTAGGAATTCTGTTTTCAATCTAAAGGTTTTGACCGAGGAACCTTAAAAATCTCGGTTGCTCTAAAGTATAACCTTTGGTTAACTACGGGGCACAGTCGGGGCAACTCTAAGAAACTAAAATAAAAAAGCCTTTTTAAGGCTTTTTTGTTAGCTCCGTTACTCATGCTTCGTGAAACTTTTCTATTTTTATCATTCTAAAAATATCTAAAATATAAACTTTGGGGAATTAATATTTATGAGTAACGGGATTAACTTAGAAATTTAATTAAGAGATTATAAATTTGATAGAAGTTAGAAGAAATTGGAAAACCATAAGTTATTGGGGCAAGGAATAAAAAAATCAAAAAAACAGCTACTAAAAATCCAAAATAGAAAAAATTAGATATTTTTTTAAATAATTTGTCGTAAAGAAATACTAAAATTAGTATTCCAAATGTTAGAGCTGGTAAATAGTGATATAAAAAAGAAACCCGGCTCACAAAAATAAAAGGTATTAAATTAATAAAATAACTAAAAATTAAAAAATAAATTAAAGGGGATAGTCTTTTGCGAAATCTTTTTAAAGTTATTAAAAAGAGACCTGAAAGAACAGAAATTAAGACAATCCACCAAGTAAGAGGGTTTCCTATAAAATAAATATTAGCTACTTTTCCGTCGAGATATTTTACCCAGTACCAAATGGGTTTTTCTCCGAGCGGCCATTCAGACCATTTACTGGCATTTGGGTGTTCGGCTTTAATACCAGCATTATATTTATACATGGCTACATTTAATTCAGCGAATTTATTCCAAAAAGCCAAGGGTTTAACGTCTTCAGTGACTTTATTACCAGAAAGAGTTTTTTGAAAAGAAATGCTCATAAAAGAGTCTCCGGGACCAGAATTTTTTAAAAGATTAAAGTGAATGGCGAAAATTGAAAGATAAATGAAAAAAGGAATGAAAATAAAAATCATTGATTTTTGTAAAAAATCTTTAACCTTTAAATTTTTCAGAAAATCTAAAAATATAAAAAAGAGAATTATTCCTAAAAAAGAAAGCCCCGTCCATTTAACAGAAAAAGAAAGTCCAGCAAAAATAGCAGAAAAAATTAAAAACAAAATTTGTTTTTTGGTAGAATTTTTATCTAAAACAAAAAAATAAAGAGAGGTGAATCCAAAAAATAACAAAAATATATCAACTAAAATAAATTTTGATTGAACTAAATAGGCATTATCAAATAAAAGTAAAAAACCGCCCAAAAAAGCAGCTTTTCTTGAAAGACCTATCGCTAAAATAAATTTATAAATTAAAACTATAAAAAGAGCACCAAAAAAGGCTGGCAAAAATCTTAGAATAAAAAGACTTCGAGTATTGAAGGCTTCTCCAATCTGAGAAAAATCAAAATTTCCCTGATAACCAAAAATTTTAGCGATTCCGGCAATCATTAACTTTCCAAGTGGTGGATGAATATCAAAATAGTATTGATTGGTAAAATAAGCTGAAACAAATTTTCCAAAATGGACCTCATCAAAAACAACTTCTGCCGGATAATCCAAAAATAAAAGACGCGTTGAAAAAACAAGAATCAATAGAATAATTACTTGCCAGTTACTTTTAAAATAATTTTTCATTTATTTTGGCAGTTAATTTGTAAAATTTTTCTTTCTTCAAAAGAAAAAACAATTTCTGTTTGAGTAAGAAGCACCTCTTCATTTGTTTGAGGGTATGATTGTTTTAATCCAGAATCTAAAAAAATATAATCTATTTTTTCTTGGCAAGCCTTTTTTAAGTTTCCCTTAAGGATTTCCTCTGCATTTTCTTTATTTTCAAGATAATTTAAACCTTGAGACCAAAGCCATCCTTCGTAACTAAGGTAAACAGGTCTCCCGGCTAAAAATAGTGGAATAGGATCAATCGAAGGCGAGGTTAAAAAAAGAGCATTATTCGGTATATTTTTTTTAATCCACTGAGCCATAGTGATATTATCTTTCAAACCATCAGAATAACCAAAAGAGTTTTTTTTGTAAGACAGAAATTTAGAACTGAAATCGAAACCGCCGGCTAAAATTCCAAAAAAAACTAGAAAAATTACAGAGGTTTTACCAAAAAAATTTTTTTCCCACAAAATTTTTAAAATAGGAACAAAACAAAATATAATTGCCAAAAGCCACCAGTAAAAAAATATTTTTCCATTATCAAAATCCCAAGGTTGAAATAAAAAAAGATTTGGTAAGATAAACAATATAAATGAAGGAGCAATAAAACGAAAATCAAATTTATCTTTAATTTTATTTTTTAAAGAAGGTAAATAAAGAGAGAATACAAAAGATAATAGAACAAAAAGCCAACCAAAAAAAACTATTCCAAAATTTTTTGACCAAAAGATAAAAAGATTAGAATCGGTACCAGGTAGGGGATCACAAAAAAACCAGGAATTTACGTGATTACAAGTCATCCAACCAAACCAAGGTTTAAAAAAATTTCCCTCCAAAATCGTACTGCTTTGATTGAAATAAATTACTTGAGGAAGAGCTAATATCAAGGTAGTGGCAGCAAATTTTACCCAGTTTTTACAATTTTTTAAAAAAAACCAAAAAAGAGTTCCTAAGAGAAAAAATAAAGCTAAAAATGAATGACTGTGAGAAAAAGGCAGAAAGCCAGCTATTATTCCGAAGCGCCAAAAATTATTACCCGTTCCATAGTAATAAATTCCTAGCAGGATCAATAAAAAAATAGCTAGGCCTAAAGAAAAACTTCTTTGATGAGATAAGAAAGAAATAACTGGTACTATCCAAACAATATTATTTTCTGTTTCCTTTTCGCTTGGCTTACCGCCGGTTCGATTGTCAAGATAAGTATATTCATGGGGAGGATTTTTAATTAGATTAAAAATCCCAACAAATCCCTCATTTTGATAAGCTAAATTTGAATCTTTAAACAAAACTAAAAAACCAAGACCACTGCCAAAAAGGATAAAGATTAGGGATAGAACCGCTAAAGCTTTTGATTTTAGAATATGGTAAGCAAAAGAGAAGATTAAAATAATCCCGATTAGCCCAAAAGTTAAAAGTGGTAATCTATAGGAAAAAATTTGATCTGCCCCTAATTTTCTAAAAATGCTTGAAATGAAATCAATTATAAAAGGATATGTTAAATTTGAACCAGCGAAAAGAGGATGTTTTAAGTCGAAAGGAGAAACAGTAGTAAATCTTTCAATGAGATTTAAATGAAATGCGTTATCTCCCCACCCAGGCAAAGTTGATTTTATTTCTCCTTCTAATCCTCTGAATAAAATTGTAGAAATATAAAGAGAATAGATTATCAAAATTCCCAAAAGGCAGAATATCCAAAAATTTTTCAAAGAAATCCACCCTCTTTGTTTTAAAAAAGATATTAATTGAGAAAAAAAATAAATTAATTTCTTAAATCTTAAACCTAAAATTAAAAAGAAAATAAGAGAAAAAAAGAAAATAGATAAAGTTAAAGACTTAAAGATTAAACTAAAAATTAAAACCAAAAAACCACTAAATAAAACACCAAGAAGAATACTTCCTGTTATTCTTTCTAAAGGATGAAACTTTTTTTCCGGATCGAAAAAATCAAAGATTAAAACTCCAAAGATTATTTGAGAAATGAAAAATAATATACCAAGAATCATATTATCTTATCTTATTATAATTATTCTTATTTGTTAATTGTCAAAATTTTTAAAATATGATATTAATAAATAATTATGCCGGTCCCAAGTAAAATAATTAAATATTTAGATTTATCAAGGGTCAAATATGAAAGAATAGAGCACAAAACAGTTTATACTGCCTATGATAAAGTAGCTACTTTAAAAGTGAAACCGAATGTGATAGGTAAAACTTTAGTTTTAAAAATAGATAATGAATTAGCTATGGTTTTAATCCCCGGAAATAAAAATTTGGATAAAAATAAATTTAAAAAAGTAGCTAATGATTGGCGAAAGAAAATAGAGCAGAAATCGGTAAAGAATATTGATTTTATTTCAGAAAAAGTAATGAAAAATAAATTTAAAGGAGTAAAAGTGGGAGCTGTTCCGCCATTTGGTAATTTATGGAAATTGCCAACTTTTGTTGATAAATCTTTAATGGAACAAACTAAAATTGTTGTTAATGGCGGTGATTATGAATGGTCAATAAAAATTAGCCCAAGTATCTTTAAAAAGATAATACCAGATTTAATAATTGGGAACTTTAGCCAGGCAAAAAAATGAGTTTTTATCGCCTTTTCTCAAAAATTTATCAAAGAGCAGCCAGAAAAATGTGTTTTGCCTGCCAAGATTTTATCAAAAAAGGTTCCAAAATTTTAGATTTGGGTTGCGGTTCGGCAATAGTCGGAAATCAATTTAAAAAGTTTTTTCAGGCAGAAGTTATCGGGGTTGATATTATGGATAGGAGAATAATACCCTTGTCTTTCAAAATTTTTGATGGGAAAAATCTTCCCTTTCCAGAAAATTTTTTTGATGTAGTTTTAATAAATTATGTTTTGCATCATGCCCAGGATCCAATAGCTCTCTTAAAAGAAGCCAAAAGAGTTTCCAAAGATAAAATTATTATTTTTGAAGATTTGCCAGTGGGATTTTTCTCAAAGTTAAATTGCCAGATTCACGGTTTCTCTTTTGATAATTTTTTTGGGAATCCAAGCGAAACTTCTTTTAAAACCGAAAGAGAATGGGAGAAAATTTTTGAGGGAATAGGGTTAAAAGTTATTTTTAAAAAGCGAGTAAAGAACTTCCCGGTAAAAAAAGAACTATTTATTTGCCGAGCGTAGCGAAGGCGGAAGATGAAGTTTACTTCATCGCCTTGGGCACATAGTTCAGCGGTAGAACGCTTCTCTGATAAAGAAGAGGTGGAAGGTTCAACTCCTTCTGTGCCCATTAATCAACCCAAATTTTACTACGGGGCATGGGTCGAAGGCGAAGTCCCGTACTCAGCTTTGCTGTAGTACTGGGATTCGATTCCATCCGCTCCCACTACTTCGCTATAAAGCTTCGTGGTACAAGGCACTAAAACAAATAATATGGTTTTATCATTTGTGCTTTGGTGTAGGAGGGCCTGTAGTTCAGTGGTAGAACGCCTCATTTGCAATGAGGAAGTCGCCGGTTCAAATCCGGCCGGGTCCACACTTTCGGATATGTCAATGTTTCCGCCTCGCCGCTTCGCGGCTCGGCGGCCAAATTAAACGGAGTTTTGAAAGAAAAAATCAATTTTTGATTTTGTAAAATATGGTTCGAGCCGATATTTTTGAGAAATGTCTTCATTTCTTGGTAATTTTCCGAATTGAGTAGTTTTTCCGCATAATTCAGCTTCAAAACAAATTCCTTAGCTGGTTCGAGCCAAGACAATCCTTTTTGTTCAAAATCTCTGATTCTTTCTTGCAATTCTAACTTCCGAGTTAGGATTTTTTGTTTCCGGGCAGTATATTCATCGGTAGAAATTACCTCGTTAAGATAAGCATCTAAAAGTTTCTCAAGTTTCACCTCAATTTCAGAAAGTTCTTTTCTGAGATTTTGAACAACAATTTTTGTTTGTTCTTTGGCTTTCAGTTCATCTTTTATAAGTTCTGCCAAAATTTTTTCCGTGTCTTGGCTTGGCAAAGAAATTTTTTGAAGGTAGTTTTTGATTTATTCAATAAGCATTTCTTCTCGCAAAAAATGCTTTTCCAGGCAAGGTCCTTTCTTTTTGGTACAGTGATAGTAAATATATTCTCTGCCACTTGGTTTTATTTTCTTTTCCGCAGTGATTGCCGCAGAGCAAGGACATTTCATCAAACCAAGAAAAGCAAAATTGTGTTTTATTTTTTGCGGCTTGCCTCGTTCTTTCAGAACTTCCTGGACCCTATCAAAAAGTTTCTTTGATATTAAAGGTTTGTGCTTTCCTTCAAAAACTTCTCCTTTATATTTCATCAAGCCAATGTAAAAGATGTTTTGAAGCGTTGATTGAATTTGGCCCGGAGAAATATCATTATCCAAATTGCTTTTGAGGCCTGCTTTCTTACACCATTCGGACATCTCCTTGAGGGCGTAATTGCCAGTTGAATAAAGCTTAAACATTTTTTTTATCAGAGTAACTTTCTTTTTATCAACATCAATGCCTCTGGTTATGGGATTATTTAGATATCCCAGCGGCGCCCAAAGAGGCCAAACTCCATTTCTTATTTTCTGCCGCATTCCTCTGGTTACATTTTCTCTCAGATTATCTACATAGTATTTGCTCTGGCCAAAAGAAATTTGGAGCATAAATAATCCTTGAGGGGTTGGCTCAAACCAGAAAGTTGGAAATTTTAGAGATTTGATAATTCCCTTATCAATCAAATGAATTATTTTACCGCCATCAACTGCGTTTCTTGCTAATCTGTCCGGATGCCACGATAAAATTCCTTCGGCTTTACCTTTTTCAATCAAGGACAACATTTCGGCGAACTTCGTTCGCCCAGGTTCTTTGGCAGTTTTTAATAAAGAACGCGACGAGCCCGAGTTTTACGAGGGCGAGCCGCATATTACGGGGGCTTGTTTTCGCCGCCGCAGGCGGCGAAATATGTTCGAGCTAATTTAAGAATAGTCCGCCAGAATTTATTGGAAAAATGCGAAGATCTTTGATTAAAATCCTTTGCCTCGGAGTATTTTTATGGTGAATCGTAGAAAATTATGGTGAATCGTAGAAAAGTTAATCATATTGCTACACGGCATTTTCGATGGAGAAAGCAGCTTTGCTGGTTATTTCGAGGCGTTTGGAAGTTGCGGGCAAAAAGGATTGTTTCCTCCTTTCTTCCTCATATTTCCGAGGGAGCCAATATCCTTGATATTGGAGCTGGAAGCGGAATGCTCGCAGAAGAAATTGCCAAACGCATCAATGTGAAGTTTTCCCTTTTGGACGTAATTGATTGGAATGTTTCCCGTTTTCCGCTTATGCTTTTTGACGGAGAACACATAATTTTCAATATCTCCTCTACGGAATGCCCATCGGGACGCATCACCGCAACGGAGACCAATGGTTTGAATTTTTCCAGAGATATGCTGCCCGTGTCTAGCGGGTGGGGGAATACCGTTACCATCAAGTCTTTATCATTCAGGACTCATAGTTTAACGGCAAAACATCATACTTACAATCCAGAGGTTTGGGGTTTGATGTTCCCAAAACTCACAAAAAAGTTATCCACAGAATAACTTTTTTATTTTTTTTTGACATTGTATAATATAGTAATCTCTAAACCCCCACACTTATCGAGTATAAATTTTATTTATCGTGCGCAAAGCGCAATACTCGATAAGTGTGGGGGTAAAGGTCGAATATCTAACTTAGAAAACAAGAATTAAAAATATGATTCAAGATTGGAGTATTATAACTATTCAAGCTTTACAGGGTGTTTGGCAAGGTTTTTTAAGCTTTATTCCGGCTCTTATTGCTGCAGTAATTGTTTTTGTTATTGGTTGGTTTATTTCCGTTGGAATTGGAAAAGTAGTAGCCCAAATTTTAATCCGTTTGAAATTTGATAGACTTTTTGAAAAGACCGGTTGGAAGGAATCATTAGAGAGGGCAGAACTAAAGGTTAATCCTTCAGAATTTATTGGGGCAATTTGTAAATGGATTTTAGTCATTGTCTCTTTGATGGTAGCAATAGAAATTCTAGGATTTACTCAATTCGCTATTTTTTTAGGAAAGATAGCTGGTTGGCTTCCTAATCTAATAATATCTGTTGCTATTTTTGTAGTAGCGGTAATTTTAGCTGATATTTTAGAAAAGATTGTTAGGGCAGCAGTAAAAAAGATTGAAATAAGATATGTTGAATTTTTAGGACTAGCTGCTCGTTGGGCAATTTATATTTTTGCTGCTTTTGCTGTTTTATTACAATTGGGAGTTAATCCGACAATTATAAATACTTTATTAATAGGTTTTATTGGAATGATAGCTTTGGCCTTTGGTTTAGCTTTTGGCTTGGGCGGAAAAGATGCGGCCGCTAAATTAATTGAAGATTTAAAGGAGAAAATTTCCGAAAAATAATTTAATTTAAATTAAAGACAATCTTAGTCAAGAGGCCTTGCCCCGTTAGAAGTTGCGTATATTATGTTTTGTGGGGCAAAGTTGTTTTGGATTGCTTGTGGATAAATAACTTCTAACGGGGCTTGACAAGGTTTTAAATCTGATTAAACTAAAGGATAGTTATGAGAAACACAAGAAATATTTTATATAAAAGAAGCGGTTAAATTCTGTAACTTTTTAGTTCGCAGAAAACCGCTCCTTAGAAGCGGTTTTTGATTACCCGAGCGAAGCGAAGGGTGGAAAAGAACCGAATGGCTCTTTGATTACTCCTACGAATTACGAATCGGTACGAATTTACGAATTTTTTAAAAGCAAGGAAAATTTTATTCGTATACCCGAATGATAATGAAGGGTTGAGAAGAGATTTATCTCTTCGACTATTCGTAAATATTCGTAATTTGTAGGGAATGGAAAGAACATTGAAAAATAAATATTGAATCCTCCAAAACTCTTACGAGTTTTGGAGGGTGGTTATTAATTGCTAGCCAAGATGGTAAAAAATTAAGAGCGGATGGAGGATGCCTTGGGAGATTGAGGCGATGAAGGACGTGGGGTGCCTGCGATAAGCCTCGGGGAGGTGGCTACCAACCTTTGATCCGGGGATTTCCGAATGGGGAAACCCAGCCGTGCAAAACACGGCAAGCCGCGCAGAGCGCGGTGGCATACCCGTTGAAGTGAAACATCTCAGTAAGCGGAGGAAAAGAA
>Ga0210051_1007224_pt1 | contig 10376 bp, 6 predicted proteins | sample CryGey092014_all_FD_185464 | JGI IMG/M metagenome (GOLD analysis project Ga0210051, IMG submission 185464) | Groundwater microbial communities from aquifer - Crystal Geyser CG23_combo_of_CG06-09_8/20/14_all (SPAdes) (version 2) | ecosystem: Environmental > Aquatic > Deep subsurface > Groundwater ...
TGTTGTTTCATCAAAGAATATTGCCGAATATAGATAATAATATTTTATGTGGAAATAGTTTGATAAGTCCAGATTTTGAAGGATTGGGTTTAACACCAAAAGAAGAACGAAAAGTTAATGTTTTTGACTGGAAAACAGAATTTAAAGAAATTTATAAAACTAACAATGGGTTTAACATTGTTATAGGAAATCCGCCTTATGTGAAAATTCATAATCTTGAAAAAAATAGTTTGAATTATTTTATTGATAATTATTTTCTTGCAAAGGGACAATTTGATTTATTTACAATTTTTATTGAAAAAGTATTTGAACTTTTAACTAATAATGGTTTGTTTAGTTTTATAATTCCAAGTTTGATTTTAAAAGGAGTTCAATATGAAAATTTAAGAAAATTTTTGAATAAAAATTCCGAAATATTTGAAATTAAAGAATATGGAGATGGTGTTTTTGAACATGTTAAAATGCCAACTTGTGTATTTATTTTAAAAAAAGGTGAAAATATTGCAAAAATTGATTTTTTCAAAAAAGATTTATTTTATTTTTCAAAAATAAAAACTCAACTGTTAGGTAAAATTTCAAAAATAACTCGTGGTCTTGAAATCGGTAAAGATAAATTAAAGGAAAAAGGAGAAATAAAGTGTATAACAGGTAGAGATATTGATTGTTATAAAATTAAATCTTCTCATTTTATCAATAAAAGTATCTTAAATAAATATTCAAAAAAAGATGATATTTTTATATCAAACCGTTTATTAGTAAGAGAAACAGGCAAAATGTTTTTTTCTACTATTGATAATGAGGGAATTGTTACAACAAGGAGCATTTACAATGTTATTTTCAAAAATAAAAAAATAAAACCCGAATTTTATCTTGGAATAATAAATTCTAATTTATTCAAATATTATTTTAAAACTTTTGTTGCACCAGATACAAATGTTTTTCCGAAAATAAGGATAATTCAGTTAAGGCAAATTCCAGTTCCGGATATTGATTTTAATAATAATTTAGATAAATCATTGTACGATAACATTATTGAAAATGTTGAGAAAATAATAAATTTTTACAATGAACTATCAATATTAAAAATTCAAAGTCAAAAAGATAATATTTTAAGAAAAATCTCATTTACCGAAAGTGAAATAAACAAGTATGTTTACCAAATTTATAATATAAATAAAGAAGAAATTGAAATAATTGAAAAAAATGCTTAATTTTTAAACTCCATTTTATAAGTAATTGGATTAAAACCTTTTAAGGTACTTCCCTTTTTGTGATTTCAACGAAAGCATATTTTTTTGAAGAACTATTTTTCCGTTTAGAATAACAGTTTCGGCTTTTCCAACAGTTTTAAAACCCTCGTAAATGTTTGAGTCGCATTTTTGGTGATGTGTTTTTGCAGAAATAATATTTTTTGTTTTGGGATTCCAGATTACAATGTCGGCATCGGAACCAACAGCAATTTCACCTTTTTGCGGATAAATTCCAAAAACTTTTGCAGGATTTGATGAGGTTATTGCAACAAATTCGTTAATCGAAATTTTATTTTTTAAAACACCATAAGTGTAAAGCAAAGCTAAACGATGCTCAATACCACCTGCACCGTTTGGAATTTTTGTAAAATCGTTTTTGCCAATAGCTTTCTGCACTTTTGTGTTAAATGGACAATGGTCGGTTGCAACAAATTGCACAGTTTTATTCTTTATTGCTTTCCATAAAGAATTTTGGTCGCTTTTTTTTCGAACAGGTGGGCTAATAACATACTTCAACGAATTGGGATATGGTTTATTATAAACAGAATCGTCTAACAATAAATATTGAGGACAAGTTTCTGAAAAAACTGTTATTCCGTTTTTTTGAGCAGTTTCAATAATTTTTACCGATTCTTTTGTAGAAGTGTGAACAATGTAAACAATGCACTTTGTTTTTTTTGATAGTTCAACTACATGTTTTACCGATTCGGCTTCAACATAATTTGGACGCGATAAAGCGTGATATTTTGGACTTGTTTTTTTTCTTGAAATGTATTTTTTTTGAAGTTTTAATATTTCATCGCCAAGTTCACAATGTACTGTTACAACAACATGCAGTTTTGAAGCAATTTTCATAACTTCGTATAACTCATTTTCTTCAATTCCAATTGCACCTTTATAAGCCATATAAGTTTTAAAAGAAGTTATACCCAGTTCATTAACACAATGCTCAATTTCTTTGGCTGTGTTTTTATTCCATGATGTTATACCCATGTGAAAGCCGTAATCTGTTTTTGAGTTTTTAGCATCAATAATTCTTTTATTGAAAGCCGAAATAAGAGATTCGTTTTTGTTCGGTGTTACGAAATCTATTATTGAAGTCGTACCTCCGTATATTGCGGCAATAGTTCCTGTTTCAAAATTATCAGATGAGGGACCTGCGGGAGTTGGTAAATTCAAGTGAACATGTGGGTCTATTCCACCAGGAAAAACATATTTATCAGTTGCGTCAATTATTTTAGTGTTATCTGTTATTTTAAGATTATTTCCTATTGCAGCAATTTTGTTTTTTACAATTAAAATATCTGTAACCTCTGTAGTTTTATAAGTTATTACCTTTCCTTGTAGTATAAGTATATTCATAATTATAAATTGAAAGCCAAAATTATGATTTTATTAGAAATCATCATAATTAAATTTTAAAAAGAAACGAAATTTATAATTTCAGGCAACCAAAACGAATTATTTCAATGTCTTATCCGCCTGATAGTATAAAAACAGAAAAAGAAAAAATATTATATTTCTGGAACAAAACAGATTTTATGCCCGATAAAAACATGGAATTTTATTTTGAACCTTAATACCTAAATTTGGTATGAAAACAGAAATTTATTAAGTATTCCTCATTTTCTCCCAAAGTTTTATGCTTTCTTTTCTTGAGAATGTGAGGATGTCGTCTTCGTTAACTGTTGTTATTTTTTTATCTTTTACAATTAATTTACCATTTGCTATAACATGCTGTACATGTTTTGATTCGATTCCAAACAGAAAGTGTCCTAAAAAATTATTTTGATTAAATTCAGTAGGAGAGTCGTAATCTAGTATAACAAGATTATTGTCACCGTCTCCCGAAAAATTATTTAATTTTAAATATTTATGAGCATTTCTAAAGCGATTATAAATGCCTGAATAATCAATATTATCGAATCCCTGACCTACATAAAATGCAGATTTGGCACTTCGCAACATGTCGCTATGCATACCATCAGTTCCGAGCATAATGTTATTTCCTAAACCACGGGAATCAAAATATCCCACATTATTATTCAAATTGCTTTCACTATTTTGAACAACCCATACTTTTGAAGCTTTAATAATTTGTTTTTCATTTTCGGATAAATGAAGACAGTGTCCTAGAATTGTTTTTGAAGAGTTTAAAACGCCAAAATTATTTAACCGTTCAATTACGTTTGTTTTGTAATTTGTTATGCAATGTTCCTGGTCGTATTTATCTTCGGCAACATGAATATGTATTCCAGAATTATATTTCTCTGAAAGTTTTACAGCTTTTTTTAGAGTTTCGTTAGAAACTGTGAAAGATGCATGTAAACCTACTAATCCTTGATTATTTTTTAAATAATTTTCGGTTTCAGCAAGTCCTTTGTTTGCAATTTCTAATCCATCTCTGTCTGAAATTTCGTAACAAAGTAAATGTGAAATTCCAACTTTTTCGAATGCTTTTGCAATAATTTCTAATGAACCTTCAACTGCATAAGGTGAGGCGTGATGGTCTATTACAAAAGTTGTTCCGCTTTTTGCACAAGCAATTGCAGTTGATAATGCACTTGCTTCAATCATTTCTTTGTCAAGACATTTATCAAGTGTCCACCAAACATATTTTAAAATTTCGTAGAAGTTTTCTGGATTCTTTTTTGGAGCACCCATTCCTCTGGCAAGAGCAGAATAAATATGATGATGTCCGCAAACAAATGATTTGGTAACATATTTGCCTGTGCAATCAATAATTTCATCATTTAGGTTTAAAGGAATTTCGTTAATGAATTCAAACCCATTATTAATGCCATGATTGACTTTAATGTTGGAGTTTTTGAATTCCAATGTTTGCCAATCAATAAAGGTTGCGTTTTTTAAATATATAGCCATGTTTAAAATTATTTATCTGCAAAATAAACTAAAATATTTATTATATTGAATTTTAATGTGTATTAATAAGGTTACAAAATGTAAGTTACATTTTGTAAGTTACATTTTGTAACTTACAAATAATATACTATCTTTGCTTTAAATATTAAATAAAAACTATTATGAAAAATATTGAAAATCCTTTTCTAACAAACACTTATCAAGGTCCAGAATATTTTTGTAATCGGGTTGATGAAACAAAACGAATTATTAGCAATATAAAAAGTGGAAATTCAACAACTTTAATGGCAATTAGGCGAATAGGTAAAACCGGATTGATAAAACATGTGTTTAATGAGATGCCTTCAAATTGGAAAGGAATTTATATTGATATTTTGGAGACAGAAAATTTAAATCAATTTTTAAACGTCTTTTCAACTGCAATTTTAAATGCTATACCAGAAAAAAGCACATTTGGACAAAGTTTATGGAAGTTTTTTAAATCGTTAAGGCCTGTAATAAAATTCGATGCATTAACAGGTGAACCGCAAGCAATGTTTGATTTAGAAAAGGATGATGTAGCTAATAATATAACCTATGTTTTGCAATTTCTTGGTAAGCAAGATTTTAAAATTGTCATAGCAATTGATGAATTTCAACAAATATTGAATTATCCCGAAAAAAATATTGAGTCTTGGTTAAGAACAAGAATACAACAACTTAAAAATGTGGTGTTTGTGTTTTCAGGTAGCCAACAGCATTTAATGGAACAAATTTTTACTTTGCCAAGCAGACCTTTTTTTAGGAGTTCACTAATATTAAAATTGGGTAAAATTAATAAAGAAGATTATATTAAATTCATTGAGAATCAATTTAAAAAATATAATAAAGAAATTAGTTTAAACCATGCGAATGATATTATAGAATGGTGTAATGCACATACTTACTATGTTCAATTATTATGTAATAGAACATTTGAGGTTACAGAAAAAAAATTAAAGGAAGAAACATGGAAAAAGCAAGCATTTCTTTTGCTAAAAGAGCAGGAAGATGTTTTCTTTTCGATTAGAAGTATGTTGACAAAACCTCAATGGCAATTATTAAAAGCAATTGCCCATGAAGGTATTGTTTTTATGCCAACTTCAAATTTGTTTTTAAGTAAATATGGCTTGGGAACTTCTGCAACGGTTATTAGGTCGTTAAAAAGTTTAAAGAGTTATCAATTAATATATGAAGAATTTGATGAAAATGGAAAAAAATATTATAGTGTGTATGATTTGTTTTTTCAAAGATGGGTTGAAGGGAAATAATGTAAAAATTCAGAACTCGTGATTTAATCAATTTTTCGGTAATGCAATCGCAAACTACTTTTTTGATAAATTGTTCATAATTGTTATATGGTTAAATTGTTATATTGTTATCGTACAAATTTTTAGCGATATGGCTATTTGGCAATCATATAAAAGTAATCGAATAAATATTTGCGAATCAATTTTGACAATTCGTCTCAAATCATGAGTTCTGAAATTAGATAATTGTCTATAATGTCTATTGTATATTATACTTTGAACGGCTTAAATTTATACTTTATAATTGGTATAGAGGAATAGGGTATAGAGGTATAAGGTGCACAAAACCAATACCTTTATACCATATACCTATTTATGTACAAATTTATCCCGTTTTTAGTATATTTGAAATATTTGTTTGAGATTTCATTTTCCTTTTCATTGGTAACGAAAATCTTCTAATCCCATCAAAATCGCAAAGTGCATTTGCAACTGTTGCTACAGTTTGAACAATTCCAATTTTGCCAAGACTTACGCTATCAGATTTGGATATTGAAATTTGGAACTTTAAAAAATGTAGTTTTATCATGTTTCTTGTATAATTGCTTTATTATTGCTCATTGCTTTTACTGCATTTATTATTGGGATATATCCGGTACATCTGCATAAATTTCCTTCAAGTGCTTCTTTAATATTTGCCTCCGAAGGATTGGGATTTTTATCAAGCAATGCCTTTGTACTCATCAGCATTCCAGGAGTGCAGAAGCCACATTGGATGGCACCATATTCTAAAAATAATTGTTGCAGATGTGATAACACATTATCTTTTTCAATATTTTCAATAGTTTCAATAATTGCTCCTTGTAGCTGTCCGGCAAGAACAAGGCATGAACAAACAGCTTCACCGTTCATAATTACAGTGCAAGCCCCACATTCGCCAATACCGCAACCTTCTTTTGTGCCGGTAAGTCCGAGTTGCTCACGCAATACATCTATCAAACGGAGAGAATGAGCAACATCAAGCTGCTCTTCTTTGTTGTTTACTGTGAATTTTATTTTTGACATTTTAATTTATTTTTTAATTTGAACCAATATTCCCTTTAACACATCTTTGCAAAGATTTATAAACACAGGCGTTTTATATTCCGACGACCATCGTGTTCCGATTGATGCATCAATAATATTATGTAAAGGTTTTTCAATTTGAGCAATCAATTCCTTTGTTAATACCTTACCTTTAAACATTTCTTCGAGAACATTAATTCTTTGAGGCCGGTCGAAAAGTGAACCTGCTACTATGCGGCAGTCCGATACTTTTTTGTCATCATCAATATAGAGCATAGCACCAACGCTCATACGGGTTATGTTCACTGCATTCCTTCTTCCAAGTTGCTCATAGCTGTGATAAAATTTCTTTTGAGGGAGCGGAATAACAACTGCCGTGAGAATTTCATCAGGTTTGAGCTGCGTCTGATAATTTTTGATTACAAAATCCTTCACAGGAATTTCGCGTATGGTATTTTTTGACCGGACAATTACTTTTGCATTATAAAGAATTAGCGGAGGAACTGAATCTGCACATGGTGCGGCATTCACAATATTTCCTCCAAGCGTTGCACGGTTTCTTATTTGTTTTGAACCGAGCAAAGAACAGGATTCAATAATAAGTGGAAAATATTTTTTAATTCTTTTGTCTGAAATGATATTTGTTATAGAAGTTGTACTGCCAATTGAAATTTCATTATTAGTTTTTTTGATTTTTTTTAATTCGTTCAACTGTGATATATTCAGCAGTTTGGCAGGTTTATTTTGTTTTCTTAATTCAATAATAACATCTGTACCACCTGCAATGACCTTATATTCCTCTGAAATCAAAGCGAGTGCTTTCTTTAGATTTTTTGGTGTAACCATTGTTATTTGTGAAACACGCAGAGCATGTTTTCTTTTTTTTACATTTAAGCCGGCTTCACTTTGACGCGAAGGTTTTGAAAGATGTTTTCCGAGAAAAACTCTTTCAAGTGTAAGAGGGAGCTGGTAGAAATATTTTCCAATGGCAAATTTAATGGCATTGTTAATAGCGGCAGAAGCTAATTCCAAAGTAGGTTCGCCTATGCTTTTTGCTCCAAAAGGTCCATATTTATCAGGATTTTCAACAAGTATAGCATCAATTTCAGGAATATCTTTTATTGTTGGAATAAGATATTCATCAAGATTGGGCGACTTTACAATCCCATTCTGAATATTAAAATCTTCAAGAACAGCATAGCCGATACCTTGTGTTACGCCACCATAAACCTGACCTTCAATCCCAAGTTTATTGAGCACTTTCCCAACATCGTGAGCAGCAGTTACTTTCAGGACTTCAATTTTTCCTGTTGATGTGTCCACTTTAATTTCTGCAACCTGACAGCCGTAAACATAAGTAAAATAAGCATTTCCTTGTCCTGTTTCTTCGTTCCAGCTTACATCGGGCGCTTTAAACCAGCCGTAAGCCGACAGGTTTTCTCCGGCTTTGAACGATTTTTCTACAGCTTTTTCAAAAGAAACAGGCTCGAATCCTGGTTTAGGCTCTTTTAGTGAAATAAGTCCGTTTGCCCATATAGTTTCATTGATATCTGAAACTTTCAATTCATTTTTTATATTGTTAAAGATGACATTTTTTATTTTTTGTGCTGCATCAATTACGGCATTGCCGCCTGTTAATGTTGCACGCGATGCAACTGTTGGTCCGCCATCAGTAATAGTAGCTGTTTGTGGTTCAAGAAAAACAACATTCTTAGGTTTTGTACCTAATATTTCTGCAGCTATCAGGCAAAAAGTTGTTCTCAATCCCTGTCCGTTTTCATTTAATCCGGCTAGAACATAAACACTTCCATCAGCTTGAACGGAAACTATAGCAGACGTAGCATCAACTCCTTCGGCACCTAAGGAAGCTCCTCTGTAACTACATGCAAAGCCGATTCCATATTTATATCTTTCACTTTTATTGTTAATTTTTTTATAATCTTCAAGTTTTTTTAAGTATTCCGATTTTTCAATTGCTACATCAATTACTTCGTCAAGTGAGACTTTGTGTTTCGAAAGTTTCTGACCACTAGCTGTTATGCTGTCTTGTTTAAACCCGTTGAGCTTTCGGATTGCAAGAGGTGATATATTGCATAACGCAGCAATCTCATCCATGAGTGATTCCTGTGCAAAAATAATTTGTGGAGAACCAAAACCTCTGAAAGCTGCAGTATATGGGTTATTCGTGTAAACGCTCCGAATATCTGTTTGAACATGTTCAATCTGATATGGACCTGTAGCCTGAACAACAGAACGCCATGTAACAAAGAAACTTTGCGAAGAATAAGCACCACTGTCAGCAATGATATCAACCTTCATAGCTTTAAGCTTGCCATCATTATTAAATCCGACTTTATAATTTAAAATATATGGATGACGTTTATAACTTTCCCTGATTGATTCTTCTCTTGTATAGGTTAATTTTACAGGTTTCCCGGTCATATAAGAGAGCAATGCTGCCCTGCAAGCCATGCAATTAATAATATCATCCTTGCCACCAAAAGAACCACCTAATGTGGAACCGAATACATTTATTTGATTCAGATTTACTCCCATGAAAGCTGCTGCCATTCTACGGGTTGTAAATGGATTTTGAATGCTGCCATAAATTTTAAATCCTTTAGTAGTCGGGTCGGGTGTGGCGCAAACTGTTTCGGGCTCTATGTATGCATGTTCATGAAATCCCGTTCTGTATTCTCTTTCAATCACAAAGTCCGATTCTGCAAAACCTTTGTTTATATCACCTTTAACAAGTGGATAATGGTTTACTATATTATTTATAAAATCAGCATGAATAGGGCGGGAAGTAGGTTTAATGGCTTCAGCAGGATCGAAGATTCCTTCTATCGGTTCATATTCAATTTCGATAGCATCAGCAGCAGCACAGGATTGTTCCTTTGTTTTTGCAGCAACTACAGCAACCACATCCCCTGTGTAAAACACTTCGTCATTTACAATAACATAATGGTCCTGGCGTATAGGTCCAATTCTTTTTTTACCGGGAATATCTTTATAAAGTGCAATTGCTTCCACTCCTTCCATTTTCTCTGCATTGGATAGAACAATTTTTTTGATTTTTCCAGCAGGAATGTCTGCGTAACGGTTGGTGGCATGAAGCATTCCGTGAAATTTAATATCGTCTCCGTATATCGCCTTCCCGGTTACTTTTTCGTAACCATCAACACGTATTACTTTTTTTCCGATAACATTATACATAATAATGAGTAATAAAAGTAAAAAGTCAAATTTTAGAAGTTTAAAGTTAGAAGTAATTTTTTGATTTAACAAGAAGAGTTTAAAGTTAGTTTAGAATTTAGAGTTGATTGGGCATTTCAATTCCACTATGGTACGATTAAAAGTTCGAAAATAGCTGAATATTAATTAGCGAATGTTTAATTTCAATTCCACTATGGTACGATTAAAAGAGCGTTTCTATTCCGATTGATTTTAGTGTTTGACAATTTCAATTCCACTATGGTACGATTAAAAGAAAACACTTACCTATATCGAAAATCCAAAAAAGGTAATTTCAATTCCACTATGGTACGATTAAAAGTTTAATCCTTTTGTAAATGAAGTTTCAAAACACACATTTCAATTCCACTATGGTACGATTAAAAGAATTTTGCACGATGTTTTTTTAAATTTATATAATACATTTCAATTCCACTATGGTACGATTAAAAGCGTGTCGGGCAAAATATTTTTATAAAATTTTTTATATTTCAATTCCACTATGGTACGATTAAAAGCTTGCCAAAAGCTACTAGTTTAAGAAATGTTGCAAAATTTCAATTCCACTATGGTACGATTAAAAGTATCAATTCTTTTACTTCATTTTCTTGAAGTAACTCATTTCAATTCCACTATGGTACGATTAAAAGTTAAGTTACAATGAGTTGAACTAATT
>Ga0210051_1007235_pt1 | contig 10370 bp, 9 predicted proteins | sample CryGey092014_all_FD_185464 | JGI IMG/M metagenome (GOLD analysis project Ga0210051, IMG submission 185464) | Groundwater microbial communities from aquifer - Crystal Geyser CG23_combo_of_CG06-09_8/20/14_all (SPAdes) (version 2) | ecosystem: Environmental > Aquatic > Deep subsurface > Groundwater ...
CTAAATCCTAAATCCTAAACAAATCCCAATGACCAAAATTTCAAATCCCAAACACGAATTTGGGACATTAAGGAATTAGAATTTTGAATTTGTTTAGAATTTCGATATTAGAACTTAGAATTTAGAATTTATGATTATATTAGGTATAGATCCGGGCACGGCCCGTACAGGATTTGGCATCATCAAAAAAACCAAAGACAAAAATAAACTCAAAACTATTGATTACGGTTGCATTACCACAGATTCTACTTTATCTGATGGAAAACGTTTAAAAATAATAAATGATGAACTAAATAAACTAATCAAAAAATACCAACCGGATATTTTGACGGTAGAAAATGTTTATTTTTTTAAAAATTTAAAAACAGCAATGCCCGTCAGCCAGGCAAAAGGAGTAATTCTTTTGACTGCTGCTAAGAAAAAAATTCCGGTTTATGAATTTACTCCTTTGCAAGTTAAAATGACAATTGTTGGTTACGGAAGAGCGGATAAAAAGCAAATTCAAAAAATAGTTAAGGTTTTGCTTAATCTAAAAGAAGTCCCTCGCCCTGATGATGCTGCAGATGCTTTAGCTATAGCTATCTGTTGCGCATATTCTCTTGAGGGAACTTGACAGCCCTTGATGGAGCTTTATAATGATTATTGTAAGCCCGGTCAGAAGTCTGCATTTAGTCGCTTAAACTTCTGCAGATTCTTAACGAGATAGAGGCATTCCTCCTGGCCTATAAGAGTATAGGCGAGGGGGAAAAGGTCGAAAACAATAGAAAACAAAATTCATCCGCCTAAGTTTTCCGAAAGAAAATTTTAGCGGCTAAAAATTACAAAGATTATGATAAAAACTCCATTTTTAAACCAAGAAGAGTCTCCAGAAGAAGAAACTCCTGAAGAGACCCCTGAAGAGACCCCTAAAGAGACCCCTAAAGAAGGTGAAATTCAAGAAGGGGAAGAAAAAGAAGAAACGGAAGAATCTCTCTAAAACAAAAGCTCCGCAGTCACTGCGGAGCTTTTGTTTTAGATTATTTTAACAAATCTTCTTTTCCCGGCCTGAAGAACCCGGTCTTTTTTTATTTCTATAACTTTTTTCCAGTCCGTTTGAACTTTCCCGTCTATTTTGATGCCTTTTTGCTCAAGGAGCCGCTTGGCCTCAGCTTTCGATGAAGCTAATTTTGTTTTAATCAATAGGTCAAGAATGTTTAAAGATTTAGCCTTGATTAAAATTTCTGGAATTCTGCTCGGTAATTTTTTCTCTTTAAAAACTTTATTAAATTCCCTTTCGGCAAGCAGGGCCTTTTTCGCTCCGTAATATATTTTTACGATTTCCTGGGCTAATTCTGCCTTAGCTTCCCGCGGATTAATACTTTTTTGCCTCAACCCTTCTTCTATCTTCCCCAGCTTTTTTAAAGAAAATTCTGTACATAACTTAAAACAATCAATTATAACCTCATCGGGTAGGGCCATTATCTTTCCGTACATTTCGTTTTGGGGAAGATCTAAGGCAATAAAACTTTCTGTCTTACTCATTAATTTTCTGCCGGTTTTTGGATTCACCAAAAGAGGAGTAGTAATTACAAACTTTTCTTTATTTTTTAAAATTTTCATCAAGTCTCTGCCCACCAACATATTAAAAGTCTGATCTGTTCCCCCAACCTCAACATCAACATCCATGGCAACCGAATCATATCCCTGAAGCAAAGGATATAGAAATTCGTGAAGATAAATTTCTTCTTTTCTTCTCAGTCTTTCCTGAAACATACTCCTTTTAATCATATATCCGTGAGTAAATTTAGAAGCCAGCCTGCCAATCTCTTTCATGGTCAACTTGCTCAGCCATTGGCTATTACGCTTCATCTCAACCGGATTTCTCTTGGACCTAAAATCCAATATCTTGCCTGCCTGTTTTCGATATGTTTTCCAGTTTTCCAAAATCTGGCTCTCGGTCAAAGCTTTACGAGCGGTAAATTTCCCTGTAGGATCGCCAATTTGAGCCGTGAAATCGCCGATCAGGAGAATAATTTTATGTCCCAACTCCCGGAATTTCTCCAGCAAAAAAAGATTGGTTGAATGACCCAAATGTAAATGAGAAGCGGTTGGATCTATCCCGTAATAAATAACCAAGCGCCTACCCGATTTAAGAGCTGTCTCCAGTTTTTCTCTTGACGGATAAATTGTATCTACCCCTCTGCCTAAAATCTCTTCAATTTTTTTTGAATCGGTAACTATTCTCATAATTCAAGATTATATATTTTATAATAACAAAAGATTAAAAATTTGCCAATTTATGGGAGATGTTTAACATGCCATGTTAAACAAGTGCTAATTGATTTGATCTTGAAAAGTTGTCAAGATTTAAAAAAATTGCTATTATTTTACATAATGCCAGCTAGAAAATACTATCGGAAAATCTTCCAGAAAGACAAAAAGGAGAAAAAGATTGTTAAAATTTTAAAACTTTTTTGGTTGGTTTTTTTTGTTTTGGCCCTATCCTTTTTTCTTCTTTTTCTCTATTACGGAAAAGACCTGCCCAGACCGGAAAAATTTAGCGAAAAACAATTATTCCAGCCGACCAAAATTTATGATAGGTCTGGGAAAATTCTCCTGTATCAGATTTATGGAGAAGAAAGAAGAGAATTATTTTCTCTCAAAGATGTCCCGGAATATTTAAAGCAAGCGGTAATAGCAGCAGAAGATACTAATTTTTATCACCACTTTGGTTTAGATTTTAAGGGAATGGTCAGGGCTCTTCTGGTAGACTTGAGACTAAAAAAACCTATCCAGGGAGGTTCTACCATTACCCAGCAATTAGTTCGTTCTTCTTTTTTAACCAATGAAAAAACTATTGAAAGAAAAACAAAAGAAATTATTTTAACTTTAGAGCTTGAGAGGAGATATTCAAAAGATCAAATTTTGGAATTTTATTTAAACCAAATCCCTTTTGGCCAGAATTGTTACGGAGCTCAGTCTGCCTCAAAAAGTTATTTCAAAAAACCGGTCTCTGAACTCTCTCTGGCGGAAGCTGCGGTTTTGGCAGCTTTAATCCGGGCTCCAAATTATCTCTCACCGTATAAAGAAAATCTTAATGAGCTTTTATTTAGAAAAGATTATGTCTTAGACCGAATGGTCAGGCTTGGATATTTAGAAAAATCAGCAGCCGAGGCCGCTAAAAAAGAAACCGTAGAATTTACCCTTCCCGAAGAGATAAATCCCTTCAAAGCACCCCATTTTACCTTAGAAGTAAAAAAATATTTAATTGAAAACTACGGTGAAAATTACTTAAAACAACAGGGCTTTAAGGTCTATACCAGCCTTAATTGGGAGCTCCAAACTGCAGCCGAAAAAATAATTGAAGAAATGGCAGAAATCAACAAGAACTACAATGCCCATAATGCTTCTCTGGTAGCAATTGACCCCTGGAGCGGTGAAATTTTAGCAATGGTTGGTTCTAAAAACTACTTTGGAACACCTTTTCCCGAAGGATGCAAACCTGACCAAAATGAATGCTTATTTTCTCCACAGTTTAATATAGTTACTCTGGGAAAAAGACAACCCGGCTCTGCCTTTAAACCCTTTGCCTATTTAACTGCTTTTGAGAAGGGTTTCACTCCAAATACTATTTTATGGGACGTAGAAACTGATTTTGACTCGGCAAAAGAAAAAGAATATATTCCTCAAAATTATGATGAAAAATTCAGGGGGCTGGTTAGCTTCCGTCAGGCTCTTGCTCAGTCCCTGAATGTACCCTCAATAAAAGTTCTTTATTTGGCCGGTCTTAAAGAAACCTTAGAAACGGCTAAAAAATTAGGGATTACCACCTTAAATCAGCCTCCTTCTTATTACGGACTTTCCCTGGTTTTGGGAGGCGGAGAAACGAATCTTTTAGAAATGGTCTCTGCTTATGGAGTTTTTGCCACCGAAGGATATAAAATTTCTCCAGTTAGTATTTTAAAAATTGAGGACTCAAGAGGAAATGTTATCAGGAAAAACGACAGGCAGGCTAAAAAAATATTAAAAACTCAATATTGCAGATTGATTAACGATATTTTGTCTGATAATGAGGCTCGAGCTCCGATGTTCGGAAGGAATTCTCTTTTATATTTCAAAGACTATAAGGTTGCAGCAAAAACCGGAACTACCGAAAATTTTAGGGATGGCTGGGTGATTGGTTACACTCCTTCAATCTCGGTTGGAATCTGGGTAGGCAATAATGATAATTCACCGATGTCTAAGAAACCGGGAGTGGTGGTGGCCGGCTCCATTTTCCATCAATTTATGGAAATAGCTTTAAAATTATATCCTCCATCTGACTTTACTCCTCCTCAATCAAATAGCGGAGAAGTAACTTTAAAACCAGTTTTAAAAGGAGAAATTACAGAACCTTACCACTCGATATTGCATTACATAAAAAAAGAGGATGTCTTAGGCAATCCTCCGTTAAACCCAGAATCTGACCCCCAATACGCAGAATGGGAAAAAGGAATAGAAAAGTATCTAAAAAGTCTTTAATCTTAAATCTTACGACTTGACCGGCATTACGATATAAATATAACTGGAATCCTGGTCAGACCTTAATACTGCTGGACCATCCTCTCCATTTAAATCGAAAATAATTCTTTGACCTTCTAAATTCAAAAGTCCATCTATTAAAAATTTAGAATTAAAAGAAATCTCAATGCTCTGACCCTTTATTTCTCCAGATAAAGAAGATTTTATTTCTCCTGTCTCTGGACTTTGAGAGAAAAGAGAAAGCAAATTTTGTTCAGGTTCTATTTTTATTTTTATTCTGTTAATCTTACCGCTAAAAAGAGAAGCGGTTTTAATTTGGTTTAAAAAATCATTTTTGTTCAAAATAGCCCGGGTCTGGTATGAGATTGGAATTATCTCCTGGTAATTTGGATATTCTCCTTCGATTAAACGAGAAGCTAAGCGGAATTGAGGAAAGGAAAAATTTTCTGAAATAATTTCAAAAAAAACCTGATTTGGCTCAAAATAAATTTTAGTTTTATAGTTTTCAATTGATTTTGAATCTTTCTCTGAAAGAATATTGGTCAATTCTCTAACTGTTCTCTGGGGAAGAATGAAAGAATAATCTTTGCTAATTTTTTCCTGATAATATAAGTCTTTTTTAGCAAGTCTAAAACTATCAGTGCTGACCAGTTCCAGTTTTTCTTTTTGAAAATTAAAATAAACGCCGGATAATTCGAGATGGGTTTGTGATGTGCTGCAAAAGTTGAGAATCTTCGACAAGCCCTGTAAAAAAGGTAAATTATTTACCTCAATAAATTTTTTTTCATCTTTAATCTGGGGAATAATTGGGAAATCTTCAGCTGGTAATCCTTTAATCTGGGCTTTGAATTTTTCTCCCGAGACAAAAAGAGTATTATTTTTTGATTCTAAATATATTTTTTCATCTGGTAAAAAATTTATTAAGTTAAATAAGAGTTTAGCCGGTATGGTTATCTGTCCCTCTTTTTCAATTTTAGCTAAAGTCCAATAACTTATTCCTAATTCTAAATTAGTTCCAGATAAAGTCAAAAAATTCTGAAATGTTTTTATTAAGACATTGTCTAAAATAGGTAAGGAAAAATTTTTACCTGCTATTTTCTCTATAATAATTAATCCTTTTTTAAAATTATCTCTTATTATTATTAATTTCATGAAAACTTTTCTTTTTTAGTTTATTTGCGAACAAAATAAACAGTGGATAATTTGTTTAAATTTTGAGAAGAAGAAAAAAATTTTTTAATATCCCCATTTTTTACCCGGTTTTTCAACTTTTTTTCTACCTGTAAATTAATTGTTTAATCAACTCAAATTCTTCTTTAAATTTATTATTATTTTCTATTTCTTTCGAAATTTTTTCACAAGCATAAATGGCAGTTGTATGATCTTTCCCCCCGAACTTTCTTCCGATAAAAGGGAACGAACTTTTCAACTCTTCTCTTAGAAGATACATTGCAATCTGTCGAGGTCTAACTATCTCTTTTTTTCTTGAAGAACGAAAGAGGTCAGCCTCTTTTAAGTCATAAAACTCTGCTACATTCTGAATTATTTTTTTGGGAGTAATTTTTTTATATGGAGAAGAAATTATATTTTTTAATAGAACTTTGGCTTTTTCTAAATCAAGGCTGCAATTATTAACACTTTGATAAACTACAACTTGGCTTAAGGCTCCCTCTAATTCTCTTATATTTTTTTTAATGTTTGAAGCTATGTATTCTAAAATTTGAGGCGCAACATCAATCTTTTTTTCTTGAGCCTTCATTTTTAAAATAGCTATTCTGGTTTCAAGGTCAGGAAGACTGATATCGGTAATCATTCCTCCTTCAAAACGAGAACACAATCTTTCTTCTAAGGACGAGATAGCTTTAGGGGAGCGGTCTGAAGAAAGAATTATTTGCTTATTTTTTTCGTAAAGAGCATTAAAGGTATGAAAAAATTCTTCCTGGGTTTTTTCTTTCCCAGCGATAAATTGGACATCATCGATAATCAGAACGTCAACAGATCTGTAGCTTGATTTTAGCCTTTCAACATCATGATTTCTAATCGAGTTCACAACTTCAGAGGTAAATTTTTCTGAAGAAAGATATTTTACTTTTTTAGAAGGAAAGTTTTTAACAATTTCATTGCCAGCGGCCTGGAGGAGATGAGTTTTACCCAATCCTACTCCTCCGTAAATAAATAAAGGATTATAAGTAAATCCCGGGTTTTTACAAACAGCTTGAGTGGCAGCATGAGAGAGTTCGTTAAAGGGGCCAATGATGAAATTTTCAAAACTATAACGGGGGTTCAGGTTGGTTTCCTTGTTTATTTTAAACTGTTGGAATTCAAGCTGGTCAACTTCTGCTAGCGAAGACTCGCAGGATTTTACTTTTGAGTTTGAGTGAACCACTTCATATTTTACCTCTTTAATTTCATGGTCTAAACTATGGAGAGTTTTTAATATAAGTTTATGGTATTTATTCGTCAGCCACTCTTTAGAAAAATTATTCGGCACCGAAACTATTAGTTCTCCCCCTTTTTTATTAATAATTTCCGTATTTTTAAACCAGGTAGCAAAATTTGCTTGAGAAATATTAAATTGAATTTGGGCCAGCAAGGCTTGCCACAATTCTTTCTTGGTCATACCTTCGTGACTAAACAACTCACAACTGATAACGAATCACTCAAGGTCGTAAGTTGTTAGTTATAAGTTATGGGTTAATTATAGCATATCCAAAATAAAAGCAAAATGAACATAAGGAGACGAAAACTGTTAATAAGTTGTGGACAAATTGTGCAATTGTTTCTTGACCTTCATTGTCTCTTTGTACTCTAACTAATTAAATTGACTCAGTAAAGAGTTTTTGTTAAACTGGAAACTATGAGTATCACTTATCAACCAAAAAAAAGAAAAAGGAGAAAAACTCATGGATTTAGAATTAGAACAAGAGCTAAATCAGGAAGGAAAATTTTAAACAGAAGAAGAAAAAAGGGGAGACAGAAACTTACAGTCTAAACCCCGTTAGAAAGCCCGGTTAGAGATTTATCTCTAATGGGGCAAGAGATGGGGCTTTCTAACGGGGTAAACGCGACACTAATTACGAATTACGCTCGAATTTTATTCGTGTCATTCGTGCTTTATTCGTAAATTGGTGTCGAGTTCATGTTGCCGCGAGAAAACAGACTAAAAAAGGAAGAGGATTTTAAAAAAGTATTTAAAAAAGGAAGGGGTTTTACTAACAACCTTTTTGTTTTAAAGATTGTAAAAAATAATTTAGATATTTCTCGGTTCGCGTTTGTAATCAGCAAAAAAATTTCAAAAAAAGCCACAGTAAGGAACAGAATTAAGCGAAGGTTAGACAATGTAATCAGGGTAGATTTGCCAAAAATAAAAAAGGGATGGGACGGAATAATAATTGTCCTCCCCGGAGCAGAAATAAAAGATTTTAAAGAAATTGAAGAAGATATTAATCAGCTTTTGGAGAAAGCAAGACTAATTTAATTTTAGATATCATAAGTTTTAGGCATCATAAGGCTTGTTTAAGGTAGAACTTTAAACAAGCACTGTGGGTGGCGTAAGGCAAGATGTTAAAACAAGTATTTTTAAAGTTTATAAAGTTTTATCAAACTTTCATCTCTCCGGCCTTAGGTCAGCGCTGTCGGTTTTATCCAGGTTGCTCGGAATATACTTATCAAACTATCCAAAAATATGGGATTTTAAAAGGAAGCTGGCAGGGTCTAAAGAGAATTTTAAGATGTGGTTTTTGGAGCAAAGGAGGAATAGACTTGCCCTAGAAATCCTAAATCCGAAACTCCTGCCTGCGCAGGCAGGCTAAATTCTAAACAAACCCCAAATCCTAAATCCCTGCCTGCGCAGGCAGGCGAAATTCTAAACAAATCACAAATTCTAAATCCCAAATTCCAAACATTTAAAATTTAGAGTTTATAAATTAGAATTTGTTTAGGATTTAGATATTAGAATTTAGAGTTTTTAAAGTTGTGGCTTTACTAATCAGTGTTTTCAATTTAATATTACGTCAACCCCTTTTTAATGCCCTGATTTTTTTATATGAATATTTACCAGGGCATGATTTTGGAATCGCTGTGATAGCTTTAACCGTTTTGATTCGGATTTTGATTTATCCAGCTATGATTCAGTCTATCAGGTCCCAAAAACAATTGCAGGAAATTCAACCCAAAATTCAGGAAATTCAAAAAAAATATAAAGATGATAAACAGAAACAGGCCAAAGAGACAATGGTTCTTTACCAGAAACAAAAAGTTAATCCTTTCTCGGGCTGTCTTCCTTTATTAATTCAACTTCCAATTTTAATTGCCCTTTTCCTGGTCTTTAGAACTCTGCAGGGAGGCCTGGATTCCGTTGAATTATCATCTCTTTATTCTTTCATTCCTTCCCCCGGCAATATTGCTGAACCCATGTTTTTAGGCCTTATAAATTTAGCCAATCCCCATTTTGGCCTGGCAATAGCGGCCGGAATAGCCCAATTTTTTCAAACTAAAATGATGACCCCCAAAACAAAGAAAATCGAATTAAAGGAAGGGATTGGTCAATTTTCTCAAATGATGCAGAAACAAATGCTTTATTTCTTTCCCTTTTTTACCATTTTAATTTTATGCAGACTACCGGCTGCAATTGGAATATACTGGATAGTTACTGCTTTGTTTTCAATGGGTCAGCAGTATTTAATTTATAAACCAAAAAATTAATAATTAAGAACCTCTCCCCGATTTTATCGGAGCGGCACTAAGGAATAATCATAAAGTATAATGCGAATACTACGAATTCAATACGAATGCCGCAAATAAAATCTTGGAATAATATGGGTTAGTAGAAGCGGAAAGACGCGGATAGCTAGGCGGAAAAACGCTGAGAAAATAATTATTCAACACTCTAAGTATTCGTATATAATTCGCGTCATTCGCATTATATTTATATATTCTTGAATTAATATGGATACATCTAATTACCAAGAAATTAAAAAAATTGTTAATGAGTTTTTTGAAAAAATGGGTTTTGAAGTAGAGATTGAGATTAAAACCCCCCAGAACCTAACCATTCCCATTGACTTAAAAGCTGAAGAGCCTCAGATTTTAATTGGGAAAAATGGGGAAACTTTATTGGAGATTCAACGGCTTTTGAAAGTAATTTTAAAAAGGAAAATTGCTCCTGACAAAAACTTTTATGTTGACCTGGATATTAACAATTACAAGAAAAAGAAAATTGAATATTTAAAAGAAATGGCCAGAACATTAGCCGATGAAGTTTCTTTATCCAAAAAAGAAAAAATACTGGCCCCTATGCCAGCATACGAAAGAAGAATTATTCATTTGGAATTAGCCCAGAGGCAGGATGTTGCTACCGAAAGCATCGATCAGGAGCCGGAGAGAAAAGTAGTAATTAGACCCTATCCCTAATCTTGAGTTAGAAATTTACCCCCCACCAAATCGTTGGCATTGCGATTACTTAAGGGAAAATGAAATTTATTAAGAGAATTATTTGACCACTGATTTAGTGGGGGGTTAATTCTCGTTTGGCTTTTTTTATTTTCACCACTTCTTCCGGCGAGGTAGTGATAAATTGGTCTTCGGTGTAAGAAGCTACCACCCTCATCAGGACATGTTTCATCCCGGCAAAAAACAGCCCTTCTCCCACAGGTGTTTCCAGGAGAATATTTTTTTCTTCTTCGGTTAAATTAAAAGTTTTTTTTGTGGTTTCAATCATAGCCGGACTCTGCTTCATTAAAACTTGTAAAGCCGAATTGGTAATAATGGGCCGGCCATAGTCTGATTTCATAAAATCCATAACGTCCTGGGTTATGGTAGTAACTCCCAGCCAGTATTTTCTGGCCCTTTTCACCGTTCCGTAAAGAAAA
>Ga0210051_1007238_pt1 | contig 10367 bp, 7 predicted proteins | sample CryGey092014_all_FD_185464 | JGI IMG/M metagenome (GOLD analysis project Ga0210051, IMG submission 185464) | Groundwater microbial communities from aquifer - Crystal Geyser CG23_combo_of_CG06-09_8/20/14_all (SPAdes) (version 2) | ecosystem: Environmental > Aquatic > Deep subsurface > Groundwater ...
TGGTTAAATTGTTATATTGTTATCGTACAAACGTTTAGCAATATGGCTATTTGGCAATCATATAAAAGTAATTGAATAAATATTTGCGAATCAATTTTGACAATTCGTCTCAAATCATGAGTTCTGACGAACAGATACGACAGTTGCAAAAGTTTAACTTTGATACTTCTTGACAGTCATTCACAACTTACAAAAATAAATAGTGGAAACCATCTGCCACTCAAAAAAACGGGGTGACTCAGAAAAACCATCTTGGTAAGAAAAAAAATAAAATGAAAATTATGAAAAAATTATTAGGGTTGATTATTAAATATTGACAAGTAATAACTGATATTTTATTTAAAAGATAAAATTGATTTTTTAATAATTCCAACTGCTTCGTTAATTTGTTCTTCGTTAATTACAAGTGGAGGTGCAAAACGGATAATATGCTGGTGAGTAGGTTTTGCAATCAAACCATTTTCTTTCATTGCAAGACAAACATCCCAGGCTTCTTTTCCATTTTTTGGTTTAATTATTATTGCATTTAATAATCCCTTACCGCGAACGGTTTCAATCATATTAGTCGGAATTTTTCCAATTCCTTCGCGGAAAATTTTACCCATTTTTTCTGCATTTTCTGCAAGTTTTTCATTTATTATTACTTCAAGAGAAGCAATGGCAATGCATGCGGCAAGCGGGTTTCCTCCAAAGGTAGAGCCGTGTTCACCGGGTTTAATAGTAAGCATAATATCGTTATCGGCAAGAACTGCTGAAACAGGATAAAAACCGCCCGAAAGTGCTTTTCCCAAAATTACCATATCGGGGCGAATTCCAATATGGTCGCAGGCAAGCATTTTACCTGTGCGGGCTAAGCCTGTTTGAACTTCATCGGCTATAAAAAGTACGTTGTTTTTTTTGCAAAGTTCATAAGCTGTTTTTAGATAATTGTCATCGGGAACCATCACGCCTGCTTCGCCCTGAATAGGTTCAACAAGGAAACCAATAACATTTGGCTGATTTATTTCTTTTGCAAAAGCATCAATATTATTGTAAGGTATAACAACAAACCCTGGTGTGTAAGGACCGTAATTGCTATAAGCATCGGGGTCGGTTGACATTGAAATTATGGTGATAGTGCGACCGTGAAAATTGTTACTGCAAACAATAATTTTACCTTTACCATCCTTTACGCCTTTTTTAAGATAACCCCATTTACGGCAGAGTTTTAAAGCTGTTTCAACTGCTTCGGCACCGGAGTTCATTGGTAAAATTTTATCGTAACCGAAAATTTTTGTAATGTATTCTTCGTAAACCCCAAGTTTATTATTGAAAAAAGCACGGGATGTAAGTGTAAGTTTTTGTGCCTGCAAGAGCATAGCTTTTAATATTTTTGGATGACAATGTCCTTGATTTACGGCAGAATATGCCGATAAAAAATCGTAGTAACGTTTGCCTTCAACATCCCACAAAAATACTCCTTCACCCCGTTCTAAAACTACAGGCAGGGGATGATAATTATGTGCTCCAAAATGTTCTTCTTTTTCCATGAAATCCTGAGATGTCAATTTTGCCGATGTTTCAATCATAATAAATAAATTTTAAGTTTTTTTATAACTGCAAATTTAGTAATTAGTTTTTTTGGAATCACACAAAATATTATCAAAACAAATGGAATGCGAAGATTCATTGTTTCATTGTTGAAAAATAAAAAAGTATGATAAAAAAATATTTACCCCGTTGGATATTTTATTTTTATTGCACATTAATTTTTCAATTAGGGTTATCCAACGGGGTAAACAATTTATCTTTATTTTTGCGGGTGAGTAGTAACCTTTATTTTAATTTGTGTTTTACTTTTATTTCGCGTAATTTTTACTTTTATTTCCTCAAAATCTGAATTTCTCCTCTTGTTCCGATTTTAATTACGGAACTTGGTTGTGAGGCAGAAATATCATTTTGCTTAAATTTTATTACATAATCAACCGTTTTAATTAATTCCTCTGATATTTCAGTAAAAATGCAAGGGGTTTTTTCGCCCGAAAAATTTGCTGAGGTAGAAACCAACGGTTTTTTAAATCTTGAAATTAAAGTGTTACAGAAATCATCTTTACAAACACGAATTCCAATGCTGCCATCGGTAGCAATTAAGTTTTGAGCTAAGTTTTTTGCACCGGGATAAATTATTGTAAGTGGTTTATCGGCAACATCTAAAAGGTTCCATACAATTTCGGGAACTTCATTTACATATTGTTGGAGCATAACTTCATTGCTTACCAGGACAAACATAACCATGTTTTGCGGACGTTTTTTAATTACCATCAGTTTTTCAACTGCTTTGGCACTGGTAGCATCGCAGCTTAGCCCCCAAACAGTATCGGTGGGACAAAGAATAACACCACCCGATTTTAATGTTTCAAGAGATTTATAAATATCAATAGAAAAATCAGAAAAGTTGTTCATAGGTAGTCATCAGATTTTTAGCAACTTGCTCTTCTGTAAATTTAAGCGCATGTTTTCTGCCCTCAACTATCATATTTACACGCAATTCTTTACTCGATAAAACCTTTAAAATACCTTCGGCAATACTTTCGTGTTTATAAGGATTTACAAATACGGAATTTTCACCTGCAGCTTCACTAAAACAGCCACCTTCGCTTGTAATTACCGGAGTTCCCGATGCAAGAGCTTCAAGTATGGGTATTCCAAATCCTTCAAAAAACGAGGGATAAACAAAAGCTTTTGCACTTTGATAAAAAACAGGCAAATCGGTATTTGCAAGATTGTCAAAAAAAAGAATACGATTGCTTAAACCATTTGTAAGTATATATTTATTTACCCTGTCGAAATAAGCAGTTTTGTTGCCAATTACAATCAGCGGAATGTCTATTTTACTTTTGTGAAGTGCTTTTACAACTCCTAAAAGATTTTTGCGTTCTTCAATGGTTCCGATGTAAAGTAAAAAGTCGTTAGGGAGCAGGTATTTCTTTTTAATACCGGCTCTTTCTTTTTCATCAAGTAATTTATAAAATACAGGATTACAACTTTGATAAACAACACGGATTTTATTTATATCAATTTTATAAAACTCCATAATATCACTGGAGGTTTGCTTACTTACGGCAATAACAATGTTTGCATTTTCGGCAGCGTACCTGAATTTTCTGTCGTAAATATTTCGGTCTGCCGGTTTGTACATTTTCGGAAAACGCTTAAAAATTAAATCATGGATAGTAACTACAGTTTTGGTTTTTACACTTTTAATTCCGAAAGGAAGCTCGTTGCTTAATCCGTGGTAAAGAGCAGGGTTATCGTTAGATATTTGATAATTAATAAGATAACTGCGCCAATACGATTTAAAAATTTGTCCTGTAAATGTTTGCGGTGTAATAATTCGTGAATTATTAGAAATTTTAAACCGTATGCTTTTAGCAGTTGATGGTGTGTATAAAAGATATTTATTTAAAGGATAAAAAGTAGAAAGTTGTCGTATGGTATTACGACTGTAATTTCCTAAACCCGTATTATTGTAAAATGCACGTTTGGCATCAAAAGCTATTTTCATGTGTTTATATTTTAGAACTTTCCAAAAGTTTTAAACTTTTGGAAAGTTTTTGATAATCTTTTCTTGTCAATTTAAACAGGGACATTAAATTCTCTAAGCGCATCATTCAAAGTAGTCTTATAATCTGTACTTTTTTTTCGTTTTCCAATAATAAGTGCACAGGGGACATGAAATTCGCCTGCTGGAAATTGCTTTGTAAAACTTCCTGGAATAACAACCGAACGCTCAGGGACATATCCTTTATATTCAATAGATTCTTTGTCCGAAACATCAATAATTTTTGTGCTTTGAGTTAAAACCACATTGGCTCCTAAAACAGCTTCTTTGCAAACTCTAACGCCTTCAACCACAATGCATCGTGAACCGATAAAACAGTTATCTTCAACAATTACAGGCAGAGCTTGTACAGGCTCAAGAACTCCGCCAATACCAACGCCTCCACTTAAATGCACATGTTTTCCAATTTGTGCGCAAGAACCTACCGTTGCCCATGTATCAACCATAGTTTCGGAATCGATATATGCCCCGATATTTACATAACAAGGCATTAAAATAACTCCTTTGGCAATATAACTTCCGTAGCGTGCAAGCCCATTAGGCACAACCCTAACTCCTATTTCCTTATAATTGCTTTTCAGGGGAATTTTATCATAAAAAGTAAATGGAGAAACTTTAATTAATTCCATTTTTTGAATGAGAAAATAAAGAATTACAGACTTTTTAATCCATTCGTTAACAACCCACACATCGTCTTTAGGTTCTGCAATACGAAGTTTGCCTTTATCCAAATCATCAATCATGGCTCTTATAGCAGATTGTACCTGAGGTTGTGAGAGAATGCTACGGTTTTCCCAAGCATCTTCTATAATTTTTCTCATAAATATTTTTTTCAAAGATAAATATAATCCTAACGTGAACAAACCACAACTATACATAAAACGGGATAAATTATTGCATTTTCATTTTTAAATATAAAAGCCCCCAAGATAAAAGGGAAAAAATGAATTCCAACCTTTATCCTTTGAGCTTTTACCTTTATCCTTTTATCTTAATCACTTAATTACCTGTTTGAAAAAATGTACAAATTTATCCCGTGTAAAATATTGAATAGTTACTTTTGTGAAAATTATGAAAATGAAGGGGCTTGTGCTTAAATCGACAGGAAGCATATTCCTGGTGCGAACTGTTAACGGTAATACTATTCAGTGCAACATACGTGGAAAGTTAAGGCTGGCAGGCTCTAAAAGTACGAATCCTGTGGTGGTTGGCGATTGGGTTGAGGTGGAAACAGATGGCTCTAAAGGGAATATTACTTTAATTAAAGACAGGAAGAATTATATTGTAAGGCGTTCGGTAAATTTATCGCGGCAAAGCCATGTTATTGCTGCAAATCTCGACCAAACTTGCCTTATTGTAACATTAATACACCCCAAAATAAGTACCGAATTTATTGACAGATATTTATGTACTGCTGAAGCTTATCTTATTCCAGCGGTAGTTGTTTTTAATAAAACTGATATTTACAATGCTGAATTACAGACGCTTCTTGAAGACCTTGTAAAAACATATCAGAAAATAGGATACAAATGTTTGCCGGTTTCAGCAAAAAACAAACAGGGAATTGAAGATTTACGGAAACTTTTACACAAAAAAGTAAGTCTTATATCAGGAAACTCGGGAGTAGGAAAATCAACTTTAATAAATTGTTTAGAACCCGATTTTAATTTAAGAGTGGCCGAAATATCTGGATATCACCTAAAAGGAAAACATACAACAACATTTAGTGAAATGTTTGAGTTGCATGACGGGGGTTTTATTATTGATACCCCTGGTATTAAAGGTTTTGGGCTTATAAATATTCAGAATAAAGAATTGTTTCATTATTTCCCCGAAATGTTTAAGTTAACGCAAAAGTGTCAGTATTATAATTGTACACATACTCACGAGCCTGGTTGTGCTGTAAAATCAGCAGTAGATTCAGGCGAAGTTGCAGAATCAAGATACAAAAGTTATATTAATATTTTATCAGATGAAAATGAGAAGTATAGAACCTGAATTTTGTTTTTTTATACATTTAACATAGTTTTGCAAAACCAAAACTTATATGATTAATAACGAAATATATAATATTTGCTTTAGTTTTATTACTGCTTTTGTTATTACTTTTTTTTCAATTCCTACTATTATTAAAGTAGCAAAAATCAAGCATTTGTTCGATTTTCCCAACCCCCGTAAAATCCATTTAACAAATATCCCTACACTTGGAGGAATTGGAATTTTCCTTGGATTTATTTCCGCTATGACATTTTGGACAAAATTTCATGATTGCTGGTACTTGCAATATGTAAGCGCCTCATTAATAGTAATATCTATTATCGGGATAAAAGATGATGTCATTGGCTTATCACCTTTTAAAAAAGCAACAGGTCAAATTTTGGCTGCACTAATTGTAGTTATTTTCGGTGATTTAAGAATAGATAACTTTTATAATATTTTTGGTATTCAGGAAATTCCATATATTGTTAGTATTTTATTTACTGCCTTTACAATTATTGTAATTATTAATGCTTACAACTTAATTGACGGTATTGATGGTCTTGCAGCATGTTTGGGTATTATTGCTTCGGTATCATTTGGAACGTTGTTTTTTATAACAGGCATAAATTATCAGCAATCTATACTTGCATTCTCGTTAGCAGGTGCTATATTAGGTTTTTTACGTTATAATTTAACACCGGCACGAATTTTTATGGGCGATACCGGCTCAATGGTTATAGGGTTTATTCTTGCATTTTTGGCTATAGAATTTCTTAAATTAAGAAATGTTGTTAATTTACATATTATTTGGCGTTATTCGGGTCCCTTAATTGCCATGTCGTTTATATTTTTGCCCTTGTACGATTTAGTTAGAGTTTTTAGTATCCGTTTGTGGCATAAACGTTCACCATTTAAACCCGACCAAAATCACTTGCATCACATGCTTTTAAAACTCGGAGCTTCTCATTTATATTCAACTCTTATTTTAAGTCTGTTTGCCTGCTTATTAATAGCATTGACTTTGTTTTTTCAACGAATGGGGAATTATTGGTTAGGTCTGATTTTGCTTTCAGCTTGTCTCTTATTCACATATATTTTGTACGCATTGATTCAAAAAAACGGGGCAAAATCAATAAATGGAAAATGAGGGTTTTAGCCGTTCTTTTATTTCTCATCCCTGGGTTGTTGTTAGCACAGCAGAACAGTTTTTTACTTACACAGAACGAGAAGTTTTATGTTGATGCTTATACTGCTTCAACCGACAGTTTTTTTCACACAACGTTTAAACCGCTTGTAAAATCAACAATTTCAGGATATTCAGAAATTGATAAAAGAATTTTTAGAGATGGCAGCGATAGCATTTTTATTGCAAAGAAAAAACACACGTGGTTTTGGAAAAAACTTTTAACCGAAGATTTAATTGAAGTTGAGCAAGGGAAATTTCATCTTTCAATTAATCCTGTATTAAATTTCGAGTATGGAAAAGATTCTACTAATCGTTTTGCTGTAAACTCAAGAGGTCTGATTATTTTGGGTGATCTTTCTGATAAATTTTCATTTACAACCGGTGTTCTTGAAACCCAGGCATTTCCCGAAAAGTATATTTCCAATTACCTGACTGCAAAAAGCGTTGTACCGGGACAGGGACGGATAAGGATTTTTAAGAAAACCGGTTACGATTATTCATATTCCTTTGGAAATATTTCTTACAGTCCGTCAAAGCATTTTAATTTTCAACTTGGACACGGAAAACAATTTGTAGGTGATGGTTATCGTTCACTTTTGCTCAGCGATGTACCGTTTTATTATCCTTACTTTCGCACCACAACCACTTTTAAACGAATTCAATATGTAAATTTATGGACTGCTTTTCAGGAAGTAAGACCTTATGATAACCGAACTTTGGTTTACCAACGCAAGCACGGTTCTTTTACATTTCTTAATTTTCTGATTTCAAAAAAAACACAAATTGGTCTTTTCGAAGCGGTTATTTTTCAAACTACCGACAGCGCAACAAATAACAAAGTGCCTGTTGATATTCTTAATCCTGTAATAGGCTATCGTACTTTGCAATACGGATTAAGATATAAACACAATACATTAGTTGGGATTACTGCTAAAGTTGACATTGAAGAACAATTAAGCTTATATGGACAATTTGTTTTAGATGATATAAAACGAAATAATGAACCGGGAAATTTTCATAATAGATTTGGTTATCAAGCCGGCTTGAAAATGTTGGAACCTTTTAATATTCATAATTTATTTTTATTAACAGAGTACAATACCGTTCGACCTTTTACTTATTCAGCAACTTCCGAACATCAAAATTATTCAGCATATAACGAACCCCTTGCTCATCCATTAGGTGCAAATTTTAAAGAACTTATTTTTTTATGTAAATATAATTTTAAAGATGCTTTTATTCAACTGAAATTTGTTTCTGCGTTTTTTGGTAATGAATCCATTCCCGGGCAGGTAGTCCCTTATGATACAACAGGTCATAATATATTTCAATCTTATTCAGGAACTATAAGCGAAAATAGTTTTAAAACCGGAAATGGAATCTCAACAAATGTTAAAAATCTAAATATTGAATGTGGAATCACCATTAATCAAAAAAACCGCTTACAATTAGTTGCAGGAGCGCATTACAGAACTTATTCCAATACTCCTAACACAAGCTATTATTACGTTGCTTTAAAAACCTCCATTTCCAATTTGTACTACGATTTTTAGAAAAAAACTATTCACAATACATTGTATACTTCAATCGGGGACAACTTACTTATTAAAGTTGGCAGTTGGCAGTCCTGCCTATTGCCGCTTGTTAAAGAAACGCATTTTTGATATTGAGCATGCCGAAATATGCCCGTTCAAAGTATAAATAACCCGGCAAAACATAAAATCTTTTATCAAAAGGGAATAATTTGAGTTTTACCTTTCTTGCCTCCCCTCTCCAATTGGAGTGAGGTTATAAAGAAATAAAAACTCAAATTATAACATATAATAGTATATTTATCGTTTTTAAAGTAAATTGCAACAATATTTCAGCAATGGTAAAAAAATATTTTATACGGTTTTTTATTGGTTTTGCCTTATGTGTTTTGGTTCTGATTGGCACAGGTATAATAATTACCGTAGTTTATGGTGACAATATAAAGCAATACTTCATTTCAAAAATAAATAATTATCTTAATATCGAAATTAAGGTTGGAAGCGTTGACTTTTCGATTTTTCAAAAGTTTCCCGATGCGTGCATTAATTTTCACAATGTAGTTGCAATGTCAGCTACAGGCTTTGAAAAAAAAGAATTTAAAAAAATAAATACCGATACGTTTCTTATTTCCAAAGATGTTTATTTGCAATTTAATATTTTCGATGTTTTCAACAAAAAGTACAATATTAAAGCCATTCATATTGACGATGGATACGCCACAATATTAATTGATACTAAAGGTGGCGACAATTATCATTTCTGGAAAAAGACTGAAGACAGCGACACAACTGCTTTTAAACTCAATTTAAGAGATGTAAGACTTTCGCATTTTGCAATTCATTTTTACAATAAAGCTCAAAACCTTGAGGTTAAATGCTCCACTCCCGATTTTTCGGTTTCGGGTAAATTTAATGACGAAAAATACGAATTGAAAACTTACGGAGATTTGAAAATCATCAAATTTACTGTTGATAAAGTAAATTATATTAAGTCCGATGCAATTTCGTTAAAACTGAAATTTGATGTAAACAACAACAAATTTACAGTAAAAAGTGGCAGAATTACTCTTAATAATCTCGCTTTTGATATTTTTGGCGGTTATTCTTATTCCGGCAATAAAATTGATTTGCAAATAAAAGGTAAAGACATTGACATCGGCTCGTTTTTATCTGCTTTACCCGAAAATGTTCAACAAAATTTTCAGGGATTTTCAAGCAGCGGAACTTTTTACTTTAATACCAAAATAAAAGGCGAAATAAACTACGAAAAAACTCCTGTAATAACCTCTGCATTTGGTATAGAGCATGCCACTATTGAACAAAAGAAGTCGGGAGTGAAATTAAATAATGTTTTTGCAAAAGGTAGTTTTTCAAATGGCGATAAACACAGTGCACAAACCTCCTGTTTAAGTCTCGATACAATTTTTGCAACCTTTAATAAAAGCAAATTTTCTGGCAATTATTCGGTTAAAAATTTTGCAAATCCACATATAGAGCTAAAAATTACCGGTGATTTTGAATTATCTCAAATAAAAGATTTTTTTAGCATAGATACTTTAAAAATAATTGATGGAAAAATGACTGCCGATTTTTCTTTTTCGGGAAATGTTTCGGGCCTTTCCAGAATTACAGCCGCCGATTACCGCAAAGCACACACACAGGGAAATGCTATACTTAAGAATGCAAAAATGCAATTTGCCGGAAGTAATAACGAGTTTACTGATATTAATGCAGGATTTACATTTCATAACAATGATATACGAATTGACAGTCTTTCGTTTTTAATGAACAAACACGATTTTACTATTTCGGGATATTTTAATAACCTGCTCGCTTATTTTATGCTTAATAACGAACCTCTTGAAATTGAAGCCCGCATCCATTCAAAATATATTGACCTTAAAAAACTTCTGTCATCAACTGATGAAAATGGAAGTTCAGGAATTGTTCTGCCTCAGAATATTAAATTAGCCGCTAATATTTTTGTTGATAATCTTGATTACGGAAAATTTTCGGCAAAACAAGCATCAGGCTTTATCGAAATAAACGACAATACATTAACTTTTAC
>Ga0210051_1007244_pt1 | contig 10363 bp, 9 predicted proteins | sample CryGey092014_all_FD_185464 | JGI IMG/M metagenome (GOLD analysis project Ga0210051, IMG submission 185464) | Groundwater microbial communities from aquifer - Crystal Geyser CG23_combo_of_CG06-09_8/20/14_all (SPAdes) (version 2) | ecosystem: Environmental > Aquatic > Deep subsurface > Groundwater ...
TTGGTCAAGGCTTAAAACAATTTCCGTCTTTTTTTCCTGATAAGCGAGCGAAAAAAGAAACGTTATTATTAAAAACGCTATAATCGCCCAGAAAATGTTTTTAGAGAAATTTTTCATATAGTATTCGCCAATATACAAATATGAAATAATATACTAATAAATTTGTATATTTGCATTTTATTCGTATTATCCGCGATTATTCTATTATATTGCAATAAATAACGGTGTCAATTTATAAAAATAAAATAGGCCGACTGTAAAACAGCGCGGCCTATAACGAGGGGGTTAAAATTTAAAAAAACTATATGAACCGTAACTTGATTTGCCGGTATTGGTTTTCCAGACCGACTATCCCGGCGATTATTCTCAGGTAGCGTAATAATTTTTTGATGGAAACATTTGATTTCCGCAATATTTTTTTTGCGGATTTCTCAATATTTCCCATCATGCGCGCAATAATGTCGCGCATTTTTTCTATTCTGAACGTGTGTTTAATTTCCTTTTCACACATTCCAAACTCACATTTAGCTAAGTTCATAATTTTAAGCGAAATTGCTTTCGCTTTTTGAAGTTGCTTCCATTTTAGAAAGCAATTTTCTTCGCCATCTGTGCATAGAAACAACATGGCGCCCTTGTGTTTAATCGTTTTGAATCGTTGTGTTGGCGTGGTGCAATCGCAATACGCACATTGCATAAATAAATCCTCCTTTTTTTATTTTCCCCTCGTTTTTATTTTTTTGTAAAGAACAAAATTGTAAGCAGTTCCCCTTGGCTAAGAAAGCATAATAAAAGGAGGTTTATTGATTGTAGCCGCCGGCCTTTTCCGGCAACGAGAACCGCTTATTTAAATAATAAGATAAATTTTAAAAATGGCAATAGCGCGCCTGTGGAAAACTTATTCTTCTTTTTTCAATTTAAGGAGTATTCTTTTTTCTTGCGGTTTGATTGAGGCGATAATGAAATCATATGATTTTCCGGTTTCAATTTGTTTTTTCATTTTTTCCAAGCTACCGAATTCGGAAACGTGAATCGCTCCCTGTAAATCATTTTCCAAATTTACAAGCGCGCCGAATGGGCTGAATTTGCTGATAATTCCTTTGATTTCCTGGCTTTCTTTTATTTTCTCTTCAACATTTATCCACGGGTCGGCTTTTAGGGCTTTAAGCGAAAGATTGACTTGATTATTTTTTATTTCCATAATTTTCACCTTAATAACGTCGTCAATTTTCACTATTTCCTTCGGGCTGTCTATAATTTTATGGTCAAATTCGGAAATATGCACAAATCCTTCAATTGATGGATTATCAATAAAGCGGATAAACGCGCCAAAATTGGCAACGCCGGAAACAATTCCTTCAACAATATCGCCTGCTTTGTAATTTTCAAGCAATTTTTTAATATCTTCTTCCTCAGAAGCTTTTTCGGAAACAATCAGCTTGTTGGTCCGCGGATTAAGGTCAATAATTTTTATTTTTAATTCTTGGCCGACGAGTTTACGCAATTCTTTGAGAATTTTGCTCTTTTGCTGGCCATCTTCGTTATTTTCTTTTGTTTCAACGCGTGGATAATTTTTATTGCTTAATTGAGAAACCGGCATAAAGGCTTTAATGTCGTTTATATTGGCGATCAATCCGCCGCTGTTGGCGCCGATTATTTTAATCGTTAGGACTTCGTCGCTTTCCATAATATTTTTCAATTCCTGCCAGCCTTTTTGTTTATGGGCATCAGCCAATGAAAGTTCAATAAACCCCTCGTCATTTTCAGGGATTAAAACTTTGGCGTTTGTTCCCCCGCCTTTTTCAAGATTTTTGAAAATGTCTTTCGCATTGCTAAGTTCGGCGCCGATAACAATGCCGGTGCCGAATTTCCCCAAATCAAAATAAGCCGCTTTCGGAGTTTTTTCCAATAATTCGGCTTCTATTAAATCCCCTTCTTTTAGGAAGGAAATAAGTTCTGGCTCATTTTTTATAATCTGCGACAGGATATCTTTACTGTTTATAATTTGTGTTTGGTCCATACCCCCACACCAAACGAATTTATATTTTATTTTATAATAATTTATATAATAAAATTTTGTTCGTTTGTATTTTTATAATCTTAATATTTCCCCCTATCACAATTCGTTATGGTGTGGGGGCGTAATAATTTGTGAATAATAAACTATCGCGTATTGAAAATCAAGAGGAGATGTAATATAATAAAATTTATATTATGGTTATTTCTTTTTACGGCGAAGGCTGTTTTAAAATTCAAAGCGGAGAAGCGGTTGTTTTGATTGACCCACCGTCTCCTCAAAGCGGTTTAACTGCCCCGCGTTTTAAGTTTGACGTTTTGTTAAAAACTTTAGTTTCAAATGAAGAAGTCGAATTAGGATTTTTAAGGGATGCCGACGGCGAGGGGTTTAAAATAATCGGTCCAGGAGAATACGATATTAAAAATATCATTATTTCCGGTTACGGACTAGTGAACGAATCAACTGACAAATTTATCAAGACGGTTTATTTAGTTGAAATTGAGGGGATTAAAATGTGCTTTTTGGGTCACGTTTCTGAAGCGTTGGCGACGGATATTGCCAAATATCTGGAAGAAATTGACGTTTTATTTATTCCTGCCGGCGGCAAGCCGTTTATTGAGCAAAAAGCGGCTGTAAAAATAATCAAACAAATAGCGCCGAAAATAGTTGTGCCGTCTTTCTTTAAAATTTCCGGACTAAAAAGGCCATCCGCGGATTTGAAAATTTTTCTTGAAGAGGGAGGATATAAAGCCGAAGCGCAGGAAAAACTAACGATTAAAAAGAAAGATTTGGCGGAAATTAAGAAAACGAAAGTTATATGCTTGAAAGCTTAAAAAATAAATTAAATAAAATTCAAGAATCGGATGAACAAATTAAAAAACGATGGCTTGTTTTGATGAGTGTTATTTCAATGGCGGTTATCGTGGTGATTTGGTTGTTTTTCTTAAATTCTCCGATTGCAGAAAATAAGGCGGATAAAACTGAATCATCGGAAGAAGTTTCATTCGGGCAGGTTTTCAAAGCAGGATTAAATTCAGTTAGCGGTTCCGGCTGGGAAGAAATTAAAAGTTTATATAGTCAAGCAATAGGAAAAATGTTTATCAAAATAGAAGAGTAATTGTGGATTTATGAATGATAAATAGAAAAGCTACGGAATACAGATAATTTACAGATATACGGATACGAAATATTTAATCTGTATATCTGTATAAATCCGTAATCAGTAGCTATATATTAAATAATATTTGTAAATATAAAATGTAAATAATTTATGGAAAAACAAATTGGTAAAATTGAAAACAGAGAAATAACGGAAGAATTAAAAGAATCTTATTTGGATTACGCGATGTCCGTTATTGTGAGTCGCGCTTTGCCCGATGTTCGCGACGGCTTGAAGCCGGTGCAGAGAAGAATTCTTTGGGCAATGTGGGAAACCGGATTGAAAGCCGGCGTGAAATACAGAAAATCGGCGGCGGTTGTCGGTGAAGTTTTGAAATCGTACCATCCGCATGGCGATCTCTCGGTTTACGACGCGATGGCGAGAATGGCGCAAGATTTTTCTTTGCGCTATCCGTTGATTGACGGACAGGGCAATTGGGGAAGCATTGACGGCGATAATCAAGCGGCGATGCGTTATACTGAATGTCGTTTGTCAAAAATTTCCGAAGAGCTTTTATATGACATTGAAAAAGAGACCGTTAATTGGCAGTTAAATTATGACGGTAGCGTCCAAGAGCCGAAAGTTTTACCGGCTAAATTGCCACATCTTCTTTTAAATGGAACTTCCGGAATCGCCGTGGGTATGGCGACCAGTATTCCGCCGCATAACTTGCACGAAGTGATTGATGCGGTTCTTTATATTATAGATAATCCCAAAGTAGCGGCCGAAGATATTTTAAATTTTATCAAAGGTCCGGATTTTCCGACAGGCGGCATTATTTATGATAAAAAAGCGATTGCGGACGCTTATTCCAGTGGGCGGGGACCTATCACCGTGAGGGCAAAAGCCGAAATTCAGGAGCGCGCCAAAAATCAATTAAACATCATTATTACGGAAATTCCTTATCAGGTGAACAAGTCGGAATTGATTATAAAAATTGCGAGCTTGGTTCAGGAAAAGAAAGTAGAGGGAATTAAGGATTTGCGCGACGAAAGCGACCGCGAAGGAATGAGAATTGTTGTTGAATTGAAGTCGGATGTTTCGGCGCAGAAAATTTTAAACCAGCTTTTTAAATACACCGACCTTCAAAAGAATTTTAACCTTAATATGATTGCGTTGGCTGGAGGCATTCAGCCGCAGACGATGTCGCTTAAAGATATTTTGGAATTTTATATTGAGCATCGCAAAGAAGTGATTCGCCGCCGCGCGGGATTTGAATTGAAAAAAGCTAAAGAGCGCGCCCATATTTTGGAAGGATTGGCGAAAGCGCTATCCGTTATTGATAAAATAATCGAAACAATTAAAAAATCAAAAGACCGCGACGAGGCGCGGGAAAATTTGATTAAAAAATTCAAACTTACAGAAATTCAGGCGAACGCGATTCTTGATATGAAACTCGCCACTTTGGCGGCCTTGGAAAGGAAAAAAATAGAAGACGAATTGGCGGAGAAAATGAAATTGATAAAAGAATTGGAAATTTTGCTTAAAAGCCCGCAAAAGATTTTAAAAATTATTAAGGACGAGTTAATGGAACTTAAAGAAAAATATAAAGGTGAACGCCGCACTCAAATTGTCGCTTCCGGTCTTAAAGAATTTAAGGAAGAAGATTTAGTTCCATTAGAAGAGACGGTGATTGTGATGACTGCTGACGGTTACATTAAAAGAATGCCGCCACAAACTTTCAAATCGCAAAAACGGGGTGGCAAGGGATTGATCGGTTCCGAAGTTGGCGAAGAGGATTTTTTGAGTCATTTTATTTCCGCCAGCACTCACGATAATATTTTATTCTTTACGGACAAGGGGCGCGCTTTTCAGACGAAGGTTTACGAAATTCCGGTAGGGACGCGAACTTCAAAAGGAAAATTGGTCCAGAATTTTCTTGAAATTCCGTCTGATGAAAATGTGAACGCGATTGTGAATTATCCGCATGGGTCAAAAGATTTTTTGGTAATGGTGACAAAAAGGGGCGTTATCAAAAAAACGGCGTTGGAAGAATTTGAAAGCGTGAGGCGGACGGGCATTATCGCTATTGGTTTGAAACAAGCCCCGACGTCAAAGGGTCGGGGTTCCGACCAAAGCGTCGGAAGCGATCAATTAAAATGGGTGAAACTCTCATCGGGCAAAGATGAGATAATTTTGGCGACCGTCAAAGGGCAAGCGATAAGATTCAAAGAATCGCAATTGCGGTCTATGGGAAGAGGGGCAGCCGGAGTTACGGCAATCAGATTAAAGGGGGGTGATTTTGTGGCAGGACTTGATATAATAAGAATAAATCCCAAATCCCAAATCCCAAATCCCAAATTATTAGTGGTGACGGAAAACGGGTTTGCAAAACAAACGCCATTGAAAGAATACAGAATTCAGAGCCGTGGCGGTTCCGGAATCAAAGTCGCTAAAATTACCGCTAAAACCGGATTTATAGTCGCAATTCAGATTATCAGTGAAGAGGAAGAATTGCTGGCGCTTTCGTCAAAGGGCCAGATAATCAGAACGAAAATCTCCGCTATCAGAACAGCCGGTCGCGCCACTAGTGGAGTGAAAATTATGAAATTAAAAGAAAAAGACAAAGTAATGGGAGTGGTAATATTATAAACCCCCACACCAAACGAATTGTGGGGATAAGAAATAAAATTTTAAAAACATAAACGAATAAAAATTTACTTCATCATTCTATGGTGTAAATTATAAATTCGTTATGGTGTGGGGGTGAACTTAACTAAAAATCAAATAATGATAATTTTCGGAGCGGCATTCGTCGTCATAATTGTTGTTTTGATTTTTATCGGCGTTTTGCCGGGGAGAAAACAAGGCGGCGGTCCCGGGCTTGGCACAATCGGTAATGAACAGCAAACGGAAATAAGATTTTGGGGGGTGGAAAACGAACAATTGATTCGGCCGGTTCTTGATTCTTATTCACAAGTCAATAAAGCGGCGAGAATAGCTTATACGCAATTTAGCGAAAGCGATTATGAAAAAAGATTGGTTGACGCGATGGCCAGCGGTCAAGCGCCGGATATTTTAATGTTTCATAACACTTGGCTGCCGAAACACGCTAATAGATTATTTCCATTGCCGGCAACAAGCGGATTTTCCGTGACGCAATTAAGACAATTATTCCCGCAGGTAGTGGAAGCGGATTTTTCCGCGAACAGCAATATTTACGCTTTACCGGTTTATATTGATACTTTGGCTTTTCTCTATAATAAGGATATTTTTGACGCCAAAGGCGTGGCAGTGGTGCCGAAAAATTGGAATGAGCTTCAATATGTTATTCCGCGATTAAGAGAATTGGATTTTAATAATAAGATCGTTAAAGCCGCGGCCGCCATCGGCGGTTCGGAAAGAAGTCTTAACAAAGCGAGTGATTTATTAAGTTTAATAATGCTTCAATCAGGAACTCAAATAATGGATGAATCCGGCAAGGCCGCGTTTGCCAGGGGTGGCGGAGAAGAAGCGCTGAATTTTTACATTCAATTCAGTAGTCCCAACAGTTCCGCTTATACTTGGAATGACAATCTCCGTTATTCTTTAGATAGTTTCAGTCAAGGGGAAACGGCGGCGATTTTCAATTATCAATCCATTATTTCCGTTATTAAGGCGAAAAATCCGTTTTTGGATCTGGCAGTGGCGCCGATGATTCAGCCATCAGGCGTTTCTCAGCCCGTGAATTACGCGGATTATTGGGGGTTGGCGGTTTCCAATCAAAGCCCCAATTCGCAGACAGCTTGGGATTTTATTATGTATTTTAGCGTTGACCCCGTGGTTAATGAAAAATATCTACAAGAATCAAAAAGACCGCCGGCTCTAAGGAGCTTGATTCAAAAATATCTTAATGACCCGGATTTGGGAGTTTTCGCGAGTCAAGCATTGACCGCGAAATCTTGGTTCCAGCCGGACAGCGTTGGTGTTAGGCGGATTTTTTCCAATATGATAGAATTAGTATCAAGCGGTAGATTGTCAATTGACCGCGCCTTGGAGCAAGCGGAGAATGAAATAAATTCGTTATAATTAGTAAATAGTAATATGAAAAATTACAATTCAAAATTCAAAATTATTTTACTGATTATTGCTGCTGCCTTTTTACTTTCTACTTTCTACTTACTATTTACTACTAATATCGCGCAAGCGGCTGATGGTCTTGTTCCTTGCAACGGTCTTGGTTGTAAATTCTGCCACCTTATCACATTAGTCGGGAATGTTATTAATTTTGCTCTTTATAACATCGCCATTCCTTTAGTGGTGGTGTTTATCGTTTGGGGAGGCTTGACGATTATGACTGCCGGCGATTCTACGGAAAAAGTGGGGCAAGGCAGAAAAATGATTCAATCGGCGATTATCGGCGTTTTTATCGCTTTAGGCGCGTGGATGATAATCAATATGGTTTTGAACGCTGTGGGAATTTTAAGCGGCGCTGGAGGCAGTTTTGTCCCATGGGAGTGGGGTGGCAAAAATCCTTTTAAATGTTAAATGCGCCGGCGTTTGACTTTTTTTAAACTTTTGAGAATGGGGTGAATACTCAATTTGCGTTAAATAATTAAAGCGAGGCTATCTTGCTTCTATTAATAGAAGCAAGATATTTTATTTTATAAGTCTATTTTTGCCGTATCTCATATTGTCTTTATATCTTAAATCTAGAAATTGCCATCGATTTTTACCGTGTGTCGGAATAAAAATTGGGAGGCTATTGAGCCAATTTATTAAATCAGCGGTTGCTTCTCCCATATCTTTAATTGTTATTTTTTTTGACCGCGAATTTTCTAATTTATTTTTTAAATCGTTTTTAGTTTTTGCATTTTGAGCAGTATAATATTGAGATCCGTGATAAATAGATTTTTTAGACAAATTTTTCTTAACAGCGCTAATAGTTCCGTGTGAAATCCATAAAATATCGCCAATTTCCCTGTATTTTTTGCCTTGGCTGATTAAAAAAGCGGCGGTTAGTCTTTTTATTATTAAATCTTTTTCTTTGGCGCTTAAAATAATCTCTACTGTTTCTTGAAGTTGTTTAGCAGATTTTGTTTCTTGAAGTTTTTTTATAAATTCCAGCCAAATAAATTCTTGCCATTCTTTTCTCGTTTGAAATTCGGAAAGATTTTTCATCCCGTTAGAAATCCATCTTTATATAACTAATTGGTTAATTTCTGATAGATATTTGATTAAATTATTTTATTTCCCATTAGTAAAAAATTTCTAACGGGATTCATATTTTTATTTTTTTTATAGTTTTAGTTTTTTAGATTTTAGCTCTTTGATTTTTAAATATTGGTTTTTTTAATTTAATTCCATTTTATAATTATTTTGCTACTATTGATGGTAGCAGGAAATATTTATTTTGCAAATCTGTTTTCACCCTATCTTATAATTTCACCATATCTTATAAAATTATCTTGCTTCTATCAATAGAAGCAAGGGACATTAACAAAAATAAGAGAAACAACAAAAACAAGAAATATTATTTATTTGATAATTTTATATCACATTTTATTTTTTTTATTACTATCGGTTATTTATTTTTTATTATCATTTAGTTGGTATGGTGTGGGGTATAGCTTGCTTCTATCAATAGAAGCAAGCTGTGTTAACGAAGATAAATGGTTTGTAAATGATTATTTGCTATAAGCATTATGTTTTGGGTATTTACTATAAGTATTATATTTTGGGGTTGGATATGTCCTGTCAGCGTTTGACTTTTTTAAACTCTTATGTTATTATTTAACCATAAATTAAGAGGCTTTGTCTTTTGATTTTGCCCCGCGCCTTTGAAAGATACGGGGTTCGGACCTTAAAAAATATAAGGCTACAGAATACAGACGTATTACAGATATACGGATTTATTATTTATCCGTATATTTGTACAAAATCCGTATTTTGTAGCTAAATTAAAATGGCTGAAATGGCCGAGGAGGATGTGATGGGAATTTTCTTAGTAATTTCTTTTGTTTTAGTCGCCGGACTTTTTATAGCGGCAATTGTAACTCTCTTTTTTAAAGAAGGGCTGATAGAGGTCGCCCCCATGAGGGCAGTTGTATGCAAAAATTTATGGGATGGCATTCCTTTTGCATTAAATAAAGGAATGCACCAAATTATTCCGGGCGTTCATAAAAAAATTAGAGAAGTGACGCTCGAAAATGAACCGTCTGATCCTCAAAAATGCGACGTCATTACAGGTGATGGCGTGGGTATAGGAATTGATTATGTAATTTATACCCAAAAAGTTGTTAATCCGGTTAAAGTTGTGACAGAAATAGATTATGAAAAAAGGCGCGGCTTAATAACCGACAGGATTAAGGCATATTTTCAGGATCAAGCAACGAAATACTCGACAGAAGATTTTATCGCTAAGGAAGGTCTTAAAATTAAGATTAAAAAAGATCTTCTTAATGATGTGGAAAATGACGTAAATCAATCTCTTGTTGATGGCGTAGAAAATCAATGGGGGATTAGAGTTGAGATTCAAGTTCAAAATATAAAGCTTCCTCAAAAACTTGAAGAAGTTGTTGAAGAAGCGGCAACTGCGGAAAAGGAAGGCGAGAGAATTCGCGTAAAAGCGGAAAAAGCAGGCGTTCCTCCGTGGTTAATGGCCATAGGAGATATGATTTACGATGTTGTTAGAGCGACGAAAGGAGGTAATAAATGAATGCAAGATATCTGCTTTTTATTGTAGCAATCATAGCTTCAATTGTTTTTTTAACAATTGTGGCTTTGTTTGCTGGTTTTGCCGGCGTGTTGTTTAGTTTTATTGCAGTAGCGGCGATATTATTAAGATTCGCCAGTTTTTTGGGATTTTTTAATATCCCGCCGCTAGCAAGAACTTTAAACAGCGGGGCAATGGTATGCGCTTTGATAGTGATAATAATAACTGGTATATCAAGGCAAATATCTTTTGCGCCGTCGCCGTCGGCTTCAGTTAATAACGCGTCAACGACGCCGCCAGCCGCAACTTATTCGCTTTGCGCTGACGGCGAATACGACTTTTCCAATCTTGATATTAAGAAGGTTGGGAAAGTTGAATTTCCTGTTAGTCGCCGCGACTGTTGGATAAAAGTCACGCTTCCGTCAAAGAATTGTGTTACTCATGATTCCACGGTGGAAGTTAAGAGGGTATGGGATGACGGGGCGACTGACGTCGAAGGACCAAATAGAATTAATAAGTCGCATACTGGCAATATAATTTTTATTAAATCCCTCCA
>Ga0210051_1007245_pt1 | contig 10362 bp, 6 predicted proteins | sample CryGey092014_all_FD_185464 | JGI IMG/M metagenome (GOLD analysis project Ga0210051, IMG submission 185464) | Groundwater microbial communities from aquifer - Crystal Geyser CG23_combo_of_CG06-09_8/20/14_all (SPAdes) (version 2) | ecosystem: Environmental > Aquatic > Deep subsurface > Groundwater ...
AAAAAAGAAAGCCTCTTGAATCCTTAGCTAGCAAGAGTCTATACCAGAGACCCGGCGTTGTAAAGTAAACGTGTGAGGCGTTAGCGCTATGAGCTGGCATAATACCTAAAACGTTTATTGATATTATTATCAGAAGAATAATATTGCAGAAACAAGAGCTATCCACCCAAGAAAGTTCTCTCGGGTGGATAGCGTAGATTAACAATGTCGTTTATCGCTCACAGAGTATAAAACAAGTGAGCTACAAATCGTTTATTCCTACCTGAGCGTTACGGTTACAAATTTCGAGCTTCCATCATTAAGCTCGATCCTTATCCGCCAGATTCCTACCGATAGATTCTTAGTTGCGAGATCAAAGCTATAATGGTTACCATTGCTCCCAAACGAATTACCTGTCGTCGCTGGGCTTGTCGATACACCCTCTACCTCACTGCCGGGCACCCCGTCGACGACCTTAGACAGATAGATTCTGGCAACGGCATTTGTTACAAGATTACCGTTTGCGTCTTGCAACTGGAACTTGACCGGAACTGTGCTGCCATATTTAAATACTGTCCTGTCCCCACTTGCATAAATAGGCGGCAGGATTCGGAAATTAGCGTAGCGCACATAGTATGTCACCGTTTTTATCGTATGGTTTCCGGCATTATCCGTTGCGTCAACCGTAAAGGTATGCGCCCCGACTATAGAAGTATCAATAGCTTCTCCGCTCGCAACGGTCCCTGCTGCCGATGCAAGACCCGATACGGTATCCGTAGCCGTCCAGTTCGCAAGAACAAGCTGCCCTAACGAATACTCAGCTCCATCGCTTGGGATAGAAATGGTTATTAAAGGCGGGGTCTTATCTATTTTTAGCGTCTGTTGCTTAGTTATCTCAACATTCCCGGCCATATCCGTCGACCGATAATAGATAGTGGTCTCTCCTTCGGCCGTTATCAAAAACTGGCTGGTATAGGTAACCCAATCTTCGCCGTCAAAGCTATATTCCGTTTTGGCCACACCCGAGACATTATCAGTTGCTATAAGTGTTGCCTTGACATCTGACACGTACCAGTCGTTTTCACCAATGGTGCCCTCCAGGATTAACCTGGTAACCGGCGCCGTTTTGTCTATTTTGATCACTATCTTCTTGTATGTTCTATTGCCCGCCTTGTCTTTTGAGCAATAATAGACATCGGTAGGCCCATCACCCGGAATTGCTATCGGACCGGTATACGGGTACCACGGTCCATCACCAATGCTATAGCCTATCCTGTCGACACCCGAGCCCCCATCCCCTACTGAGAGAGATAGCTCAGGGGATGAATACCAGCCATCGCCGATGTTGGTCGTAACGGTCGGCGGTATCGTATCGATCCTCACCACATATTCCTGGACGGGTCCAACGTTTCCCGCATTATCTATTGAGCGATAGTAAACCGTAGTGGTTCCTTCATCTGAAACCGTAAACGGCCCCATGTACGGAGTCCAGTCCGTGCCGCCGAAGTTATACTCGGTTCTTGCAACACCCGAACCATTGTCTCCAGACACGAGAGTTATTTGAGCAGGGCTTGTGTACCAGCCATTGTCACCACCCGGCAGGCTCGGGATGATAGTGGTCGTTGGTACCTCGGGATCGCGGTTAACCGGGATGCAATGCCCACCCTCCCCATCATCAATGGCTTCGATATTGCCAGCATTGTCTATCGATCTGTAGTAAAGGGTTGTTATACCCTCAACATCTATGGCAAAAGGCCCTGTGTAGGTAATCCAGTTTTCACCGTCAAAACTGTATTCAGTCCTTGCAACACCAGAGCCACCTTCATTATCAATTGCAGTCATGGTAACGGTCACGTCTGAGACATACCAGTCGTTTTGCCCCATGATTCCCTCTAATATAACGGTCGTAATAGGAGCTATCGTATCTTGCTTTAGAGCCTTCTCGCGAGTTTCCTCGACGTTACCCGCCCTATCCGTTGACCGGTAATAGAGCGTCATCGCACCCTCGGTTGAGACTATAAACGGGGCTGAATACACCATCCAGTGCTCCCCATCGAAGCTATATTCGGTTTTGGCCACGCCGGAAATATCATCCATCGCTGTAAGTTGTACCTGGATATCCGAGACATACCAGTCGTTATCACCCAGATCCCCGTTCAGGATAGCCGCACTCGTGGAAGGAGGGGTCTTATCTATATTTACCGATGCCTGCTTGGCCTCCTCGGTTCTTCCCGCATTATTTATCGAGCGGTAATAAACGGTCGCCGTTCCTTCTTCTGAGATCGTAAACGGCTCGTTGTATATATCCCAGGCGGCGCCATCAGAGCTATACTCGGTTTTCGCCACGCCTGAAACTTCATCAACTGCGGTAAGTTGTACCTGAACATCAGATTGATACCAATCATTCTGCCCCAGCATGCCGCTTAATGAAAGCGAGGTGACAGGCACCGGTACGGCAATCTTGACCACCTGTTGCTTCGCTGGCTCAACATTACCCGCTTTATCCGTCGAACGATAATAGGCAGTCGTCGTGCCTTCAGCCGAAACGGTAAACGGAACCGTATATGTAGTCCAATCGGTATCGTTAAAGCTGTATTCCGTTTTGACTACCCCTGAGCCATCCACACCATCGGATGCCGATAAACTCACTTGAACAGCCGAAGTATACCAACCGTCGCTACCCAGGTCACCGGAAAGACTGACTTGCGTTAAGGGAGCTGTTTTATCCAGGGCAGTTACCCAACCGTTCGGCGTTGTCCAGGGAAGATTATCCTGCGCTGCATTGACCCCATACGGATAGTCGACAAAACCGTCTCGATTGTTATCGGGGGAAGTCCAGTTGCTCCAGTAGTTCCCTCCGGTTGGCTTTGCTAAGTCGAGGGTGTTATATAGCCATGAACCATCAAAACGAGCTTGGCCTCGATTGTTAATGAAATTGTTATTGTAGACTTTATTGTTACTGCAATAACCCATGTATAAGCCATAAATATTGTTTGTGCTCATTGACCAGGCATTACTAGAGATATTGTTCCTTGTAAGAGTATTGTTATTTGACCAGTAAAAATAAAGCCCATATATTTCATTTCCATTGACAGTATTTCCCGTAAAACTATTGTTTGAGGACCCATTGGTTACCCAAAAACCACAATATCGGTTGCTATTTGCGGAGTTGCCAGCAAAGCTGTTGCTGCCATCGTTTTCCTCGAGCTTTATTCCAACGTTACCATTAGCGTTAGCGGTATTATCATTACAGGTATTGGCATCAGAGCGGTTGAGAAGAATTCCGTGATACGTGTTTAAGTTAGCAGTACTATTAGTAACTGTATTATTGCTAGAATAATTAAGCCATATTCCACAGTACTTATTTAAACTAGCGTTACTACCGGTAACGCTATTAAAATTAGACCTGTAGAGGTGTATTCCATACATAAAGTTATTGACCGTAAGATTTTCAATCTTAACGCCGGTTCTGTCCGGAAGATAAACCCCATTGCCGGTACCACTTCCAATAACCGCATGGCCGTTGCCGTCTAAGGTTATGCCATCGTTATCTATCTGGATAGTCTCGGTCACGTCCTGGGTTAAAGTGGCTACCTTTGCGTCTGCATCCCAAGTGCCGATACCCGGTTTGCTCCATCCGTTATCACTAAGAAAAATCGTAGACGGCCTCGGTTGGATAAAAATAAGGTGCGCCTTGGAGAGGTCCTGGGTGTAGGTATAATTTCCGCTCGCATCTGTAGTAAAGGCCAGATGATTATGATAATTGTCTGCATACATATGGTAGGTGGTCAGAGGAGTAAATCCTCCTAAAGTTATCTGTGCCGATGATGAGTTAGAAGCAGGTTCGATGTGTAGAGTAATCATTTCAGGTACAGATTCAAGAACAATCTTGATCGGCTCTGAGCTATCTAGGGTCACATTTATGTACTCGCTGTTTGTGAGTTCAAAATATATACCTGTATCCTCAAGTTTTCCCGGCGTTTGAACCTCTGTAGGCACCTGTGGATCGGCCAGGTAATTGGATGTTATCGGTAAGATCGGCAGCTCTGTCTCCGCCCAAGCTACCCCTATACTCATCAGGCCCAAGAACAGAGCTGTTAACAGTAGGATTCCGAGAGTCTTTCTCATACGTTCTCCTCTCCACCACATCAAAACCTTCAATCAACACTTCAGAAGCCTTAACCCTAATAAGCTATCCCTGAATTAGGAGTAAAGGCTTGGTCCGATAATAATTACCAACCCCTTTACTATCAGATAAAGAATATCCGCTGAATGCTCAACGGTGGTTTGTTGCCCTGGAATCATTTTCAGACGATCGTCTAAATAAAAAACCAACGATTACCCAAAGCATTAATGGGCCTGTTTATGAATTGCATTGATCCTAGTGCTAAATGCTGTGATAGTAGAAAACGATTAAAGCTTGCCGCAGTGTTTCTAGGATCAAGTCCCAATTTTTCTGTAAATCCGTTCCTCAAGATCAACCCCTAGATTGAAACCAGAGCCGGCTCTGGTTTCGCTGCTTGCACTGCTACTTTCTCCCTTGCCGACATATCAAGGTATTTCTTGGATGCTATCCACTCCTCAGTCTGTTCAGCTGCCAAAGCCGTGATGAGTCGCAGTGCTGCTTGCTCGTTTGGAAAGATCCTCACCACCTTGGTCCTGCGTTTGATCTCCTGATTAAATCTCTCAAGCATGTTCGTTGTCCTCATTCTCTTGCGGTGAGACTCTGGTAGAGAAAAGACAGCCAGGATGGAATCTTGGGCTTCTTCAAGCAGATCAGCTACAGCCGGGTAGCGCCCCTCGTAGCGGGCAATGGCCGTACCCAGTAGCTCGCGGGCGCGTTTGCCGTCCGCGCTATTAAATATGGACTGCATATCAGCTTTCAGTGCCGCTCTATCTGCCTTGGCCACCTTATCCAAGATATTTCGCATGAAGTGGCACTGGCAGCGCTGCCAGACGACACCGGTAAAGACCTTCTCAAGCGCCGCTACGAGCCCGGTGTGATCATCGGAGACCGCGTACTCGACCCCGGTAAGGCCCCGCTCTTTGAGGGATCTAAATACCTCGGCGTAGTTGGTTTCATTTTCGGTGTTTGCCACCTCTACCGCGAGGATCTCGCGGGTGCCTTCCTCGCTGATGCCGACGACAATTAAAACTCCCTGGCTTACCACCCCCCGAGGTGTGCGCACTTTCTCGTAGCGCGCATCGATGACGAGATAGGGGTAACTCCCGAGAGGGCGGTGCTTGAAGGCGAGAAGCTCAGCATCAAGACCCTCCGCTAAACGGGACACCTGACTCTTTGATACCGTGTGCCCGCAGAGTTCTTCGGCTATCTTTGTAACGTTTCTGGTTGAAACCCCCTGTACATACATCTCGATAATGGAGAGCACCAGTGCTTTCTCACTTCTTTGATACCTTTCAAAAAGCTTCGTTGAAAAACTGCCTTCTCTATCCTGCGGAACAGCGAGGGTGATATCGCCGACTCTGGTGTGAAGCATCCTGGGTTTGTATCCATTGCGATACCCCTGGCGCTCATCGCATCTCTCATAGGGATCAGCCTGTAAGAACTCGGTGATCTCTTCCTCCATGTATGCCTGCAGAAATCTCTGCACTATCACTTTTAAAAAATCCCTGTCATTTAGTAGCGCTTCTTGCAAAAACGCAGTCGAATTCGTACTCTTTTCTTGAGCCATCGTAATTTCCTCCTAATGGTAAAGTTTCGTCACTTTCTATTTTGAGGAACGATGGCTCATTTTCAACCCATCTTTAAAAATGATCCTTTTTACAGAATTATATGGGCGCGATCGTTTCTAGTGGTATCGATAAGAAAGGAGTTTTAGTGCTAAGTTCCTTTATGCAGTGCGGATAAAACTAATCATGATTAACTGTGTAATATGCAATATAATGTATATCGGCATCAGCACATAAGTCTTTAATAAAGCGGTTAAAGTTGAGGCAAACAAAAAAAGCCAGGTCACAAAAGGTTTCTAAGTGACCTGGCCTATTGGAAGTAGAGTGGTAACTCTACTGATTGGATAGTTGCCATTACTGCCTTATCTCTTTCCATGCGCTCCTTAACTCTTTCAACAGTTCTTCGATTTGCTTAATTCTCCCAATGTCATCATTCGCATTAGCGATCGTGAGCTGCTGCAACATATAAACATAAAGACCCTGCAGGTTTGTTGCCACTTCCCCGCCCTCTTCCATGTTGAGCGAAGCGAGAAGTTCCTCGATAATAGCTATCGTTCGTGTTATATACTGCGTCTTCTGGGCTGTATCACCCTTTTTGATGCAAAATGTAGCTTTACTAAGGCGAGTTATAGCTCCGTCGTACAGCTGAATGATGAGATCAAGCGGATTCGCGGTGGTCGTTACCATCGTATCCGTATACGCGTTTTGCGCATAAGCTGTATTCATTGTATCGATTCCTTCCTATTTATTGCTATTATTTAGCGCTGCGAACTGTTGGCTAATATAGTTACCTTGGCCCTGAAGCAGTTGGATCTGCTGATCAAGACTGTTGAATTTCTTCCTGAGACCTTCTTCTACTTTATCAAGTCTTCGTGAAAGCTCTTCTTCTCTCTTGGTCAACAACTTGGTCGTTGCAGTGTAGCCATTCTGCTTGTCTGGAATGGACGTTTTAATATACGTATCGAGTGTCGACTCCAGAGACGTCGCCATGGTGTTGAGTGTTGTCACAACATCCTGGTCGTCGGTAGCCAGTGCCTCATCAAAGGTGGCCGAATCAAAACTCAAAACACCATCTTTGTCATGAGTAACACCTAATAACGTGAGTGAACTGTCATTATAGGTATTAGTGATAACATTCCTAACGGTAGATTTGAGAGAGCTAATCGTGCTATCTGTATGCATAATGCCCGTTCTAGCACTCGTTCCCTGGAGATCCTTTATACTCTTCATTGCGGCATTAAAAGCGCTTACGAATGAACTGACCTTTGCTTTTAATGCACTAGTATCCTTTGAAACGTTGAGGCTAACAGGATCACCGCCTGAATCCTTTAATAATGTGAGTGTGACCCCTTCTATAACATCCGATATGGTGTTTGAGGATTTTGTTATTGTGAACGTATCAACGACAAGTACGGCGTCTTTTGGTTTTGCCGACTGCATCAAATTCGCGGTTCCTGGGACGACATCCCCGGAACCATCATAGGTAGGATTAAATGCAAGCTGCGACAAGCCGTTCATATCCAGATCATCGGGGTTCTCTTCAAACGTACCGTCGTTATCCTCATCGACTTTTACAACGATTTTGTTAGACACGCCCGTCTCGTTGGACGTTAGGATGAGTCTGTTTCCCGTCCCATCATTCATAATGGACGCGGTGACATCGCTCTTAGCATCGTTAATGGCATTCTTAATACCTGTAAGAGTATTATTGGTTGAATCGATTGTTATTGTAAATACGGCGCCGCTCCCCACCTGGATCTGGAGCTTCTGTGTAGTATTTGGGGCTGTTAAATCGGCTACGGAATCGGTTGTATTGACAAAAGTTGTAGAATAAATGCTTTGTGCAGCCGCTATGTTAGTAATGGTGATACTATGATTTGCAGCTGAAGCACCTGTGCTGGTAGTGGCTGTAAAAATAGTTGAATCTCCTGAGGTTACCTTCATGCCTAAGATATCACTACTCTTCAGTGCGGTCACAGTGCTCTTGAAGCTACTAAGTGACGACAGCAGGGTACCGAGACCACTAATTTTAGCTTGGTAGTCAGCCTCTTTTGCCTGTAACTTAAAAAGCGGCTGGCGTTCGATTTGCATAAGCTTACTGACAACATCGTCGGTGTTGATGCCGGAGAAAATCCCCGAAGTTGTTAATCCCATTTTCTACGCCTCTTTATCATAACTACGCTTCACATTTTCCTGAAGGCGCTCGTAGGCACTGATGAGTTCCTTTGCCGGTATCTGCTTGACTACTTGGCCCTCTTTATCTAAGAACTGGATGACGATATACTTCTCATCCTGGACAGCAAAGACAGCTTTGTTGGTGTTGATTGCAACCTCTGGCTCAGCCTTCTTAGATGCTTTAATCTCTGGAGCCGGTTCTTTCTTTAGTAACGGCTCAGAGGGTTGTATGCTTTTGCTTGAAGCGATATTTAATTGTTGAATACCTGTTAACTTTACGTCCATAATATTTAAATGGAGGGCGGCGGGTTAGGCCGCCCTCTCATTTCCTCCAATTAACTACTGCCTAAGCAGCGTCAATACGTTTTGTGGTAAAGAATTAGCCTGAGCTAATACCGAGATACCAGCCTGCTGCAGGATCTGCGCTTTTGTTATGTTAGCGGTTTCTGAAGCAAAGTCGGCATCCATGATACGCGAGTGAGCAGCGGTGATGTTCTCAAGAACATTAGAGAGGTTTGACATGGTGGATGTAAACCTGTTAAGAATAGCACCAAGGTCCGCTCTCATGTTTGAGATAACGTTGAGCGCCGAGTCAACGCGATTGATAGCATCGTTTGACTTATCAACATCGGTAACCTGTACAGCACTAAGGTTTTGGGTGGTGTCTACGGTAATTGTAGATGTACCCGCGCCAAAACCGAGCCTGTTACCAGCATCGTTTATATCAATGTTGGTGCTCGATGAAAGGGTTAAGGTGCCCCTTCCATTGATAGTGCCGGCAGCGTACGCATACGAGTTAGCGGCACCGCCGGATGCAACCTCGGTTGATACGATATCGATGTTACGACCATCGGCAGCTGTGAGTTTGATGAAACCGCCGGTGACCTCAGCGGTGACGCCGGTCTGACTTGCATAAACGTTGATCGTGTCGACAAGCTCCGACTGCGTAACAGTTACTGCACCAGTGTGCTCATAGACATTGACCCCGTTGATCTCAAGCTTATAATGATCGGCGGCATTATCAAGAGTAACACCAAAGGCGTTGGTGTTGGTGTTGGTTGTTGCATTAGTAGTAGCTGTGACACCGGATATACCGCTTGAATTGATAGCCATCGCTTTAGCATAAGCGCTATCTGCAAGCTGGCCAGCTTCTGAACCTGCAACTGATAGCGCAACTTCTGTGCTGTTAACATAAACACTGTCATCAACAATGTTCGTAGTGCTAACTGCTACACCTGTATCTGTTGCGATTTGGCCGATCTGAGTTGATTTCAGACCCTGGTTCAAGCTAACGTTGATGGTCTGACCTGCGTTTGCACCAATCTGGAACGCTTTTGTACCAAGCGTGCCATCAAGCAACGTCTGGTTGTTAAACTGAGTCTGTGTTGCGATCCTGTCAACCTCCTGGATGAGCTGCTGAACCTCTTTGTCGGTTGCAGAGCGATCCAGCGCGGTGTTCGAGGCGTTAGCTGACTGGACAGCCAGCTCGCGAATCCTCTGGAGAGCGTTGGTCATCTCGTCGATAGCACCCTCAGCGGTCTGGACTAATGAAACCGCATCGTTTGCATTACGGTAGGCCTGGGTAAGACCTTTGATCTGTGAATTCATTCTCACAGCGACAGCGAGACCGGCCGCGTCGTCCTTGGCTGAGTTAATCCTCAGACCGGATGACAACCTCTGCATAGCTGTTTGGAGTGGCATGAGGGTCTTGTTGAGGTTTCTTTGAGCATTCAGTGACTGAATGTTCGTGTTGATTACTAATGGCATTTTTCAATTCCTCCTTGAGTTTTCTGAGTTTCCGATCTTATGATCTTCAACCCATCTGTCTTAGGCATCCTTGCCTTAGGATTCTTATTGTGGGTATCCTCTCTTATCCGGCCGGTTTAAAAGAAAACCTTCCACAACAAAAATGGCCTTAACGTAGGTATCGTCAGGCCATTAGCTTTTCTGCACATAATTTGAAAAATTTCTTGTAACTACTCAGCGAAAATAAATTAAAAAAGTACTTGACAAGGTTTTTGAGAAACTTTTGCAATATTCATAAAACTTTACTGATGCCTACTAAGCAGCCGTTTACCTGCATGCAAATGAGCACACAGGCATTGTATGCTAGTGGAGGGTAGCCGGGACACCTAGATATTTTTGTCGTCACACAAGCGAATACAAACGCTAAAATCCCTCCTTAAAAATCCATGAGATAATACACCTATACTGTAAAGTGGTAGGTGTGATATTTGAAGATAGACACAATCGATGTTGATGCCGCTATTGGTAGCGTCAAACAGCTTCTCAAAGAGGAGCCCGATCTGTCGCCCGCTTTAAAATCGGCCCTGGAAATTCTGCTGCTGCTGATATCCGTGCTACTTGGCCGCGTTGCACTAAACAGCAACAACAGCAGCAAGCCGCCATCAAGCGATCCCAACCGCAAAAAAGCAGGCCGGGAAAAATCAGACAAACCCTCGGGCGCTCAAAAAGGGCATATCGGAACGACACTTAAAAAGATACCCGACCCCGACG
>Ga0210051_1007248_pt1 | contig 10361 bp, 11 predicted proteins | sample CryGey092014_all_FD_185464 | JGI IMG/M metagenome (GOLD analysis project Ga0210051, IMG submission 185464) | Groundwater microbial communities from aquifer - Crystal Geyser CG23_combo_of_CG06-09_8/20/14_all (SPAdes) (version 2) | ecosystem: Environmental > Aquatic > Deep subsurface > Groundwater...
GGGAGCTAAAAAAGAAGCGATTAATAAAAGCGATGTTTTTATTGGGGTAACTGGAATTGGCAATCTTCTAGATAATCTTGATGTAAAATTAATGAAAGAAAAACCTATAATTTTTGCTCTTTCCAATCCTAGTCCTGAAATTTTTCCTGAAGAAATAAAGAAAGCCACTAAAAATTGTATTTTTGCCACTGGTCGGTCTGATTTTGAAAATCAGATTAATAATATCATTGTTTTTCCCGGAGTTTTCAGAGGGCTTTTAGATTTCAGGAAAAAAATGGATTTGGCTCTTGAATTTAAAATTGCCAAGGCCATTGCTTCTTTGGTCAAAAAACCGAATGCTAAAAATATTATTCCCAATCCTTTTGATAAAAGGTTGCTAAAAACCATAGTTGCTTGTATCAGGAGATATTAAGAATTTGATAGAATTAAAATATATGAAAAAATCTCAAACAAAAAACAATCCTAAGAAAATGCGAAGTTGGGGTCAGGCTGCTAGAATGGAAGGTCGTCGAACCAACAAAGGAAACAAATAAATTTTTATAAACTTAAAACTGCCTGGTGGGCTGTTTTTTATTCTCTTAATTTTTTTTTAATTCTTCTATCTCTTATTTTAATTCTAGCATTTTTAATTCTCGGCCAATAACTAGTTTATTGAATCTTTCAAGCTCTTCCACTTTTTCCTGAAGTTTTTTAGTTTTTTCTTTAATTAGAATCAACGCTCCATTTTTTGAATATACTTGAAAGCATGATGCTGGTCTTGAATTTGCCTTCTTTTTTGTTGATGATGCGGGAAAATGTCAAATCAAGAAGGTAGCCATAGAGAAAATACCATTCAACTGCAAGCGGAGCGGCTGTAGTTGAGAAAAAACCAACGCTCTTGTATTTTAAACCCTGAATTTGCCTGAGGTATGTTGCGATTGGCAAAGCGATCCTTGTCCAGTTTGGGCTGCCGACAATAACAGTGTCATAATCAGAAACATCTGAATGATTAGAGCTAGCTTTTCAGTTCCACCAGTACTTGAGTAATAAGCAATTAAGATTTTTATTTTATTTATTATATCATATAATTGTTTTTTTAAATTTCTTGATTGATGTCAAGAAATCGCCATTTTAATTGATTTCTGCTAAAATAATATTGATAATTAATTAATTTTAAGAATATGTTTGAGCTAAAAAATAAAGTTGCTTTAGTGACTGGGGCAAGAAGAGGTATGGGTAAAGCGGATGCTTTAATCCTTGCTAAGCAAGGGGCAAAAGTAGCTGTGACTGATATTGATTTGGAAGAATGCAAACAAGTGGTTGAGGAGATAAAAAAAGCTGGTGGAGAAGCCATGGCTTTCAAAATGAATGTCAGCGATAAAGCGGAGGTGGATAAGGTTTTTGACGAAGTTATTAAGAAATGGGGTCGATTGGATATCCTAGTGAATAATGCGGGAGTATTTTTGCCTAAGATGGCTTTAGATATGACCGAGACAGATTGGGATAAAACACTAGATATCAATCTTAAGGGTCAATTTTTGTGCGCTCAAAGAGCAGCTAAAGAAATGGCGAAAAATAAATGGGGTAGAATTATTAATATTGCTTCAATTGCTTCTGGCCAGGTAGGATGCGGTTATTCTGGAGGGGCACATTATTCAGCTTCAAAAGGAGGTATTATTGGGATGAGTGAAACTTTAGCACTTGAGTTAGGTAGATTAGGAATTACAGTTAATGTTATTGGGCCAGGCACGGTTGATACTCCTATGATTCAAGGCATTAAAGATTCTAAAGAAGCAATGGCAGCCATATCAGCCAGGGTTCCGTTAGGTAGAGTTGGCAGGCCAGAGGAAATCGCTGCTCTCGTCGTCTTTTTAGCATCTGAAGAGTCAAGCTATATTACCGGAGCCACTATTTTTGTTGATGGTGGTTGGTTGGCGGCATAGTTAATAACTAATTATTAAAATGGCAATTATCAAAAAAAAGAGTTGGCCCAAGGTTTTTAGTTTAATGAAATCTGGCAAAAAGAAGTTTGATTTGCGCGTAGCTGATTTTAAGATTAAAGAAGGGGATACTTTGATTATGGAAGAATACGATCCCAAAAATAAAAAACTTACTGGTAGAAGACTAACAAAGAAAGTAAAATACGTTATGAAATTCAATCTTAATGATTTTGGTCAAAAAGCGAAAGTTGTTAAAAATGGTCTTTATATTATTCAGGTTTAGTTGATTTATTATCGCGGGTTGTTATATTTTTAAACATTTTGAATGTCATGGATTTAACTAACTTAGAAAAAGCTTTGAAAGGAGAGCCGGATTTTAGATTGAAGCAGATTAAAAGAGCTATTTTTAAAGACTTAGTTAATGATTGGGATAAGATAATGGTTTTGCCTCTGACTCTTCGCCAAAAACTAAATCAGGAGCTTTCTTTGGAAATTAAAGCAGAAGTTTTTACTTCTAATGACAATAAAACCATAAAAGCTTTAATTGATTTAAAAGACGGCTTGAAAACAGAAACGGTTTTAATGCGCTACTCTGACCGCAATACGGCTTGCCTTTCTTCGATGGTTGGCTGTCCTTTGGCTTGTGAATTTTGCGCGACTGGGAAAATGGGTTTTAAAAGAAATCTGACCATAGGTGAAATTATTGAACAAGTTTTATTTTTTAACCGTTTTTTAAAAAATGAAAACCAAAAAGTAAATAGCATTGTTTTCATGGGAATGGGCGAACCGTTTCTAAATTATGATAATGTTTTAGGAGCGATTCGAATTTTAAACGATGAAGACTATTTTAATATTGGCGCCAGGCACATTTCAATTTCTACGGTTGGCATAATTGAAGGGATTGAAAAGCTGGCCAAAGAATCTTTGCAAGTTAATTTAGCCATTTCTTTACATGCTCCGAATGAAGAGCTTCGCTCAAAAATCATGCCCATTAATAAAAAATACCCTTTAATAGAGGTTTTAAGGACGGTTGAAGATTATATGAAGGCCACTCATCGTAAAATAATGTTTGAATATGTAATGATAAAAGACGTTAATGATAGTTTAGAAAATGCAAATGAATTGGCAATCTTGCTATCTGGTTTGAAGTCGTCAATTTTTATGGTTAATTTAATTTCATACAATCCAACTGGTATTTTTAAAGCTTCTTCATCGGAACGAATAAAAAATTTTAAAGCCGTTTTAGAAAAATCTAATATTGAAGTAGTTCAAAGGTATAAGTTTGGCGTAAGTATTAAAGCTGCTTGTGGACAATTGGCTTCGGGTAATCAATAAAATAATTATTATGAAGAAAAAACTTATATATGTTTTAGTTATTATTTTTGCCATTATTGGGACAATTTTAATGATTAGGTTTTTGTCTGGTGACGAAAATACTTGGCTTTGTCAGAATGGGCGTTGGTTAAAACATGGTCAGCCGTTAGCGTCAATGCCGGTTACTGGTTGTGGTCAAGTCCAAACAGAAGATATTAAAACCTATAGCCCCGAATCAGGCCAAACACTTTCTTTCCCCTTATTTATAGAAGGTGTGGCTCGTGGCAGCTGGTATTTTGAGGCAAGTTTTCCAATCAAGCTTTTAGATGGCGTTAGTGGGAAAGAATTAGCTGTTACTATTGCTCAAGCTCAATCTGATTGGATGACAGCAGATTTTGTTCCGTTTAAAGCTGTTATTGATCTTTCTTTTTTACCAGAAAATAATGAGGGAATTCTTGTTTTTCAAAAAGATAATCCTTCCAGTTTGCCTAAAAATGATAAAGAAGTTAGGGTGCCTGTTTATTTTTCAGATTTAAAAGAATTAACCGTAGTTAAAGTATTTTTTAATAACAGTAACCTTGATCCTGAGTTTTCTTGTAATCAGGTTTTTCCGGTTGAAAGGTTTGTTTCAAAAACTCAAGGCATTGCCAGAGTTGCTTTAGAATCCTTGTTAAGAGAACCGACTTTTAAAGAGGTCTTAGAAGGTTTTTCTACTAGTCTTAATTCTGGCGTTAAGATCCAGAAATTAGTTATTGAAAATAATGTGGCCAGAGTTGATTTTGATGGTCAGCTAGAATTTCAAGTAGGTGGTTCTTGCCGAGTAGCAGCTATTAGAGCTCAGATTATTGAAACCTTGAAACAATTTCCAACAGTAAAAGAAGTTATTATTTCTATAGACGGTCGAACAGAAGATATTTTGCAACCCTAATTTAATTCTCCGTCATACTATTGCTATGGCAATACTATTACGGAAGTTGTAAAATAGAAAAATGGGATTAGGAAAATACAAATATTATTTTAGGAAACCGCGATCAGCAATCGTCAAAGACGTCCTTTATTGGCTATTGATGACTGGTGCGGTGTATTTGGCGGCTAGCTCTCCCTATTTTGCTAGAAATCTTTGGCGAGAATATGGACGTTGGAAAAAATATCCCAAAAAAAGAGTTTCTGATACTTTTTATAATTTAAAAAAGCAGGGATTGATCGAAATCAAAAAACAAGGACAACAGATTTATATAAATTTGACCGAAGAAGGAAAGAAAAAGGCTAGTTTTTTGCAAATTAACGACTTAAGAATTAATCAGCCAAAAAGATGGGATAGGAAATGGAGATTGGTTATTTTTGATATAGCCCAACTTAAAAAAGTCTATAGAGAGGCATTCAGAGGAAAATTAAAAGAACTAGGATTTTCTCAGTTGCAGAAAAGCGTTTGGATTCACCCTTATGATTGCGTATCAGAAATAGATGTTTTAAAAGAATTTTTTGGTTTAACTGATAATGAATTGAGATTAATTGTTGCCGAAGAAATTGGCGATGATATGAAGATAAGAGAAATTTTTAAAATATAATCTCCGTAATAAGATTGCTATGGCAGTGTTATGACGGGGGTTGTTTATAAAATTTATTATTGTGAAAATTATTATGAAAATATATAAAACTTATTATTCTGATATGATATAATTAAATTATCTTTTAGTGTAATAAATATGTTAAATCAAGAATTTTTTTATCCATTATTTGGTTGGTTTGATAAAGATTTTTTCCGGAATCTTCAAAAAGCGGTGAAAGAAAAATATCGTTTTATTGGTGACAATGACGATAAAATTTTCTTTTTAAAATCGCTTTTGTGTTTTCAAATGATAAAAAATTATCGTATTCCGCTTTATGCCGTTAGAAAATATTTAAAAAGTGAAACCGATTTAGAAAAATTGAATAAAGAGATTAAGTTGATTGATTTTAAAATAGATTATTCGTGGGCGGTTTGGTTGCGAGATAAAAAAATGGGGAGACTAGCAAAGAAATTCTTTAAATCCAGGATAAGAATGATAGGGACAGATGATGAATTTAACGAATTTGCGCTTCGGTATCTTATATCTATTTGGTTAATCGATTGGGAGGGTCCTCTATATATATTATTACAGTTAACAAAGAAAGGCATTGTGAATCTTCACGAATTAAATGATGTTTTGTCTATGTGGGATTTTACGAGCATATTCAATAACTATTAGGGATAATGAATTTTGTTATAATATTGAGGTTGACCCGTGTTTTAAAATGGGTTAAATTATATTAATGTTACGAAAGAACAAAATGATAAAAATAAAGAAAAATGCAAAAAAAAGTTTTGTTGCAAAAAAATCTTCCAAGATAGAAAAGGTTAGTGTTATTAAAAACGAATTAGAGCAAAAGAGGGTTAGAATTAAAATAATTGGAATTGGCGATGGGGGAGCGGCGATTGTTGCGGGTTTAGCCAAAGAATTGAATAAAGTTGATTCTTGGGTCGCTAATACTGATTGGAGAAGATTTAAGAAGTTTCCCCCGATAGTTAAGGTATTTAATTTTGGAGAAAAACAAACTCATGGGGTTGGTACTGGAATGGATCCGGAAATTGGCAGGCAAGCGGCTCTAGCTGAAAAAGAAAAAATTTTTAAGATTTTGAAAGACAGCGATCTTTGTTTTTTAGTATCTTCTTTAGGTGGCGGTACTGGCTCAGGAGCGACTCCTGTTTTTGCTAAAATTGCCCAACAACAGGGTATAATGACGTTTGGTATTTTCACCTTGCCTTTTAAGTTTGAAGGAGAAAGAAAGGCGAGAATAGCCAAAGAGTCTTTGGAAAAAATGAGAAGTAATTTGAATACTAGTTTGATTTTTCCTAATGAAAAGATTTTTCAAGGCCTAGATAAAAATGTTTCTTTTAATGAGGGCTTTGCTGCTATTAATGGGATTTTATCGCAGGGATTACAAGGATTAATTGGCCTTGTTTTCCAACCAGGTCTGATTAATATTGATTTTGCGGATTTTAAAACTATTCTTAATAATAAGGGGAAACCAGCTTATTTAATTAATACTGAGTTTGAAAAAGGGATAAAAGTTGAAGATATCAAAAAAAAGATTTTTCAAAATCCATTTTTAACATATAATTTTCACCACGCTAAATCGGTCTTATTTAACATTGTTTCTGATGTAAATTTAGCACTTGGAGAAGTTACTGAAATTAGCCAGTTGGTTTTTGGGGCAGTTCATCCTGACGCTAAAATAATCTTTGGCGTGAGTTTTGATAAAAAACTTTCAGGAAAAATCAGAGTAACAATTTTAGCCATTGGCGGTAGGGAAAAGAATTTTGATATTGTTAACAAAAAATCTCAAGAAAAGCCAATAAAGATCAAAAAGTCTAGAAAAGATAAAAATAATAAAAAAGGATCGGATCAGCAGAAATTTGAGATAAAGATAAGAAGAAATGCTATTCAGGTTAAAGAAGAGGTTAAAGCGGAAGAAGAAAATATAGTGGCTAAAGAAAGAATTTGGGAGACTCCAACCATTCTGAGAAAAGGATTTTTATAGTAGGTTTAATTATATTGTCATAGTTATAATGGCTTCAAAACCAACAATTGCAGTTTTACCTCTAGCCGGGCTTGGTACCCGGTTTTTACCGCTTTCAAAGGTGATGCCTAAAGAATTGTGGCCTTTATTAAATCACCCAATGGTTGAGTATATAGCAGAAGAAGCTATGGCATCTGGAGCAAAAAAAATTATTTTAGTTTTGTCGCCCGATAAAAAAGCCATTATTGATTATTTCAGGCCAATACCAGCAGTAATGAAAATTCTTAAAGAAAGAGAAAAGACAAGTATTTTGCAAGAATTGAATCATTATGATAAAAAATGGCAACAAATAAAAATAGATGTTGTCTGGCAAAAAAAACCATTGGGTGATGGTCATGCCGTGCTTCAGGCAAAACCATTGTTTGGTAAAAGTCCGATAATGGTTTCTTTTGGAGATGATATTATTATTTCCAAGACCCCTGCTTTAGCCCAGTTAACAAGGGTTTTTCAAAAATTTGGTCAGCCAGTTTTAGCTTTGAAAAGAGTCCCAAAAGAAAAGGTTAGCTCTTATGGCATAGTTGGGGTTAAGAAAATAGGGCAGCGTCTCTACAGGATTACAAAAATAGTTGAAAAACCAAATATTGATTCACCTCCTTCTTGTTTTGCTGTTGTGGGAAAATATGTTTTAAATAATGAGTTCATTGAATATTTAAATCAAGCTAAGCCTGTTTTTCGCAAGGAAATTATCCTTGCTAAAACGTTTGAAAAAATGCTGGAAGATGGTAAAATAATTTATGGATATGATATTGATGGAGACTGGCTTGAATGTGGTAATGTTTTTGATTGGTTAAAATCAAATTTACTTTTAGCCAAAAAAAATCCTAATTTTAAAAAGATTTTTAAAAATTTTTAACAAACAAAAATGATTGAAATCACAAAAGATATTTTAAAAGAAATATATTTACCAAGGCTGAATGAAGTTAGAAAATATGATTTTGGTTTGCTTTTAGTGATTGGCGGATCTGAATTTTATTCCGGCTCACCGGCTTTATCATCCATGGCTGCTAGCAAGGCTGGAGTTGATGTTGTCAGGGTAATTGCTCCAAAAAGAGCGGCCGATATTATTGCTTCGTTTTCTCCTACTATGGCGGCTTATCCTTTGCCAGGAGATTGGTTAGGAAAAGAGCATTTAACTATTTTGTTATCTATGGCAGAGTCGGCGAAAGAAGTGGCTCGTGGAAAAGCAGCGGTGGCGATTGGCGGTGGCATGGGCAGAACCAAAGAAACACAAGACGCAATTATTGAATTTTTGACGCAAAATACTTTACCAGCTGTTATTGACGCTGATGCTATTTATGCTTTGGCTAAAAATCCAGTAGCAATAAAAGCAGAGAATTCGGTTGTAACTCCAAATACTTTTGAATTTTACGTTTTAACTGGTAAAGAAGTTTATCAGCTTCCTCATGAAGAGAGAATAAAAATTGTCCAGGAAGAAGCGGCCAGATTGCAGACAACAATTCTTTTAAAAGGAGCTGTAGATATTATTTCTAATGGCAAAGAAGTGGCCATAAATAATATTGGCAGCCCCTATCTTAGTAAGGCCGGAACTGGAGATACTTTGACTGGCATTGTCGGCGCTTTTCTGGCCAGGGGCATTGATGCTTTTACTGCCGCTCAAGCAGCCGCATATATCAATAGCTTGGCCGGTCAAATAGCGGCTAAGAAAATGAAAGAGTCTTTATCGGCTCTTGATCTAATTGAGGCCATTTCCGAAGCAATTAATTAAATTTTAAAATTATAATTATGAAAAAAAGGGTTTGACTAGGAATTCAGTCAACCCCTTTTTAGCTTGACTAAAGAGAAAAAGTATGTTATCGTTTGAAAATCTAGATATGCAATTTTCTAACTTCAAATATCAATTAAAACTTATTTTTTTTCCTTGTCAAGAAAATAACTTTAAGGCGTTGATGTTGCAACGTCAGTTTTTAATTTACTATGTTTTATTATTTTTAGCTTTAAAATCTGTTATTTTTCCATTTTATTTGTTATTTCCGAAAACATCGCTTTTTGCCGAGGTCGTTAGCTCTACTTTAATTGAGTTGGTTAACCAAGACAGAAAATCCATTGGACTACTTCCATTAAAAGAAAATCCAATTTTGAATCAGGCGGCTTTGGCTAAGGCAAATGATATGATTACAAATGATTATTTTAATCATACCAGTCCAAGCGGAATTACGCCTTGGTATTGGTTTAAGCAAAATGGTTATACTTATAAGACGGCTGGAGAAAATCTGGCTATTGGTTTTTTGGATTCAGCTGAAGTTGAAAAAGCATGGACAGAATCTCCGACTCATCGACAGAATCTTTTAAATTCTAATTTCAGGGAAATTGGTATTGCTGTTGTTGTTGGCGATTTTCAGGGCAGAAAAACAACCATAGTTGTTCAGCTTTTTGGCAATCCTGTTGTAAAATTGGCTACTACCAATCCAATTGAATCTCCAAAACCAACATTAACTCCAACCAAAACTCCGACCCCAATTCCAAGCGCAACCAGATCTCCTTTAGTTGAGACTCCAGCTGTTATTCTTGGCTTAGATTCAAGTCCTTTATTACAAGAAAAATTTAATTTACCAATTGAGATCCTAGATTTTAGTTCAAATAAATACGATCAAATAACTTCAAAAGCAATTACATTATTTTTGCTGTTCTTGGTTGGTGTTTTGATTTTTAACTTTCTTGTTAATTTGATAGAGGGAATTAAAAAACCTGGTTTAGCTTTAGATGCCGCCTTTTTTGTCTTTTTATTTTTTATTTCCAATTTTATTGATAAACAGCTTATCATTAGTTTAATTCCTCATAATTTAATTATTTAATTCAAAAGAATTGAAAAATCTATTTTTGTTTTTTATTTGTTCTTTTGCTTTTGTTTTTCTGGTTTTAAATATACTTCAGTTTTTTAATTATATGGGCAGGCAGGTGACTGCTTTGATGGAAATAAGTCCGCAAATATCGTTGTCTCCAACTTTGCCAGTAGTTGTTGATCCATTAAAGCAAAAAGAATTTCCTTTAATAGAAAAAGAAAATAGTCTAGAAATTACAAAACTTGGTTTAGAAGCACCTTTAGTTTTTGCTGTTAGCACCGAGATAAAAGCCATTACTCAAGATTTGAAAAATGGCGTAGTAGTTTATCCTGAATCAAGTTTACCTGGTCAGTCAGGAGAATTAATTGTCCTAGGACATTCTTCACCGCCAGGTTGGCCAAAAATAAGATATGATTGGGTTTTTAGTAAACTAGGGGAGCTGGAAGCAGGGGATAATATTGTAATTAATTTTGCTGGTTTACGGCATGACTATATGGTTATCAATAAGGTCTTTTTAGAAAAAGGCCAGGCATTACCAGAGAATAATTCAGATAATTCAAAACAGTTTCTTTATCTTGTTACTTGCTGGCCTCCAGGTAAAGATTTTAAAAGACTGGTAGTCGAAGCAGAGTTGTCCTTGACAAGATAAGTAATACGTGGTAGAGTTTAATATTCTTGATAGGACATTGATTAGGACATTTTATTGAAGATTGAGAAAAGTATATTA
>Ga0210051_1007252_pt1 | contig 10358 bp, 7 predicted proteins | sample CryGey092014_all_FD_185464 | JGI IMG/M metagenome (GOLD analysis project Ga0210051, IMG submission 185464) | Groundwater microbial communities from aquifer - Crystal Geyser CG23_combo_of_CG06-09_8/20/14_all (SPAdes) (version 2) | ecosystem: Environmental > Aquatic > Deep subsurface > Groundwater ...
GCAGAAGAAGAAACTTTCACAACTGGAGAAGAAGAAAAAAAAGATAAGAGAGAAGATAGAACTTTTGAGCAGGGGAAGTCTCGCTATACAGAAATCCATAGATGAAAAGGAGAACAGATTTAACAAAGGAATCCTTCTGTTCTACAGAGAACTTTCTATTCCGCCTTCTACTGATATTACACAGTGCAGGCTGAAAGAAGAGAACATCTTTTATCTAAAACATTTTTTGAAAGGCGAGAAGTCTGCCCTTGATAGCCTCTCGGGTAAGAAGGATTCGCTCCTATCAAGTAAAAACATAGCGCAGGATGAACTAAAGAAGCTACTTGCCTTGCAGAAGGAAGAAAAAGCAGTAAGAAATAAGATTCTTGCTCAAAAGAAAGCCAAGAGGAAATTATTAAACACCGTTAAAGATAAAAAGGGAGAAGTTGAGAAACTTATAGCGGAACTCAAACGCTCAAGAGAAGAACTCGATGAGTTCATGCGGAGAACCGCAAAGGATGAGAAAAAGGAGGGAAAGGTTGGAAAGTTTATCTGGCCTTCACGGGGCACTGTTGTATCAAATTTTGGAACTGTAATAGACCCGGTGTATGGAACAAAACTTTTAAATAATGGAATAGATATAAGAGCAAAGGAAGGGACGGGTGTGGTTGCATCTCATGATGGAAAGGTCGTATATGCAAGTAGATTTTACGGATATGGTAATATTGTCATAATTGACCATGAAAATGGATATCATACCCTTTACGCACATCTCTCAACCATTGAAGTAATGAATAGAGAAAAGATAAAACAAGGAGAGATTATAGGAAGGGTTGGGACATCAGGCACAGTATCGGAGTCAACTCTCCACTTCGAGATAAGGAGAGATGGGAGGGCTATTGACCCCTTGACCCTTCTGGAGTAATATATAATATGCATTAAAAAACCATAAGATTACAGATTTAAGATTTTAGATTGTAGTGTTATCGCGACTGGGAAGTCGCTCCTACAATTACCTAATTACTCAATAACTTAATGACCCAATTACTATCTTTATCTGTGCGTATCTGCGTCAATCTGCGTCCAATTTGTTGCATCTGTGGTTACTGTATATTTTGAGACTATGTCTTTTAATGATATCATAGGACAGGAGATTGCAAAGGAGATTATTCAGAAAGATATAATGAAAGAAAGACTGCCTTCTTCCTATCTTTTCATCGGACCAAGGGGAGTTGGCAAGAAACTAACAGCCGTCAATCTCGCAAAGGCAGTTAACTGCTACAAGAAGGGAGTGGACCCTTGCGACAATTGTACAAACTGTAGCCTTATAGACAAAGGTAATTTTCCGGACTGCATCATAGTCTCACCGGACGAAAAGGGGACTATAAAGATAGACAGAGTAAGAGAGATAAAGCAAGCAGTAACTCTTAAAACGATTGGGAGAAGGGTAATAATAATAGAAGACGCAGATACTATGACAGAAGAGGCACAAAATGCCTTTTTAAAAACTCTTGAAGAACCTCCTTTTGATACGACTATTATACTTATATCATCAAACCCTAATTATCTCTTTCAGACTATAATTTCTAGATGTAAGATTGTGAAATTCAGACGATTGAGTAAATTGGAGGTTGGAAGGTTACTCAAAACCCATAAAGTAGAAAATGCGGAATTAGTGGCAAACCTCTCGGGAGGTAGTATGGAAAGGGCATTATCCCTTTTAGAGTCTAACACAAGAAAACTTGCTATCAAATTTGCAAATCTGACAGTCAGGAAACGCCTCTTCACTGTTAACACTCTCAAGGATATATCAATAGAAGAGTTTCTGGATTCTCTCTACATACTCTATGGAGATATGCTTGCCCAACATTTTGGTCTACAGGTGAGAAATACCGATGTAAAGATAGTAGATAAGGGGTTATCCTCCACCCTTAAAGGAATGAACATAATCCGACAGGCTACACTCGCTCTGGATTACTATGTAAATTCAAACAATATCCTCTATTACCTCGCATACAACCTTCCAGAAATGGGTTAGTTTTGTAAAAACCTAACTACAAAAATCCTTTTTCCTTTTTCCTTGTTCTTCGTGCCTTCATGGTGAATAATCTGAAATCTATTTCATCTGCGGCAATCCCTGCCTACCGGCAGGCAGGTGCGGTTAATTATTGATCTTGCACGATTTGAAATCGTGCCTACAAGACTAATCTGCGGTTAAATTTTATTGACAAATCCACAAATTTATGTTATAATAAAGTATCTTAAAAACAAGAAAGTGTTAATCATGTCGGCCCTTAAAATAGGGTAATAATTTTATACCAGATTTTGGAGGTGAGATATATGTTATTAAAGGTTACTTATGGAGACAGAGAGACAAGGGTAGTAAAGGCACCCGATATTGGAATATCCAAGGGAGACTATATTATATATAAAACTGAAAGCGGTAAAGATATTGGATATGTAATTGAGATACTTCCTCAATCGCATATAGTATCGTACAGGTTTGCAAGCGTGGCAACGAAAGAGGATAAGGAAAAAATGGAAGCCTTGAAGAAGGAGGAGATCGAAAAAAGAAAAGAGTGCATTGCCCTTTTACCCAAGTATAACCTGCAAATGAAATTCGTTGGATGCCACATTCAATTTGATGACAAAAAAATAAAGTTTTATTTCCTTGCTGATATAAAACCTGATTATAGACTGCTTGTCAAATATCTTTCAAAAAAGTGGAATACGAAGGTAGTATTTCAACAGATAGGAGCAAGAGACTACGCAAAATGTTTCCCTGAATATGGTGTATGCGGAATGCGAACCTGTTGTTCGCAGTTTCTCAATAACTTTGAGTCTATTACCACGAATCTGTTGAGATTGCAAGACCTTGCCTGCGGAACGGACAAGGCAACGGGTGTCTGTGGAAAACTTATGTGTTGTCTCAAGTACGAGGAGAACTTCTACAAAGAGCAGACAAAAAAATTCCCTGCTGTTGGTTCGCTTGTTAACACAGAGAAGGGTGAGGGAATTATCATAGATAGAAATTTGATAACCGAAACTGTCACCGTGAAATATCCCGATGGAGGGAAATCACAGGTACATCTAAAGGAGATACAGCCTGTGTCCAAACCTCCGATGTTAATACTGGAAAAGATGTTGTTAGGTAGGAGATAACATACTATGAATAAAATACTCGTTACAACTGCGCTACCATATGCAAACGGTCCACTCCATCTCGGACATCTTGCAGGATGTTATCTACCTGCAGATGCGTATGTAAGATACCAGAGATTGAGAAGGAGGAATTGTATACACATAGGTGGAACAGATGAAAACGGCGTACCTATAACAATAAAGGCAGATTCTCTCGGTAAAACTCCTTCTGAGGTTGCAACATATTACTATCATGAGATAAGTAGGGAACTAACAAGTATAGGTATCACATATGACCATTTTGGAAGAACAAGTTCACCAGTTCACCATAAAGTTGCACAGGATTTCTTCCTGAAATTACATGAAAAGGGTTATATAGAGCCGAAGACTACAACGCATTTTTTCTGCTCAAGCTGTAAAAGATTTCTGCCGGATAGATATATTGAGGGTACCTGTCCTTACTGTCTGAATCCGCATGCGAGAGGGGACCAGTGTGATGAGTGTGGAAGATGGCTTGAACCACCCATGTTAAAAAAACCTGCTTGTAAATTATGCGGTGCAACCCCTTCACTCAAAGAGACACGACACTGGTTTTTTAAACTGGATTTGTTGCAGGACAACCTTATGAAGTGGCTCCAGGGAAAGACGAACTGGAAAGAGAATGTTCGAGAGTTTTCGCTTGGATGGATAAAAGAAGGTTTAAAACCGAGACCTATAACAAGGGATCTCTCCTGGGGTATTCCTGTTCCTTTAAAAGAAGCAAAAGGAAAAGTATTGTATGTCTGGTTTGATGCCCCTATAGGATATATCTCATCAACGATTGAATGGGCACAAAAACGCGGCAATCCTGATGAATGGAAGGACTGGTGGTTATCAGAGGATACCAGACTCATCCATTTCATAGGTAAGGACAATATAGTCTTTCATGCGATAATGTGGCCTGCCACACTGATGGCGTATGGAGATTTTGTCCTTCCGTCGGATATACCGGCAAACGAGTTTCTTACCATTGAGAGAAGGCAGATGTCAACCTCAAGGAACTATGCTATATGGCTCACTTCCTGGCTTGAAGAATTTGACCCCGACTCACTGAGATACGTACTTATGTCCAATGCGCCGGAGCATTCTGACTCCGATTTCACTTGGGATAATTATATGGCGAAAACCAACAATGAACTGGTAGGAACTTTTGGTAACCTTGTCAATCGCACACTCCAGTTTATCAATAACTATATGGGCGGAAGGATACCAGAAAAGGGCAACTTACAGGCAATAGACACAGAGATACTGCAAAAGATAGTGCAAAAAAAGAAAGAAATAGAAGATGCATACGAAGATTTCAGTCCAAAGCGCGCAACAGAGAAATTTATGGAGCTTGCAAGAGAGGGAAACAGATACTTTGATTACTTAAAGCCCTGGGAACTTAGAAAAACTGATAAAGAAAGACTTTCAACAGTCATATGGGTCACAACATCACTTATAGCGAATCTCGGAGTAGTGGTAGAACCTGTTATACCATTCACAGCCGAAAAAATAAAGAATTTCCTTAAAATAAAGTGCTGGGAGTGGAATAATGTTGGGGATGCTATTATACATCAGGGCACACAACTTGGAAAGACAGAGACATTATTCAAACCAGTTTCAAATGAAAAGATAGAAATTGAAAGGAGGAAGATGATGGGCGATATTATAAAGTTCAGTGAGTTTGAGGCTCTTGACCTGAAAATGGCGGAGATAAAGGATGCAGAAAAGATAGAAGGAACCGATAAACTTATAAAACTACTTGTAGATACAGGCGGGGATATGAGACACCTTGTTGCTGGTATAGGCAATGTCTATAAACCAGAAGAACTGATTGGAAAAAAGATAGTAGTGCTTCTAAATCTTGAACCCAAAAAGATAAGGGGAGTTGAGTCGAGGGGTATGTTGCTCGCCGCAGACCACGATGGCAAACCCGTTCTCATTACTGTGGACAGTGATGTCCCTCCAGGATGCGTGGTGAAGTAGGAAATCGGGCGATCAAGCTATCAGGCTATCGAGCCTATCAGGCAAATAAAAAAGATAGTAATTAATCGCAGATAAACGCACCTGTCTACCGACAGGTAGAGATGTTCACAGATAAAAATATAGTAATTAAGTTATTAAGTAATTAGGTTATTAGGTTATCTGGCAAGCAATCTTTTAATAACTTATTTACTCAATAACCCAATAACTCTTGTCGGGAGGTAACTCCCGACGGCACAAGTAATATCAGTGTTAATCAGCGTAAATCAGTGTCAAAAAATAAGGGAAAATGCTAATTTTGCATTGCTAATTGAGGTTTTTAATGACCTAATAACCTAATTACCTAATAACCGGTCCAGTATGAAGGGTATTTGCAATACACCGGGAGATGATGCAAGATTTGACTCTTCTGGATGCATTCTCAAAGAGAAGATATATCCGTTCATATATCCTGCAAGGGGAGAGGGAGGGGGCTACACAAGGCTATTTAAAGTTCTACTGACCAATATATGCGAAAATAATTGCTTGTATTGTGTAAACAGAAAGGATAGAAACAAAAAGAATTACATATTTTCTCCAAAAGAGCTTGCCCTCAGATTTATGAACTACTATAAAGGAAAGATGGTAGATGGATTATTTATCTCTTCGGGAATCTACAAGAATTCGGATACAACACAAGAAAGAATTATAGAGACGGTAAAAACTCTGCGGGAGAGATACGATTACAGGGGATATATACATACAAAAATCCTGCCAGGTGCAAGTCCCGAACTGATAAGAGAAGCAGTTCCTTTCTCTAATCGTATCTCCGTCAACCTTGAGGCACCGGGGGATAACTATCTTGCAAAATTATCCAAAGAGAAGAGCTTTACAAAACTTATATCTACCCTTCGAGCAATTGCAAATGCAAGGAATCAAAAGAGACGAGGATACATGCCCTATTTCTCTATTACTACCCAGTTTGTTATAGGAGCTGCGGGAGAAAATGACCTCTGTCTACTTACTCTCTCAAAAAGATTATACAGGGATTTTGGACTTTCAAGGGTCTACTATAGCGGATTTTCTCCTGAGCCTGATACACCGCTTGACAACAAATCTCCCTGTCCTATACTCAGAATAAGAAGGCTATATCAAGCAGACTTTCTTATAAGAAAATACAACTTTGACCCGCGGGAGATCGTTCCATCCGGATTTTTACCTGATATAGACCCAAAACTCAGCTGGGCAAGGTCTCATCCAGAGTTATTTCCTGTGGAAATAAACACTGCATCCTATGACGAATTGATAAGGGTTCCCGGAATAGGTCTTATAACGGCAAGAAGAATCCTAAGAGCAAGAAAAGATAAAAGATTTATCTCTCCAGAGGATACAAATAAAATAGGCGTGCGGGGACATAAATATCTGGATTTCCTTATATTTAATGGTAAATATTACGAAAATCTACTGGTTACCAATTCATAATATGGACTATAGCTTTTTGGGACGCACCTGCCTGCCGCCTGCCTGCCGGCAGGCAGGGTAGGCAGGGATTTACGCAGACTAACACTGATTTTTTTATCTTACGGAATCTGTGTTTATCAGCGATTAATTACTGATCTTGCACGATTTGAAATCGTGCCTACAACTTTTCGCATTCGCTGTTTACTGCTTACTGTCTACTGCCTACTATCCACAAGGGGGTTTTATGGCATTTAAAAAAATTCTCATTGCAAATCGCGGTGAAATTGCGCTAAGGATAATAAGGGCGTGTAAGGAACTTGGAATAGAAACAGTTGCCATATATTCAGATGTGGATGCAACCTCCATGCATGTAGTCATGGCAGATGAGGCTATATGTATAGGGCCTGCAAGCCCCAAGGAAAGTTATCTTTCTATCCCAAGAATAATAAGCGCCTGTGAGATCTCGGATGTTGATGCAGTTCATCCAGGATATGGCTTCCTTGCGGAAAATCCACGATTCGCAGAAATATGTGAGGGAAACGGATTCAAGTTTATAGGGCCGAAACCTAAGGTGATAAGGGAAATGGGTAACAAAAGCGAAGCAAAAGAACTTGCAAGAAAGGCGGGTATTCCGGTTATACCCGGAAGCAATGAAACTGTAAGAGATATTGAGTCTGCCAAGAGAATAGCAAAAAAAATAGGCTATCCTGTGATTCTCAAAGCCGCCTTTGGCGGGGGTGGCAGAGGAATGAAGATAGTTCATTCAACTCGGGATCTTAAGAGATTTATAGATATAGCATCCTCCGAAGCAGAGACGGCATTTGGAAGTGGAGAGATATATATAGAAAAGTTTATAGAAAATCCAAGACATATAGAGGTACAGATTCTCGGGGACGAGAAAGGAAATATCGTCTGGCTTGGTGAGAGAGAATGTTCCATTCAAAGACGCCATCAGAAGTTGATAGAGGAGGCACCTTCTCCTGCTGTAGATGAGGGCTTAAGAAAAAAGATGGGAGAATCTGCCAAAAGGTTTGCAGAATTCACAGGGTACACATCTGCAGGAACGATTGAATTTCTTCTTGATAGTGACAGAGAATTCTACTTTATGGAGGCGAATACACGGATTCAGGTTGAACACCCGATAACAGAGGAAGTAACTGGTATTGACATTGTGAAGGAGCAGATAAGAATAGCAGAGGGTGAACCACTCTCATTTAAACAGGAAGATGTAAGTATAGATGGTCATGCTATCGAATGCAGGATAAATGCGGAAGACCCTGACAGAAGTTTTATATCTACACCGGGTAAGATAACAGCCCTCTATCTGCCGGGCGGTCCCGGGGTACGGATAGACACACATATTTATTGTGATTATGTAATTCATCCCTATTATGATTCCCTCGTTGCCAAGATCATATCAAAGGGCAAAACACGGAATGAAGCAATAACGAGAATGGCAAGAGTGCTTGAAGAGTTTATGGTAGAAGGTATAAAAACCACAATTTCTTTGCATCTGGCTATCATGAAGGACGAAAATTTTTTAAAGGGAGAGATAGATACAGGATTTATAGAAAGAATGTAGATTTTATGAATAAGTGGCAATTCATAATTATGATTTCTGTCTTCCTATCCTGTGCGGGGAATAAGACGATAAATGTTTCCACCACTGAAGAAGAATTCTACCGTGCAAAACAACTCCTTGAGGATAAAAAATACGACAAGGCAATAGAGGCATTCAAGGATGTGATATATAAGTATCCTGGTAGTGGACTTATGGAAGATGCACAGTACTGGCTTGCAAAGACCTATTTTGATAAGAAAGATTACGAACAGGCAGAGTTAGAATACAAGTTTCTCTTAAGAAACTTTTCAAATTCAAGATTTGCTATAAAAGCAGAGTATGAACTCGCAATCACCTACCTGAAGCAATCGCCTCCTTATTACCTCGACCAGACGCCTACGAAGCAGGCGCTAAAGTCATTGGAGAAATTTATAGCAAAATACAGTGGCACAGAACTCGCAAAGGAAGCAGAAAAGGTAAGAATAGGATGTATAGATAAACTTACAAGGAAGGAACTCGAAACTGCAAGATTATACAAAAAGATGGGGAAACCCGACGCCGCTCTCTTATATCTTGATGGAATAGAAGAGAGATATCCTGAAACTACACTTCTCCCGGAGATTGAACGCTTAAGGAAAGAACTCTTCTAAACATTTCACATTTCACATTACACATTACACATTTCACATTTCACATTTCACATTACACATTACACATTTCACATTACACATTTCACATTTCACATTTCACATTCCACCTTCAACATTCCACCTTCCACATTTCACATTACACATTTCACATTTCACCTAATGTATCTCATGGCAACGATTGCCTTTCTCGGATAATTTACCACCAGCCGTTTGACAAGATGATATTCAAGGGCATGCCTTATCTCTCTTACAACTCTTTTGGGAGCAAGGTAAATATTCAAATACGCCTTTCTCAGTATGGACTGAATCTTTTTTGTATTTAGATGGTATGTATTGAATACAGCGTGGGCGCCATCGTATAGGTTCCAGTTCCAGGTGGTTATTCTCCCCTTCACCTCTTCAAACAATCTTGTGCCGGGATAAGGGGTGAGAATTGATATCTGAACAGCATGAGGGTCGAGTTTTTTTATAAAGTTTATCGTTTTTGATATCATACTTCCTGTCTCGTTCAGTGCACCTATCATTATACTCGCCCAGGTCTTTACACCATACCTCTTTAACAGAGTTATAGCGTTGGCAAATGTCGTAGTATCCTCCCTTTTGCCATAGCTCCTCAGTACATCCTCTTCAACACTCTCTATACCCAGAAATACCATATTGAGACCGGAGCGTACCGCCACCTTTACCATATCCTCATTCTTTACTATTGTGTCTGCCCTCGATAGACACCACCATTTTATACCAACATCCCTTTTCAACAATTCTTCAGATATCTTAACTACCCTTGCAGGGTTCATAGTAAAATTATCATCCATAAAATCGATTGAACCAAAACCATACCTTTCCTTAAGAATTTCTACCTCTTCAATAACGGACAGAGCAGACCTCGCTCTCCATTTTAAACCACCGAATTTCGATGAAGCACAGAAACTGCAGTTGAACGGACACCCCCTTGATGTAATCACAGGTGTCATAGGCCTCTCATCCAGGAATGCCTTATATGAACTTAGTGGTAGTATATCTCTGGCTGGCAGAGGAATTTCATCCACATCAGGATAAGGTGCATCTTCTGTCCTTATCAGTTTATTGCCACCCATATAAGAGATTCCTTTAACATCTTTTACATCAGCATCGTCCTCAATATGGTTCACAAGTTCAGGAAGCACATATTCTCCTTCCCCTCTTACTACATAATCAACAAGTCCTGTCTTAAGAACCTCCCCATCCATAAATGTGGGGTGATATCCACCCATAACCACGATTCTTCCCGCATCCTTTACTTCTCTGGCTATCTCAAGTCCTTTAAGGTATGTAGATGTGAGACAGGATATTCCAACTATACGGTAGTTTTTATAATCAGGTTTGCCAGGCATTACATCCATATCAAATATCTCTGGAGAGTGTCCTTTTTCTTTTAGGACCGCTGCAAGGTATGCAATGCCAAGTGGTGGCATCTGGGGCACCTATATGTGTGTAAAGATTAAAACTCGATGGATTTATAAGCAATATCCGCATAAATTCATTGAAGGTTGTTCACCACCCTGCCTACCGGCAGGCAGGTAAGGCACGAAGATTGACAATTG